>Ga0222716_10002676_pt1 | contig 14438 bp, 12 predicted proteins | sample C33_13DmetaG_FD_165044 | JGI IMG/M metagenome (GOLD analysis project Ga0222716, IMG submission 165044) | Estuarine water microbial communities from San Francisco Bay, California, United States - C33_13D | ecosystem: Environmental > Aquatic > Marine > Unclassified | place: USA: California... | reverse complement strand
TACTGCTGGCAAAACTCTTTCAAGTATCTTTGGCGATGGCCTTACAAGAATGGCTTGGAAGACTTGAAGAAAGCACGTTGGTACTTAGATAGACTTATCAGTGAGGTAGAAAAAGAATGAAGCCATATGATCAGGGCAGAGAAGCTTTCATTAAGGGCAAGTTAGGTAATCCCTATAAGATAGATACACGACCTAACAAAGATTGGGAGTTCGGTTTTAACACCGAGTATTTCAAGAACCTAGAAAAAGTAAAACAGTATGAGCAATCTAGAACAGGAAGCTAAAAAGTATACACGCAAGAAGCGTAATCCAGACATGATAAAACCCCTCACTGCCCGAAGGTATCTAGCAGGACAAGCTCTTGCTGGATTACTATCAGGTAGTAGAGGGGCTTTAAATATGTCTGAGGTAAGGCGTTCAGCATATGAGTGGGCAGACTTTATGTTAGAGGATGAGTGTGGTTAGTCTAGGCCAAGATCACCATAAAATATCTTGTCGTAGTTGTCAGACAAAGCTTTAATTTTTTGTAGGATAATTAAACCATCTTCCTGCTCAAGAAGATCTTCAATATTACCTTCTACACCCAGATAGTCCATGACTCTTTGGGTTTCTTTTTTGTCTCTACTAGAAAGAACACGTACCATCTCTAAACTTTTAGGCACTGCACCTGTTTTAAATACAGCAAGCACTTTCTTTCTAGCATCACCCACAATTTCTGAGATGACTTTTTCTTTATCTTCTAAAGACATTCTAAAATAAGTTGGGTTCTTTCTTAAATACCTGACAGCAGACCCGTTTAAATAAGGCTCAATCATAGCATTCATTTTATTTTTTATTACTGCCGGCCCATCAAAAGATGTTGCTTTCCAAGAGCTTCTTCCTGCAGAGTTTAACATAACTTCTATTGGTGTAGGCTCAGGTGTTCTTCTTTCTGCTAATATTTGTTTACCTATATCAACAGGTTTATTGTATCCACGGGTAGCAGTAGCCTTACGAGGTAAATCATCAACAGCATCAAACAAATTGTTTACATATTTTAATGCACTGTTATATGTCTGACCGCCCTGCTTTAGATCAGGTGTCATGTTAGAGTCAGTCAGTAGCCCGTACACTTGGTTAGGCATATCAAGTGGACGTGTTGCGCCTTGTAAAACTTTTGCTAGAGGTGGTCCAAAAAAATCTCCTAGTGCTTCAGGTATACTTTGAGAGTCAATAATCTCTTGACCCCATGCTTTTAAAGTCCTTGTAAATCCATCTACATCACGTACAGATTGACCTCCGACTTGATCAGACAGAACCTCAATTAAATCTCCCGGTACTTCTGAATATTTAAAGTCTCTAATATCATTACTATCTCCAAGACCATGAGCAAAGATTTGTTGCATGACTCTTATAGTAGAGTTAGGCCATTCAAAAGTACGATCGTCAATAGAGCCATCTTCATTTCTATCTTGATTCCACGCAAGTCCTTCTGCAATTTTTTCTCTGGCTTGCGGTACACCTAAAGCAATAGCAGACCAACCTGTAGCCATCTTTCCAAAAGCTTCAGCACCCTCTTGGGTTGCAAAGTCTAGTTGTTTACCTGTAATTTTGTAGGTAAAAAATCTTGCTGCATTTACACCTGTGAGATCTGCCATTGTAGCTATGGTAGTGTTAAGAAAACTACCAAAAGGAACTACATAACCTACTATTGCTTTTGTATTTGTATACTTTTCAATATCTGCTGCTATAGCTCTAAACGCATTGTTAGCAGGTAGTGTTGACCAATTAACAGAAGCTGTTTCTCTTAGTGTTCTAAAGGTAGCCTTTTCAAGAACTTCTTTTTTAAACTTATCTGATGCCATCTCTAATGCAGCTTCAGTAGAGTCGGCAAAGAAATCTTGTGGTGTCTTACCGTAAGCCCTCATGATAGCTTGGTTTACGTTAGCACCAAATGCCCAAGTCTTAGTTATCTCGTCCTGTAACCTTACCATAGTAAGTGTTTGTGCGCCTTTAGTTGTAGCGTCTAGAGTTTTAACTGTCTTGTATGCTAAACCTGTAGGGTCCAATGTTGCTTTAGGATTTATTATCTTTCCTTGGGAATCTACTTTACCTTTAGCATCCAGATTAAAAAGTTTTAAGTTATCATTAGCACCACCATCACCCGCTATATCACGAAAGATCTTCTCCATTTCTTTAGGGTTAAACTCTAGTATTGTTTTTGCATACTCCATAGAAAGTTCTGGTGAGACTGCATCACCTAACCTACGTACAGCACCAAGTATAGAGCCATAGCCCCTGTTGTAAGCCTGTTGAGCTTTGTCAAGATCACCCTTAGCGTACTTATAAAAAACACCCTGACTAAAGTTAGCAGCAGAAGTAAACATATCGGCATAGGTGTTTAAAGTAACTAAAGAAACAAAACCTTTTATGTTAGCTCCTGTTGTAGCTAAGTGTGAAGTTAGTAACCGTTTATAAACTGACAAACCAAACTGTTGGTACTTAGGTTTATCAGCTTCTTTAACTCTTCTACCTGCAAGTTCCTCCACTAATTCTTTTGCGTCTAACCCTAAGTTATCTAAACGAGATATCTCAGAGGGTGTCCACAAGAGTTTACCACCAGCACTTGTTTTATTTATAAAATGTTGAGATACAGACTCAGGTGTGTAACCTATCCCAAGGCTTTTACCAGTAGACTTTTCAAAGTTTAACACCATGTTTTTAACAGTGTCCTCTGGTAGCATAGTTATAGCTTGACCATATACACCTGTTATTTTGTTTTCTTCTAGCATAGATTTATGTACTACAAACCCTGCATCTTTTAAGGCTTCATAGTAACCCTTCTTACCTTGGTCAATATCACCAAACCAAAAGCGTTTATAAAAAGCATCAACAAGATTAATATCGGAAGTTTCTTCTGATCTAAACTCTATGCCTAACTCAGATTCATCCTTAACATCCTTCCAATTTAAAAATTGTTTAGGGTCTCCTTTGATAAGACCAAAGTTGTTGTCGGTGTAATCTATTAGTATATCTTCATTCTTTAAAGCCCTTGCACGTGATGCTTGTGTAGCAGCTTCAGCACCTAAATCTAAGGCAACTTTATCTATCTCTTTATAGCCAATAAATGTATCTTTTAAAGCGTCAGACTTACGCAATTCTTTTATACCTAAGCCACCGAAATACAAAGCTGGTATTACCATAGCACCAGCAGCAGCTAAGGCTGTTTGTGCCTTGCTGTATTCTTCTTGTACATTAGTGTCTATTAACTGCATCTGATAGCCAATATCAACACCCATGTTGATAGCAGCGTCAGCTATAGTTACAGGTGCAGCCTTGGCTACTGTAGCAGCTACAGCTTTTCTTGCAGCAGTCTTAGTCATGCCACTCTTAAGGTAATTCTGAAACTGTCCCATCATTGCATTGCGTAGCATTAGGCCATTTGTTTTAGTTGCACCCCAGCTAAGTATCTTGCCTATACCAAACGCACCAAGAGTCATAGGATCATGCACTGCATTCTTAGTGTAATCCCATGTAGCATCAACCATCTCAGACAGGGTTCCATTACCAGTAAAAGCATTACCCATACTATCAAAAAGCATATAACCTGCACCAAGTTTTCTTTGAGTATCTTTATTTGCAGACAAACCAAAGACAACTTCGTTAGCTGTAGTTACACTTTGACCACCAGCAAAAGATCTTTGATATTCTTGCCAAGTTTCAAAAGCCTCCTCTGCATCCATAGTAAAGTAGTCCCTAGCACCTCCCGGTGTCTTACCACCAGCAAGCCAAGTAGCACCTCTATAGATATCACGGCCGATGCCTGTTTGATTACGAGCAGCAAGACTTGTACGAAGAACTTTCATTAACCTTGGGTCAGCAATGATTTGTTCTTTAGTCAACTCTGCTGCACTAAGATTGCCTTCAGCAGCACCGTACTCTTTTAGTACTTCGTTAAAGTCCATGAAGCCGCCATCATCTGTTTCAACAAACCTAGTAGAATCTTCTATCCCATCAATAGAGTCTTCGTACTCACTTGGTTGTAGTATCAAAGGGTCTTCATAATCATCCTCAACTTGTATTTCAGGTATAATTTTAGGCTGTAAAACAAGAGGCTCTTCGTATTCATATACTAAATTACCCAAGTTATTGTACCCCTCCTATACGAATTTTCTTCCCTGTGGAAAGATTAAGAACTTCCATACCTTTTTTTAATATACCACTTTGAAAAAGTGCCATTGCAACATCCCTGTTAGGAACCTCTATTACAGTATCTCTTTGTACCGTAAAGGCAGGATTAAGTGGTGCATCTAGTAGCTTAGGGTCATACTTTATAATTTCTTGCATAAAATTATTTCCGTATAGATAAGCAAGAGGTGCAAAGTCACCATCTTTATTATCAGCAAGAGCTGTACTAACTTCAACTATACGATTTTCTATCCAAGTTTTTTCTGCCTGAATATTATCAGATAAATTACCCCCAGTTTGTTCACTTATACTTAATATTTCAGAAGCTCTTTTATTTAATCTAGACATTTCTTGAGTAGCCCGGCTTAGACTAAATTCTACTCCACGTTTATCTGCTGCAGAAAGATCTGCTTGAGTTGATTTTTCTTGTAAAAATAAACTCTTTGGTGAAAATGAAATATCAGGATACTGATTTATTGGAGGGGTAATTATAAGTTTTTCTACATCAGTAAGTTTAACATCAAATAACTCTTCGTATTTAGTTATATCAAAGGTAGGGCTGTTACGTTGTGTAACAATAAGAGATTCTAATGCATCGTTATATAAATCTATAGGCAGTTCAGAATTTTTACCATAGAGATTTTGATGTTTGGTATTAGTTTGTTGAAGTTTTTCTACAATCATCCTTAAATTTCTAGGTCCATACCCCGCTGATTTAGTTATTAATTTATCATTAATATCAAGGTCTTTTAATATATTAATGTAATGTTGTGAACTTTTCAAAGGCACTTTGCCACTACTTTTAGAGGCTACTTGATAATCTCCGCCAGCAAAACTAGAGCCATGTTTACTTGCATATTTAGCAAGCAGATCTACTTTCTTAAGCCGCATGTTCTCAGAGTTTAAAGCGTCAAGTTTAGCTTCAGCTTCCTCTTGTCTTTTTCTATCTTTTGCACTTTCATAACCTTGAAGTATACCTTGCCACATACCCATATCATATATCCCTTTCAGGTCTTGCCATTAGTCCTTGAGGCTTTTCTTCTTCTAACTGAGGGGGCATATCTTCTACTTCTTGTTTGGGTAGAGATGCTTCAAGTTCTTCAAGGTCTGGTTCTTTATTCTTCTTAATGTTGTCAAGAATTTTACGAGCTTTACTTTCACGAATAGCATACATACGTTCTTCAGAAGTGTCTTCTTCTTCTATACCTTCAACGTAATCAATACGTGCAGCATCAGCCAGACCAACAATGTACTCATGCACAATGGGACCAATGATTAAGCTAATGTCTATGCTGTGTTCCCCCTTAGACACAGCGTTACGTAACAAACCCTCTGTAAGTGTTGTAACCTCTATACCTAGTTGTAATGCATCTAGTGCAGCTTCTATTTTTTTAGGCTTATTAAGTTCTTCTAAGTGATACGCTAAAGCCTCTTCAGGTAGTATCATTCTTGGGGGGTTTTCCCAAGCGTAATTCTTTGGTTCGCTGGTTAAGGATTGTCCCGGTATTACTGTGTTAAACATTATTTATTCCTTGTACAGTGCATTGCCAGATAACTTCATAAAGTTAAATGCATCAATTCTTTCAGGTGTTTTAAGCATACCCGGTCCATTAACTATCCCAGTAACTTTCTTTGTGTTGGAGAAGTCTTTTACTGCAGGTCTTACATTAGTTTCCCAAAACCAAAAAGCAGTATCTGCTGCAAGTTCTTTATCTAAAACTAAATCAGGATCATCTGCTAGAGCCGAATATCCAAGAGCTTTACCAGCAGCTTTATAGTTGTAGTCATGAGTTAATTGTAGGAACCCTCTGCCTCTGTATTCTTTACCACCACCATATCTATCTTTACCACCTCCGTACTCTTCAAGAGTCCTAAAGTAATTTGTTTCTATTGCAGACTGTGCCATAAACTGTGCAAGTTCTTCACCTTCATAGCCACGGTCTTTAGCTTTTTCAAAGATGTAACTCTGTAACTCATTTTGTTTTGCACTGAATGTAGGTACAACTTTATCAAAGGTAGGGAACTCACTCTTGCGAGATACAGGAGGTCTGATATTACCTAAGTCATCACCAGTGTCTGAATAAAAATCTTGGTCAGACATAGCTTCCATCTCAGCTCGTAATAATTGATTTTGATTACGAATCTCTCCATAAGCTTTATCTAATAAAGAACGTGTATCTTCATTTGTCTCTTGTCTACGTCTAACAAGAGAAGAATTTTTTTGTCTTTCTAATAAAGAAGTATTTAGTCTAGGAATATTCCTACCCATTGGACCCTTTTTTTGAAGTCTTATTGTAGCTAAATCATAGCCGGTAGCTTTCTTAGTTTCTGCGTTTGAGACATAACCACCTTCAAAAAAACCTCGCATGTCTTCTTCATGCATAGCTCTGGCTTTTAGTATACCTGCTTTTAAAAAATTTTTTGCCATTATAAATTAATCCTAATCATCAAATATTATATCAACAACTAATTTTGCCTTTGCCGCATCTTCTTCGGCATCAGCAATCGCTTGATATTGTTCTAGTGTTTTATCTCCAAGAAGAAGCTCTAAATTACGTGATTGTAATGCTTCAGCTTCTCTATGGGCGTAGTCCATAATGTCACGTTCTTGTTGCCATATCTGATTTACAGCGTTAGTTGTTAAGGCATTAGCTTGAGAAGCAGCTTCCATGTTCACTTGATTTTGTGCAGCGGTGTCTAATGTTTCAGCATTTTGTCTCCATACAGCATTAGATTGTGCTATTGTCACTCCATTTTGATTTTCAAGAACTGCACGAGCTTCTTTTATACTTGCGTTAAATGTATCTAGAGTATTTGTTGCAGCAGCATTTGCCATAGAGATAGCATTTTTTTGTGCAGCATTAGCCAGATCAACAGACGTTTTTAAGTTAGCCATAAATTGATTAGTTTGATTTTCACTAGAAGCGTTAAATTGCCGTGAAGCATTTTCAGCAGCAGTGTCCGACAAGATAGCGCTAGTAATAGACTGAGCTTTAAACATAGCTGCTTCTTGTCTGTTATCTAAGTTCTTTAAATCCATCTCTAAGAAAGTCTTAGCATTTTGAACAGCAGCCTGTTGCTTGTTGTCTAGATTTTTTAAGTCCATGGTTGCCATAGCTGCAGCATCAGCCATAGTCTTAGCATTTTTTGCATTCATGTTTGTTATGTTTGCTGTCTGTGCTAACCTTGCATTTTCTAGAGTAATCTGTTGATCAGCAGTAAAGTTTAAGTTAGCAATCTCAGAAATTTTTGCAGCATTAAGTACCTTTGCTTGAAACTTTTGATCAAACTCTACTTTAAGAAATTCAGCCCTTTGTTGTGAAGCAAGTACAGTAACTTGTTGCCTGTTACTAAGGTTGTCTCTTTCAAACTGAGCAATGGTTGCAGCGTCTGCTTGTGCAATAGGTAGTGCAGCTTCCATAGCTGCTTGTACAATGGCTTGTCCTGCCATACTACTAGCACCTAACCCACGTGCAGCAAGAGTTGCTGTAGCTTGTCTCATAGCTCCTGCTGCCCATGATGGTGTGTTACCACCCTCAAAGTCTTCCATCAACCCTTCTAGTTGGGCTTGGACTGTGTAACCTCTATCACCTTTTCTTATAAGATTACCTTCTGCATCATACTTATCTGTAGCACCTGTGTCTATTTGAGCAGCTTTTGTTTTAGCTATTGTGTCATCTACGTCTTTTTGTTCTGCATCGGTAAAGCCAGTTTCATCTAGTGTTTCTTTTTTGCTAACAAGATTACCTTCTGCATCGTATATATCTTCAGTTTGTAACTTACGTTTAGTTGTTTCATCTAAGGCATCAATCTGAGTAAAGTTACCTTTTATAGGTTCCCCATTTTTATCAACAATAACATTACCGTCAGCATCAAAAATGTTTGTACCTAATTGAGCTATCTTATCTAGACCAGCCCCGGTAATATTCTTAGCATCACCTTGAGCAGCAGTCACCTTAGCTTTCTCAGATACAGTACCTTGTGCTGACTCTAAGCTACCATCTTTGAACTTACCTTCAGGTTCACCTTTAACAAAACCTTCTGGTGGATTTGATAGTACTGCTGTATCTCTATCAACTGTAATTTTTTCCCCTGTTGTAGGGTTGTGAAAGGTTACTTCAAGAATTTTATCAGAATTAACTTTCTTTTGTTCTTCAAGATCTGCTACAACTCCTTGTAGTCTTTTTAGCTCTGTTGTTTCTTCTTCTGTAGGTGGATCACTTATAATAAAATTGGTTACAGAAGTATTTGCATCTGCTATTTGGGGATCAAATCTAGCAGAAACTTCATTAATTTTAACTTGTTCTTCTTCTGTAGGAGCAAGTTGAGCTTGTAGTTCAGCAGGTATCTCACCGCCGGGGAATACCATAGGATCAAACTTTACATTCTCAAGCGGAACAGTTACGTAGTCTCTCTCTCCACCTGTTAGTGAAGACCTAATATCACCTGTTGCTGTCTTAGTAGTTACTTTAGAAGCTGTAATATCGTCAGGTTTCTCTACATCAGTAGCAGTAGCTATACCTTTTGGACCACCCTCTTTGTAATAACCGGGTGTAGTAACAGTACCCCTTGCCCCTTCTAAAAGGACATTCATTTTATCTGTTACAGCCTGATCTACTGGCAGACCCGATTGAAATCTTTGAGCAGCAACACCATCTTCCGCTGTTATTTCCCCAAAAGGAGCAACTAAATCATATTTTTCATCGTAAGTCTTATCGGCCACCGCTTGATAAATTGTCTGACTAAATTCATTAAGAGCTTTTGCTTTTCTTTCCCCTGTTAATACAGGCTCAATAGTTTCAACAGGCTGTACATACTCTCCTTTTGTACCTGCTAAATCTATCGGAGTCGTAATCTTGCCAACAGATTCGTCTACAGTTGTACCTACAGCATTTTTATTTATTTTTGCTACAGTGGCTTCTTCAACAGCTTTGGTAGGATCAGTGTTAATATCAACTATTAACTGTCTTTGACCTTCAAGAGTTTTATTTGCCATAGCTGCTAATCTTTCTTTTTCTGCAGCTTCAGCAGCTAGTCTTTCTTTTTCTGCAGCTTCAGCAGCTAGTTCTTCTGCGGTTTTAGTCTCAGCTGCATCTGGATCGGGATTATTTTCATCGTGTACATGTCCTGCTACACCCCCGTCATGGTATTGTTTACGTACCATACTACCGTCAGCAGTTACAACCTTTTTTCCTTGACCCTGTCTATAAAGCATAATTGCTCTATTAACAATAGCTTGTGAAGCAGGATTTTTTATATCTCCTCCACGAGCTTCTATTGCTTTATTAGTTTTATTTATAATACTAACAATATTTTTATCTTGAGCCATAGCTGCACGTGAATTGGGTGTATCAATGTTTTTATTAACTGCTGGGTTAATCATTATTAAAATCCGTCCTTTAATCCATCAAGTATATCTTGAACCGATACTCTTTTCTTAGCGTTAGGTGTGTATCTACACATATACGTCTTAGGGCATTCACTAAACTTAAACATAGGGTAGTGATATCCTATTGTACCATTAGGTCCACGGTAAATGCAAACCATTTCTCCTTGTATCTTAACTCTTTTTGCTAAGTGGCACTGTACAAACTCAGGTCTACTTAACAACCCTGCTAACACAAGGGGTAACACAACAAGATTAATCATTAACCAATTCCTAGTGCTATCAGATATATGCCCCCACCTAATACACCAATAATTAGTAACGATAGAGTACATATAGCTAAGTTATTCTGTATCTGTCTTTTACTTTCCATAGCTTTATATATAGTCTCTTCTCGTTCTTTACGTATTTGTCTACGCATCCCTAACATTTCATCGTATGTGCCTACACCAAACCTAAAGTCTAACATAAACTTTATTTCTTTTTCTTTTTCAAGCAATGTTTTTTTACGAACGATAATGTCCATTGCCTGTTGCTCTATATTCTCAGAGCCTTGTGTAGCTTTATCTAACCATGTAGGTTTCTTACGTTGTGACTCAGCCCTAGTAATATCAGCTACTGCACCGTACCACTTACCTAGTTGCTGTGATACATCCTGTATCTCTCTACCAGCACCTACTAGCATCTTGACCCCTTTGAAAGCTGCATTAGCTGCAGCAAAAGCTGTAACGGGGTCAATCATTTAACTATCTCTTTGCGTGATTAGTTGTAACCACATTTAATGCTTCCTTAATTGCTTCTACATTGGCATCAATACGTGCAATCATTACGTCATTCTCATGAATATCATTGGCTAGTCTAGCATTGTTTGTACGTACTTCTGATATGGTAGCCTTGTTGTACTTAATGTCTGACACCATGCCTGATACTGACCAGACAATAGCTGCACCTTGAGCCAATAAAGCACCAACTATTGTTACTACTGTCCAGTTAATATCCATTAAGTATATCCCTTATGTTTTAACTATAAGCTTTGTAGCAGATATTGCCGTCCCTGCAAAGACACTTGGATCGTCTGCTGTTAAACCTATCGTGCCATCAGTTTGCACAAAGTGACTCTGTCCTGCTGTAAGACTAAAAGAAGTGCTATACTGAAGCACTTCACCAGGTGATTTAGCAACATACATTTTTGTACCTGTAGCATTAAACTCAAGGCTCAAAGGTGTAGCTACTTGTGAAGACACATCAAAAGTAACACCACTGTAAGAGGCTGTACTTAAATTAAAAGCACTCGATAAATTATACATGTGAACATTATCTCCAAACCCCCCAACAAAAAGCTGTGTACCATCACTGTTAAAAGCTAACCCTGTTGGACTAGCCTCTTGAGAAGATACATCTAAATCAACACTATCAAAAGAAGCTGTATTAATAGTAAAAGCAGAAGACAGTGTGTATTGTGAAACTTTGTCATTTCCTGACCCTAGAAGAAACATTTTAGTCCCATCACTATTAAAAGCAAGGTCTTGTGGGTAAGGGTCTTGAGAGCTAGTATCTACAGACAGATTGCTATCAGACCCTGTACTTAAATTAAAACCTGTTGAAAGATTATATTGAAAAACACCATCTGCACTACTTTGACTACCCACAACAAAAAGTCTTGTGCCGTCCGTATTAAAAGCAATACCCATTGGATCACGATTAGCACTAGCATTGCTTACGTTTAAGCTTACATTATTATATGATGCGGTGCTTACATCAAAGTTTGTCGAAAGATCAAACTGATAACAAGCCTTTGCAGAAGCTGCATCTCCTGTTTCTGTAGTAAACATTCTACTACCATCGGCATTGAAAGCAAGACCCCTTGGAGATAATACACTTGCTAGGTTATTTACATCTGCACTTTTATTATCATACGAGGCACTATCAAGAGCATAGTTTCTTTCTGGTACATCAGCTGTATTGCCAATGATCTTAACCGTGGCAGTGGAACCGCTGGCGTATGTGCCGCCTGTGGACATGCCGATGTAGTTCTCTGAGGTGAGGGTAGAGAATGCTAGACCAAAAACTACTGAAGTACCACGACCAGAGTTAGAAGAATCCGAATAAGCAATAACAGTTTTATTAGAGTTACTATCAAAAGCACTGCCGAATTGGTCGGAATTACCACTTTGAATTTGCACAGCACTAGCAAAACTAATTGATGTGCCACTTACCGTCCCTTCTAATACAGCAGCAGGGTTAGACCCAATGCCATAAGCAATTACAACTTTCCTAGCAAGAATATCAAATTGTGCGGCAAACGATTGGGGTGAAAGATTAGACACAAAAACAGTAGCACTACCAAAGCTAATTGAAGTGCTACTAACCGTTCCTACAATAGCAATACCATCTGCAAGACTGCCACCGCTCCCACCCCTGTACGCAATTACTACTTTATTATTAGAGCTATCAAATGTAGCGGCACCAGGACGTGTAGTAACACTATTAAAAACTACTGCACTACCAAAACTAATTGAAGTGCTACTAACCGTTCCTACAATAGCTGTACCATTATCAGAATTACCTCCGTCTTGATAGGCTATAACAACTTTGTTATTAGTGCTATCAAATGTAGCGGCAAGGTAGGCAACAGCAGCACTTTCAAAAACAGCAGCACTGCCAAAACTTATAGAGGTGCCACTAACCGTTCCTACTTTGGCTGTACCATAATTGCTATTACCTGCATCTCTGTAAGCTATAACAACTTTGTTATTAGTGCTATCAAAGACAGCAGCATTATAAGTAGAAACAGCACTATTAACAACCACAGAACTGCCAAAGCTAATTGATGTGCCACTTACCGTTCCTACTATGGCGCTGACAGCGGAGTCGGCTAAATAAAAAATTATTATTTTACTATTAGAGCTATCAAATACAGTAGCCATACGAGAACTATTAGCGGCATTAAAAACTACTGCACTTCCAAAGCTAATAGAAGTTCCACTTACGGTTCCTACTATAACTGTACCATAATAAGAGTTGCCTGCATCTCTGTAAGCTATAACAACTTTGTTATTAGTGCTATCAAAGGCAGCAGAATTATAAGCAGAATCACCACTTTCATATACAGTAAGACTGCCCAAACTTTGTGTAGACTCAGAAATAACACTCACAGTGCCATCAGTATTAACGATCACAGGCTTACCATTAGGAAGCGTCCCTGATGCAGCAGCCTTCAGAATACCTTCAGCGTTCGTGTCTGATGGAATGTATGAAAGCGTCATGCGTTAGCCCTTTACTATTAGTTTAGTTGCAGACACAGCAGTACCAGCAAAAACCGATGGATCAGCAGCGGTAGTTCCTAAATCACCGTTAGTCTGGACAAAGTAGCTCTGACCCGCAGTTAAGCTAGATTGATTATCATCCACAAAACCCTTGGCGTTGATCGTGGCAGCTTGTCCCGATGCGTAGCCGTTAGAGGCAATGCCTATAAAGTTCTCTGAGGTGAGGTTTAAATTAGAGAAAGCGTTTTGAAACACAACACATGTGCCGTGATCTGAATTACCTTCATCCCGATATGCAATTACAACTTTATTCTCATTAGAATCATATGCGGCTGTTATAATGCTGGTAACGCCACTTTCAAACGTAACGACGTCAGCACCTATGTCGCCAAAGCTAATAGAAGTACCGCTGACAGTTCCGACTATTAATTTACCTTTATCTGAATCAGAATCATCTTGATAGGCTATAACAATTTTTTTAGCATTAGCATCATATACCGTAGAGATAAACTTAACTATTCCTCCCTCAAATTCAACTTGACTGCCAAAAGTAATAGACGTACCACTTACAGTTGCAACAACGGCTTCACCTCTACTTGAATCAGAACCATCAGAATAAGCTATAATCACTTTTTGTGCGTTGTCATCATAGGCGGCTGAAATGTTACTTTGGGTAATGTTTTCGTTAAAAGTAGCAGCACTACCAAAACTAATTGAGGTGCCACTGACAGTCCCTACTATTGCTTTACCATAATCAGAATTATCGTCATCCATATATGCAATTACAACTTTATTGTTGGAACTATCAAATGTAGCAGTAAGGAAACCAACCTTAGAAGTTTGAAAAACAACAGCACTACCAAAACTAATTGAAGTGCCACTGACAGTCCCTACTTTGGCTGTTCCATGATTAGAATTGTTGGAATCTCTGTAAGCTACAACAACTTTGTTATTAGTGCTGTCAAATGTAGCAGCAGTTGAGTAAGCAGCAGCATTATTAACAACAACAGCACTACCAAAACTAATTGAAGTACCACTAACAGTTCCTACTACAGCTCTACAAGAGGAGCCAGAATTATTCCAAACAAATACTACTTTATTATTAGAGCTATCAAATGTAGTGGACATATCGTCTACATTTGAAGTTTGAAAAACTACTGGACTACCAAAGCTAATAGATGTTCCACTTACAGTACCTACTATTGCTGTACCATACCTAGAGTTGTTAAAGTCGTGATAAGAAATAACTATTTTTTGAGCACTAGAATCATATGTAACTCCTGTTGTACTCGTTATTTTATCACTTTCAAATACTGTAGGGCTACCAAGAGATTGCGTACCACTGCTAGTCGCAACAACACTAACCGTCCCATCCGCATTAACTACAACCGTATCACCAGAAGCTAACGTACCAGAAGCAACGGCCTGTACTTTTCGGGCTGTATTTCCACGATTGCCAATGATACGCATGTTAGTTTATTCCTCGTCTTCAAGAGTTGGATCAACCCAATCAGGGTTAGCTGTCCATGTAGTTCCATCAAACTTATAACGATTACCCGACCAGTTTGAGGGGGCATTAGTTACGTTTGTATAAAGAGTTGTATCCGCACTTGAATGAC
>Ga0222716_10002675_pt1 | contig 14440 bp, 17 predicted proteins | sample C33_13DmetaG_FD_165044 | JGI IMG/M metagenome (GOLD analysis project Ga0222716, IMG submission 165044) | Estuarine water microbial communities from San Francisco Bay, California, United States - C33_13D | ecosystem: Environmental > Aquatic > Marine > Unclassified | place: USA: California... | reverse complement strand
CTCTTCCCTCTCTCTCAGAAATCTGAGCCGATACCTCCTCGGCTAAAGACTCCGAGCCACGGAGGGGAAAGCTACGGACCGTTAGTCGTCGCCTGGGCAGATCGCATCTTGGGACGGACGCTGTATCCGTGGCAGGTTGAGGTTCTCAACGGCATCCTCGAGCACGACCCCGACGGCAACCTCCGACACCGACACGCCCTCACCTCCACGGCACGCCAAGCCGGCAAGACACTTGCACTCCAGAGCCTCATCGGATGGTGGCTCACCGAAGGCCGGCAGATTAGGGGCGAACCTCAGTCCGTGCTATCCGTCGCTCACGAGCTACGAGCTGCAGAAGAAATCCACTACGTCCTGGCACCGATACTCGAGGAACGATTTGGAGCTGCAAAGTCGTATGCATCATTTGGACGCAAAGAGGTCCGATGGGACGACGGAACCATCTGGCGAATTGCATCAGCAACACCAGCCGCCGGCCACGGCCAGTCCAACGACCTACTCATCGTCGACGAGCTGTGGGATGTAGACTCCGACGTCCTCCACAACGGCCTACTCCCAACACAGCGAGCCAGACCCAACCCTCTCGCAGCATTCTTCTCAACCGCCGGCACAGAGAAGAGCCACGCCTTCCTCCGCTGGCGAGAAGCCGGCCTCGACATTATCGACAAAGGCGAACCAGGCCGCCTCTTTATGTGCGAGTGGTCACCGCCACCCAACGTCGACCTATCAGACCGCCGCTACTGGATAATGGGCAACCCGAGCATCGGCTACGGCCACCTCACACTCCAGGACCTCGAGGACGAAGCACAAGGACCCAACCACTCAGCATTCCTACGGGCCGGCCTCAATCTATGGGTAGCGTCAGATCAAAGCTGGCTCGACCCTGGAGAATGGGAGAAGCTGCAAACAGAAGGACCGGCGCCGGCCTGGAATGTTCTGACCGTGGACTCGAGCCATGACGGCTCACGCTTCGTCGGCCTCCTCGGAGGTATCGACGACGACGGCGTTGTCCACATATCCACAGCCTTCGTTACACATTCAGAGAATGAGGCATGGCAGCACGTCCGAGAGCTTCTGCCGCCTGCAGGACTTCTCGCTATCACACCGTCGCTCGACATTCACGCTCCACCCGAATACGAGAAACGTAAGACAACGGTAGGCCACGGCGAACTAGTCCGCTGGACCGGCATTGTCCGAGGAATGATTAGAGAGCAGAAAGTAGCGCACTACGGACAAACCACACTCTCCGAGCACGTAGCTCGAGCCGTCAGCTACCAATCTCGAGCAGGAATGGGACTCAGCTCAGAGAAGAGCCCAGGACCAATCGAACTCGCCCGCTGCCTCGTCTGGACAGTAGCGCTATGCTCCAAAGCGAAATACGCCGGCAAGCCCGCCATCGGCGGCGTCCGGAAGCGCTAAATTGTTCGGCGCTCTCTCTCCAAATAATGCACGATTAGAGCTGCAGAATCTGGCAGACTTCCGGTATGGCCATCTTCACTAGGACCCAGAAGAAGGCGCCTATTCGTGTGGAGGCGTCGACCACGGCGACTGTCTCTACTGCGACCCTGGCTCTGCTCTCTGCAAGCGTTGGGGCGGGCAGAGAGCGGGCCATGCGGATCCCGACAATCTCCAGAGCCCGAGACCTGCTGGCCTCGATTATCTCGTCGACTCCGTTACTGCACTACGCCCAAGAATGGAACGGGACAGAGCTCACCGAGCGGCCACTCCCGCCAGAGCCCTGGATGCTTCGCCCAGACCGCCGAACCACTCTGACACACACCCTCTCTTGGCTCTTCGACGACCTTCTGTTCTACGGCAAGGCCTACCTCCATATTGACGCCCGCTACCCGTCCGGCTATCCGTCCTCGATGTCATGGATGCCAGCCGAACTAGTGAACCTCGTAACACCGTCGACAGAGGGTAACTTCCCTATCGGCGGCATCGACCAGCTCACCGTGAACGGCCAGCCATACCCGCTCGAGGACTTTGTCATCTTCTACTCGCCCAACGCTCCGCTCCTCGACGCCGGTAGCCGAGCCATTATGACAGCAGAGCTCCTCGAGAAATCAGCGCAGCGCTTCGCCTCCAGCCCTACAGCCTTCGGCTGGCTCAAAGTCAACTCGGGAGAGCCACTCTCCGGCGACGAACTATCAGACCTCGCCGAAACTTGGGCAGAAATGCGGGCAGGCGACAACGGTACAGCAGTCGCAGCTCTGTCCTCAGAGGTCGACTGGCACGAATCCTCAATGGATGCCTCCAAGCTGCAGCTCATCGAAGCACGCCAGCACCAGGCCCTCGAGCTTGCACGAGTCGCCAATATCTCGCCGTTTCTCGTCGGAGCTCCTGGCTCGAGTGGCATGACATACAATAATGCGCAGGAAATGGTCCGCCAGCTACGCAGAGACGCTCTCCCAATCATGGCCACTATCGAAGGCACCCTCTCATCAGACCAGGTATTACCGCCAGGACAGATCATCCGCTTCGACCGTTCCATCTTCGACGAGACAACAGACTCGACGCCAGAGCTCTCACAAGCGAAAGAGCTCGCAGAAATCATCCAGAAGATTTATCTCGGCGTCGCTAACGACGTCGTGACACGAGACGAAGCACGAAACATAATCAACAAAGCAGGAGGAGAACTCCGATGAAGATAGAACTCTCACAACCCATCGAGCTCGACGTAGCAGCTGCAGAAGGCGACGAACCACGCCGCACCCTCACCGGTATCGCAGTCCCTTACAACGTGGACGCCAACGCCTCGACCGGTCCCGTCCGCTTCCTCGCCGGTAGCCTCCCCACCGACGGAGCCGCCCCGAAACTCATCCGAGATCACGACCTCTCACAGCCCATCGGCATCGTGACAGCACGAGTCTCAACAGACGAGGCGATGCTCTTCGAGGCAAGAATCTCGGCCACCTCAGCAGGTGACGAGGCCCTCGTCCTAGCCACCGATGGCGTACTCGACGCAGTATCAGTCGGAGTCGAGGTCGAACAATTCCACTACGACAACGGAACACTCGTCGTCGAGAGCGGACGCTGGAGAGAGCTCTCCCTCGTACCGTTCGGAGCATTCGAGTCCGCACGAGTCCTCGACGTCGCCGCTTCAGACGACATCGAAACAGCCCCAGAACCAACCCCAGAACCAACCCCACAACAGTCCGAGGAGGACACCATGACCGAAGAAAGCAACGTCGAAGCCGCACCGGCAGAGGCACCAATCCCCACAGCACCAGTCGTCGTCGCTGCCAGCCACAAGCTGCCAAGCGTAGGCGCCTACGTCGCCGCACAGCTCCGAGGAGAACCACTCCGAGTCGCAGCAGCAACCTCCGGAACGTCAGACGTCCCAGGCGTCATCCCGTCACCATTGGTCGACGGCGTATTTGACACGATGACGAACGAGCGCCCAATCTTCTCAGCAATCGGCGCCCGTGCCATGCCAGCAGGCGACCCGTTCTACGCTCGCAAAGTCACCCAACATTCGGCAGTATCGACCCAACTGGCAGAGCATGACGCTCTCGCCTCACAGGCCTACCAGGTGTCGAAGGTACAAGTCGACAAGGTCACAATGGGAGGCTACATCGACCTCAGCGAGCAAGAAATTCTCTACGCAGACGAGAACGTCGTCCAGCTCGTCATCGAGGACATGGCAAAGGTCTACGCAGAAGCAACCGAGCGCTGGATCGGAGATACCGTCCTCTTCGGTAACGCATCAGCAGCCACCGCCACCGTCACCAGCTGGACCGACGGCGACGAAGTCATCACCGACCTCTACGCCGCAGCTGCCGAAATCTATGAGAACTTCGGACGGATGCCGACTCACCTCATCGTGAAGAGCTCAACCTGGGCCTCACTCGGCGCAGCGAAGGACTCCGGCGGCAATCGCATCTTCCCTTACTTGGCGCCATCCAATGCGGCAGGCACCCTCAACGGAGCGACCTCAATGACCGGCAACCCTCTCGGCTTGCAGCTCATCGTCTCCGATGACTGGGACATCACCCTCGGCACCACAGAGGCCATGATGCTCTCAGCGTCAGCGCTCACCATCTTCGAGGACCTCCGAGGCGCACTCCGAGTCGAGCAGCCCGCAACTCTGTCCACCCGTCTCGCATTCCGAGGCTACGTGGCAGCTGCGAACTACGACATCTCAAACGCCTGCCTCACCCTCTGACATTGACTGGACTGCTCACCTATGGCAACTATCACCACGATCGCCTGCACCGACGACGTCGTCACGCTCACGCTCGACGATGTCACCGGTCTAGTCGTAGGTGAGCACGTCCACGTCTACGGAACCGGCTACTCGAAGCTCGACGGCCACCATAACCTCACCAATATCGACGGACTCAACGTCCAATATCCGGTAAACAACCAGGACGATATTGTCGCCTTCTCACCGGCCAACGCCGTACTAGTAACACAAGTTACGTGGGTCACGACGGAAGATGTCGAGCTATTCGTCGGCCAAGTCGAACCAGCTACAGACGAGGCAGACTACCTCGAGCTCTGCACCGACGCCGCCAATAACTGGTGCTACAACCGCAGAGAAGCAGCTGGATACAGCGACAACCCGACAGTAGTCCCAGGAGCAGCAGTCAAAGCCGGAACGGTTCTGTATGCCGCTTCGATATTCCGTCAGAAAGGTTCGCTCGACAACTTCCAGAGCTTCGAGGCGATGCCAACACCGGCACCGGTCGGCTCTATGGGCGAAATCATGCGGCTACTCGGCATCGGTCGAGCAAGGATAGGATGACATGCTCGTCGCAGAATACGAGGCGCTTATCTCAACCCTTTCCGGCTACGGGCTCAGAGTGTTCTCCAATGTCAACGAACTACGCCCGCCAGGCGTCCTCATTGACCCGCCAACATTCCGAGCCATTTCCACACAAATCGTCGAAGTCGACTATCCCATCCACCTAGTAGCTGCACCGCCAGGAGACTGGCGAGCACTCAAAGCAACACTCGACGCCGTCGACAACGTCCTCGAGAACCTCACCGGAGCCTCACAGATCATCGCCACCCCCGGCGTCTACTCTGTAGGCAACCAGGACCTACCGTCCTACCAAATCACCGCAACAATCACCTACCGAAGGGACTAACCCAATGGCAACCATCCAAACCGGACGTACGCTCGACGTCAGCATCGACTCAGTCGACTACTCAGCTCAAGTCGCAGAAGTGACGCTCGTACCTAACGAAACCGTCGACCAATACGTCACACTTACCGACACCACCGCAGTACGCCAGCCAACCACCTGGACGCTCAATGTTCGAGCATTCCAGGATTGGGGAGTCGTCGGCTCATTCTGCGACGCTATGTGGACCGCAGCTGCAGCAGGAAGCGCAGTCGCATTCTCACTCGGCCTCGACGGCACCGGCACACTCTCGGGCAACATCATCCCCGTCTACCCGACAGCAGGCGGACCAGCCGACGGAGCGCTCGAAGTGTCATACACATTCGAGGTCGACGGCTCAGTCACCAAAGCCTAAGCAGTAGGAGCTCACCGTGGAATTAGCACTCAAAGTCACAACAGAATCCGAGACCTACCAGGTCACAGCGAAACCGCTCGCCATCGTCAGATGGGAACGACGCCAGAAGAAAGCAATCTCACAGCTTGCAGCTGGAGAGGTAGCAGCAGAGGACATCTTCGCTCTGGCATACGAAGCGACACGAGCTGCAGGGATGCCAGTACCCGCACAGTTCGACGACTGGCTCGCCAAAGTCCTGGACGTCTCGGAAGTCGAGGACACGACGCCGGACCCTACAGAAGCGGCAGCCTCGGACGCCTAGTCGCCGAGGTCGCCGCTACTACCGGAATCGCTCCTGGTGAGCTCCTGCAAGACTCGGCCATGCTCTCAAGCATTGTCGAGGTCCTAATCGAGCGAGCACGAGAAGCAGAACGGAGACGATAATGGCAGCCCCTGGGCTTAGGTTCGGCATGAAAGTCCAGAACGTCGACAGCACCCTCAAAGCGCTACGCCAAGTCGACCCCGACCTACGCCGGAAAGTCCCTAACGAGATAAAGAGCTACGCCCAGCCAATGCTCGCCGAAATCAAAGCCGGAATGCCTAAAGAGATCACGTCCGGCTGGTCACGGAAAGGCCGCACCGGCTACCGCTACAGCTCCGCACGGTACAAGACCACGCTCCAATTCCGAGGACGCCCTCCTCGAGCAGGAACATTCGTGACACCCAACGGACGCAAGTTCACCGTCAAACCTGGGGACGTCTGGCCGCTCGTCAGAGTCCGCTCCCGTCACTTGGCGCTCATCATCGCTTCGACCGCCCGCAAAGGCCACACCGCATCTGGTAAAGCACTCGTACAGAAACTAAACCAGGACGCCAAGCCGGACCGGTTTATTTGGCCAGTCGTCGAGAAACACGCCGACGACATCGAGCGAGGTATCCGTGACAGCTTTCGAAGATATGAGAAGATCGTAAATAAGAAATTAGAGAGGAGGTAGCTGTGGCAATCATCGCACCTATCGTCAGCACATTCGACAACAAAGGCGTAGAAAGAGCAGGTAAATCGTTCGGCAACTTCTCACGCAACGTCGGTCGACAGCTGCGGAATGTCGCTGCAGCTGCAGTCGGTATCGGCGTAGCAGTCGGCGCCGCATCTCTCAAAGCAATCTCAGCCGCATCAGACCTCGACGAAGCAGTCTCCGCTACCCGACAGATATTCGGCCAAGCCTCGGACGCTGTCCTCAAATTTGCAGACGACGCAGCTCTAGCCTTCGGCATCTCCAAACAAGAGGCACTCGACGGCGCACTCACTCTCGGCACATTCGGCAAAGCTGCAGGACTCGCAGACGACGACCTCTCCGACTTCACTAACGGCCTACTCGGCCTCTCCTCCGATATCGCATCATTCCGCAACGCAACCCCAGAGGAAGCAATCGAAGCCATTGGAGCGGCACTCAGAGGCGAATCAGAACCACTACGCCGCTTCGGAGTCCTACTCGACGACGCCACACTCAAAGCAGAAGCGCTCGAGCTCGGAATCTACGACGGCAACGGCGCACTAACACAACAGCAGAAGATCCTCGCTGCAGAGTCCGCAATCTACAAACAAACCGCCGACGCACAAGGCGACTTCGCTAGAACCTCCGGCGGTCTCGCTAACCAGCAACGCATCCTCAGAGCACGCCTCTCCAACGTCACCGCACAGCTCGGCGTCCAGCTCCTACCCGTCGCTCTCAAGGTCGCTAACTTCTTCGCAGACAAATTCCTACCAGCAGTCGAGAACCTCGCAGACACATTCGCAGAGAAAGGCCTCCTCGGCGTCCTCGGAGACGTCTGGAACTGGACGAAACAGAACGCACCGAAAGTCGGCGCCAAATTCGTCGAGATGGCCGACCTCATGGTCAACTGGATAGCCGAGAACGGAGCACCAGCAATCCGCAAACTTGCAGGATGGCTCCGGCAGCTCGGAGGCTGGCTCCTCAACACCGGAATCCCGTGGTGGCTTGAGAAGATGCAGATACTCGGCTCAGCCCTCGTCGACTTTATCGGACCATACATCCGGCCAGCCATCGCCAAGCTCCTTGAGTGGCTCACAGCTCTTGGCAGCTGGCTAATCAACACCGCTCTACCGTGGCTCGGCAATAAGACGCTCGAGCTCGGCAAGGCACTCGTCGACTGGATAGGTCCTCGCATCGTCCCCGCTATCGAAGCATTCGGACGATTTATGCAGAGAATAGGCAACTGGATACTTAACACCGGCCTCCCTACCCTCGTCGAGAAACTTATCGCACTCGGCAACGCCCTCGTCGGCTGGATAGGTCCCAACATCGCACCAGTTCTCAAGAAACTTGGAGAATGGCTCGTAGCAATAGCCGACTGGATACTCTTCACAGCTGTACCGAAACTCGTCGTACAAGCAGCAAAGCTCGGCGGCGCTCTCATCGGATGGGCAGTCGACCTCTTCCCCGACGTCCTTAGCGGACTCTGGAACTTTGTCCGAGAAATTGTGAAATGGGTAACGACCGACGCCGTCCCAACAGTCCTCTCAGCCGGCAAGAGCCTCGGCTCCGCACTTATCGACGGAGTGGTCGACGGCCTCAAATACTTACTCGAGAAAGGCGCCGACATCGCCGGACAGCTCGCAGACGCAATCTGGGGCGGCCTGAAGGACCTCGTCAACCTATTCCTCATCAACCCGCTCAACTATGGCATCGGTAAAGCTGTGGACCTTCTCGACGTCGGACTCGGCCCCTGGATTAACTTCGACGATCAGAAGTATTACAACCTCATTCCGAAACTAGCGAAAGGCGGCGTAGTTACCAGCCCGACTATGGCGCTCATCGGAGAAGCTGGCCCCGAGGCAGTCATTCCTCTCTCAAAGATGGGCTCGATGGGAACGACATACAACATCACCGTAAACGGAGCTGTGGACCCCGTGTCGACCGCCCGCCAGATTAGAGACATACTCTCCCAAGACGCTCGCCGCCAGGGACGGCTCTCCGTGGTATGAGCTGGAACCTTCTAGTAGTAGTCGACTCAACCGACGGCTCTATCGGCGCCGGCACACAGTTCGAGGACTGGACACTCAACCAGCTTGTAGTGAACCACGGGCGACGCACACTCTCAGAGGACGTCGAACCTTCTAACGCCACACTTTCGTTTATCTGGGACGCTGTAGGAGCACCGGACCTCGAGGACTTTGTCATTGGGCGCCGCATCCAGATATGGCTCGAAATTGACGCCTACCCTGCAGCTCCACAATGCCTCTACGACGGAGCAGTCACCGACATCATCGTCGTCGATACTGTCCTTTCTGTTATCTGTGTCAATAGAGCACTAGCAGAAATAGGTCGACAGACCGTCACACTCGGCTCACAAATCGAGAACACCGTCGCTAGCGCACTCTCCACGCTGTACGCCCTCGGCTCACAAGACCCGAGACTCGGCACCGTGCAAGGCTCCACAGCTGTACGAATCCCAACATTCGACACCGAGAACCTGCTCGGCATCATGCGAGAAGTCTCAGCGTCGGAGATCGGCGGCTACCTCACCCAGTCCATGCCCTGGGGACCGACAGTCTCCGGCTACACGACAGGCCCGCACGTAATCAACCGGACAGTAGCGAACCGATCACAGCTCTCACCCGACATCACATTCACTGGCGACGAAATAATCGACTCCTGGCAATTCTCACGCCACGTCGAGGACTTCGTCAACCGAGTGACCGTCTACGGAACCGAAGACGGCACAGACTTCCCAGACGGCTACGTCGTCGAAGACTTCACCGACTCAATAGACACCTACGGCCTCAACGAGCTCGACATCGTCACCCGCCTCCGTTACACAGCAGACGCCACCGACCTCGCCAACGACAAACTAGACCGCTACTACGTGAACGGCTGGATAATCGACCAGCTGTCACTCCTGCTCGGCAACATGACCGACGCCCGCCTCTACTCCGTCCTCACCAACCTTAACCCCGACACATTCATACAAATACCCGCAATCTTCGCCGGCGCCCCCACAAGATTCTTCGTCGAGGGAATCACATTCGAGCTAGCACAGCACGACATCATCGCCCAGCTCTACGTCACCACTGCCGGCTATTCTCGAGGCGCCCAGAAATGGGAGCAGGTATCGACTAGCCGCACGTGGGCGACTGTACCGTCTACGCTTACTTGGACAGGCTCTCGACTCGTCGAGCTGTAAAGGAACAATATGGGAACGACACCAAATTACTCATGGCCCTATCCGGAGTCTTCTGATTATGTAGCGGACGGCGCTTCCGCTATTGAGAACCTCGCAGACGCCATCGACACTAGCGTCAAGAGCATCGACGACGCTATGGGTCTCGTATTGCTCGACGACAAGACATTTACCGGCTATGGCGGCATCTCGTCGGACGTTCTAAACGCAAACAACTATCTGTCGTATCTCGTAGTCTTTGACGGCTTCCTCGATACTGGAGCGTCCGGTCTTTATATGCGATACCGCCGAAGCGGAAGCGACATCACAACGAATAATTACGAATACTCATTTGTGACTGTAACTTTCTCCAGCGGAACTATTGGCTCGGCGAATTCCTCGGCTTCTACCAACATGAGACTCGGCGGCGTGACACCGACCGGCGGCCATCTCTCGATGACCATAACGCTCAGCACGGGAAACAGAGCCATGGCCAATTGGCAGAACGTTTACGGCGGACAGAATTCAGCTAGTGGAGGCGGGAACTTCTATGACGGCTCCGCTGTCACCGGTTTCACCATTTATCGGACAGCCAACCTAGCCGGCTTTAAGATGAGGGTCTATGGACTCACCAACTAACGACCCGTACGCCTCAGAACACGAGCAAAGCGTCATTGACGACATGCGATCACAACGAGACGCCCTACTGAAAGCCACAGACTGGACACAAGTCGCAGACGCCCCAGTCGACTCCGCTGCCTGGGCGACATACCGCCAACAACTCCGAGACCTTCCAACCTCTGACGGCTGGCCCTTCATCGAACTACCAACCCCGCCGGCATGATACGCGCAACGTTTCTCGTATTTATCGGAATATCCATCACCGCCCTAGGTATCTGGGGACTACAGGAGTAACAACATGAACCTAGAGAACCCATCCAAAGCACTCATTGCCCTCGTCGGCCTCATCTGTATCACCGTGCTCCTCGCCGTGAACAGCATCCCCACAGAAGCCGGCACAGGAATGCTTGGAACCATTCTCGGCTATGCAGTCGGTAACGGCATCGCAGCGAAACAAGGGAAACCAGTCTCACCGATTATTGGAGCGAAGAAATGAGACCATACACAGGAACCACGGACGGCGCAGCTCGAGGGAAACGTCCAGGCCTCGAGGCGCTCGTTGCAGCTATCCAAGAGAAATCGGGCGGCCATCTCTGGAATAACGGCACCTACGGAATTCGCTCGAAACGTGGCAAGAGCTCTCTAAGTGTTCACGCCACCGGCAGAGCTACCGATATCTCACGCCGTAAATATGGCAAACATCCAGGAACTAGCCGCCAGAACCTCGAGAAAGTCATCGACTGGCTCGTCGAGCACGCCGAGGACATCGGCCTCGAGTATCTGGCAGACTACGCCTACGGCAACGGAGGCCGAGGCTGGCGCTGTGACCGTGACGACTGGCAGATCTACCGTCCAGGCCTCATTACCGGCGGCGGCTCTCCCGCTTCGGACTGGATACATATCGAGATCGACCCAAGCCATGCAGACTCGGTCGACTGGGTCGATACCGTCATAGCATCATTCCCGCTCAGCTCTACAGCTCCCGCACCTTCACCAGCAGAAGACAGCTCCTATCCAGGCAGCTCAACAAAGCGAGGCTCGAGAGCTACAGCCCGAATCCGACAAATCCAGCAGAAACTCGTCGACAACGGCGCCCGCAATAGCCGGAACACCGGTCCACTCGTCGTAGATGGCGACTTCGGAGCAGCCACGGACGCAGCTGTCCGCAAATTCCAGAACGACAACGGCCTCGAGGTCGACGGCATCGTCGGACCCGCTACCTGGGCGGCGCTCTTCGGATAACCGCATCTCGTCACACTCTTCCGCTACTGTTTAATTGTCGACCTAGTCGGCAACCCCAACAGCCCCAACATAGGAGGAGCGACATGCTCTATCTAGCAGATATCGCCGTCACAAGACGGTCCACCGGATACAACCCAAGATTTGTATGGGAACCGACTCGAGGAATGACGCCGACAGACATGGCGACACTCCGCAACCGCTACCGAGCTCTTCGCAGAGCTGGAATCCAAAGGATGTACGCCCGATGGATAATCTGGGACCTCGTCGACGTTGGCACTCGAGCAAAGCGAGACAACGAAGGGCTGCTGCGATGAAACTCATCGGACTCAGTATCTTCCTCGTCTGCAGCTGGATACTGACACTCTTACCGTCCGACTATGAGCTCGACCAAGAAATGAGAGCTCTATCGCTAAGTGTCACAGGCTCCAGCTACACTACGTCCACAACTACTACCACTCTCGTAACTATCCAACCAACGAGAACAACAGTCCAAACCCAGACGCCGGTAGTAGTCGCACAGAATCCGGAACCCGTACCGAGCCAAGATTCAGCTACCACGGCGCCTACCTCTATGGGCGTCCGGTGCGGGGACTGGACCTCTGTAGCTGTGAAGGCTGGATGGCCAGAGGAGCGTCTCGAGCTGCTCCTCAACGATATCATCTGGGACGAGTCACGCTGCCAGCCCAACGCCACTAACGGCTCTGATCACGGCCTCCTACAAATCAACTGGAGCACCTGGTCCGACTATGTTGAGAGCTTTGGCTTCACTCGAGACGACCTTTACATCCCCGAGATAAATCTCTGGATAGGCGCACAGATCGCCGCCAAAGCCACAGAGGCCGGCTGGCGCTGGTGTCAACCGTGGGACTCAAGCCAGGTACGGACATGCGGACAGTAACGCTAGAGCCTTACGAGTTCGAGCGAGCCCGCCTAGTAGGCCTCGAACGAGCGCACCGCTTCGGAACTAACGGCCACCGCCAAGACTACGAGGACGCCTGGTCTGTCAGACCGGACACACTTGACGACAAAGAGACCGCCAATATCAACGGCGCCCTGGTCGAGATCGCAGCTGCAAAGCTCCTCGGACTCTACTGGCACGGCCACGGAGGCATCCTCGACCGAAACAAGCGCTACCGGTTCGACGCAGACGTCGGAGACTGGCTCGAATGCAAGCACGTCATCTCCACCGACGCCGGCCCACCTATCCATCAGAAAGACGTAGACGACGCTTTGTACCGGAAGCAGCACAACGGGCCACCGCTCTACGTGATGGCCGGCCATGTCAGAGGCGCCCAAGTCGACCTCTACGGTATGGCACCGGTCCTCGACTACTGGCAGAACCCTTGTCCAGATTGTCGACGTCATGCCACCTATCTCCGAATCTGTCAGAAACACCTCGAACTACCCGAAAGGACCCCAACATGAACCTCGACGCCCATGCTCGAGCTGCCACACTGCAGCTCATCCGCCTCTATGACCGGCACAAAGTCGACCACGTACTGCAGGGATACGCCGACGAAGTCGACTGCGTATTCTGCTCAATGGAGGAATCCATCTCAAAGCTCAGAGACCCGCACGCCAGAAGTCTTCTGTGGGACCATTACATCGGATTCACTGGAGCGCTGCAGAAATGAATCTCGACGGCTACGTCCCAGTAGACGCCCGCCTCAGAATGGCGCTACAGAAATACCCGGACCTGAAAGTCCAGGAGGAAGGGTGGAAGCACGTGCAGATCGCCGGCCAAGATTTCCTCGAGTGTGTCGTCTGGGTATTCACGACACCGGATGACCCTCGCCCTACACGAGGCAGCGTCCTGGAGCCGTTCCCTGGTAAGACCGGGTTCACGAGGGACAGCGAGCTTATGGTCGGCATGACATCGGCGCTAGGGAGAGCCCTGGGCTACCTCGGGCTAGGTATTGAGCGAGGTATCGCCTCGGTGGACGAGATCATGGCACGCACAACAGACCCAGACCTCGAAGTCATCCGTACAGATCACAGGAAACGAGCACAAGTAGGCTCTAGAGCGAAACCAGCTGCGGAACGTGACGAGGCTATGGACAGGCTCGTCGAGGAACCGGTACAGCCTGGAGGACGCCGGCAGACACCTACTGAGAAGATGATGAGCTTCCTCGAGCGTCTCAACATCGAGCGAGGGAACCCGCTGGACGGCCCAGAGATAGCACGCTGCGCAGGAGACTTTGACCGCTGCCGAGAGAAGATTGACGAGCTCCAACTACTGCCAAAGATGTAGTTGCATATGCAAATGACCCTCGAACCTTGACATGAACCCCGCACCACGATTAGGTTTCCCAGCCTCACTAGACTCACACAACTTACGTAACAGACACTCGGGCGACTTACCCTCCGGAAAGACCCACGAACTAGTTACGGAAAGAGACACGCCGAGCCCAACGGGCGAAGGCGTAACCCTATGCCGCAGCTGCAACGGAACCGGCAGAGACAAAGAAACCCTCGACACCTGCTGGAAATGCAACGGCGACGGAATCGAACCCACAAAGCGAACCCACGCCTACCGGCTACAACGGAGGCGAACATGAGCAAGCGCTACACAAGGAACGACTCCCAATACATACGGAACCGGAAACAACTCCTAGCAACATCGCCGGCCTGCCACTACTGCAACCAGCCAGCCAACACCGTCGACCACGTCATCGAGCTCGACCGCTGGAACACAGAGAACCTCCCAGGCTCACCACACACACTCGACAACATGGTCCCAGCCTGCCGCAGCTGCAACAGCCGACGAGGCGCCCAATACGGCAACGCCAAACGAGGAGCAGCTACCAAAGCGAGAAACGCCGGCATGGCACAAAGCGCCAAACAAAGAGCCAAATACAGACCGCCGGCCAACACACCAACCCAGACCACCGACACCCCTCCTCGAGGCATTCTTGGAGTGGCACCTCAACAC
>Ga0222716_10002673_pt1 | contig 14442 bp, 9 predicted proteins | sample C33_13DmetaG_FD_165044 | JGI IMG/M metagenome (GOLD analysis project Ga0222716, IMG submission 165044) | Estuarine water microbial communities from San Francisco Bay, California, United States - C33_13D | ecosystem: Environmental > Aquatic > Marine > Unclassified | place: USA: California... | reverse complement strand
CGCAGATGAAGAACGAGCTATCGCTGACGCAAGGCGTAAAACTTTAGGACAAGTTGATCCGGGGGATGTAAATTATTCAATAGCTTTTAATGATTTTGTAAAAAGACAGAAAGAAATTCAAGTTAATGCTACAGCAGATAGGAAACAAATTGAATTAAAAGTTTCAGCTGACAGAGATAAATTTAACGAAGAATATAGGCAAATAAATGAAAAATTCTTAAGAGACCTTCAAAAGCGTGGGCCAAGTGGATTTGGGGTGGGCCTTGACGAAGGTATGGGTATGGTTGGGGATGATCTGGAAACATTTCAGTATCAGTTGGGGAGAGATATTCCTATGCAATTTAGGGACGGCATGGTTTCTGCAATGGAAGCTACTTTAGATAAAACCAAAGATCTTAAAGGAGCTTTAACAGATATGGCTATGGATTTTATGCGCATTATGCGCCGACAAGCTTTAGAAAATATTGTTGGAAGTGTAATGACAATTGGGGGGAAACAGCAAGGAGGGTTTATTAAGGCTCAAAACGGCATGTATATATCTGGCAATCGTACTGGGGATAGGAATCCGGCTATGCTTGAGGACGGCGAGTATGTTCTTAATCGTAACGCAGTAAGATCTTTAGGTGGTCCTTCGGCTATTGATAGGTTGAATTTTGGAATAGCCCCTAGATTTAAAGGTGGTGGGGCATTTTTAAATATGGGCGTAGATAGCGGAAGAATGAGTAGCAAGTATTTTGCTGGCGACGACCCATTATTAGGTGAAATGAGAGATGCAGCAATTGCTAGGGAACAAAGAAGGCAAGAAAAGAAAGCTAAAAAAACAGCTTTAAGAAACATGATTATTCAAACTGCCGTATCTGCTGCTATAAGCTCTGGAGCTAGCGCTATGAAAGGATCAGGTAAATTTGCTAATGGCGCTCCTAAAGCTGATAAATTCGGAATGCCTTTAACTCCCGGTGGTTACGCTGATAGCCAAGTCGGTAGTAGCGCATCTATGACATTAGGGAGTCAATCAGGTGGTTATATATCTAGTGGTCCTCGTAATGTAGATTCTGTACCAGCATTTATGGCTGGTGGAGAATTTGTTATGAACAATAAAGCTGTTAAAAAATACGGTTTAGGTTTTATGAGCAGAATAAACGGCGGATACATACCGGGATATCAAAGCGGTGGTAGCGTTGCTGAATCTGCGGAAAAATTAGGGTCATCTAATTCGTCTAACACTAACAATATTAATATTAGTATAAACATGGGTTCAGGCTCTAACGAATCTGAGGGTGGTTCAGAAGGTAATGATCAGAGCGGAACTTCTGATGAGAAAACGAAAGCAAAAGATCTTTCAGAAAGAGTTAGAACCGTTGTTCTTCAGGTTATAAACGAAGAACAAAGGACAGGTGGTTCACTAAGCAAAACTAAAGTAGCAAGATAAAATGGCATATAACGCATCACCAAGTTACGAACATATTTTTTATGTTGGAGGCACGGGCATATCGGGGATTACGGATCTCAGTATGAGTTATAGTGTTGCGCGTACACCTGTTAATATTTTGGGTGGTGGTCATATTCAGCCTGTATTAGCTGAACCTATTCAGGGGGAAATTTCTTTTACTAGAAATTATATATATGATGACCCATTGATTCAGTTGACAGGTGATTACGGTGTTGATGGGTCTCTTATTTATGCTAGCGATTTAAGCGAAAGTAATGGTCAGGTTATAGGTTTCACTTCTGGGTATTTAACTAATTATTCTATTTCTGCAGAAGTGGGATCTATACCTGAGGTTAGATGTACTTTCACTGTATTTGGGCAATTAGGCAGTGGGGTAAGGAATGGGGAACTGGACTACTCAGGCATTCATACTTTGCCGCATTTATGCTTTTTAAACCAAGATAATATAATTTTATCGGTGGATCAGAGCGATAGTAATAGAATTACTAAGTTTAGTCAAGAATATAATATAACAAGAACGCCTATTTATGAATTAAAACAAAAAACAAGCCAGAACTATTATGCGCCAACTCAGGTTATAACGCAAACACCTGTAGAATTATCAACCAATTTTACAGTGGAAATTGATGATTATTATACTGCAAACATGATAGATAATGTTAGAAGCGGCGTATATAAATCTTTAGGTGTAAATATTAAGTGTCCGTTAAAAGAAGGCACGTTAGATGGGTTATTAGATCATAACTCAGAATTTATAAAAGATCACAATAATCAAATAATTCAAGATGATGGATTAGGTATAACAGCTTACAATGGAAACATACCAGCATCAGGGAACTTGTTATCAGAAAGCATAACAACCTCTGTTGACGGTTTATTAGCAATAGATTTACAATTTAGAAACTTTATTTAAAAAATGCCAAAGATACTAGACTACAACACACTAACGACCACTCAGGGTTGTAACGTTTTATTTATGGGGGACAAGGCATCTTCATCTACCAACCCTGAAATAAAAAATATCACTGTTGACAACCTTTTTAAGAGAGAGAGCCTTTCTGCTCTTAATGCTAGTGGCATAACTTTTTATGATGACGGGGGAAACGCATCTTTATTTATAAAGGATGGCGGAAATGTTGGCGTAGGGGGTACTACCGCAAATTATGATTTGCAAGTAAATGGAGATTTTTACGTAACAGGAGGGATTTTTGACTGCACGGGAGCTTCAGGTTCAGCTAATCAATACCTAAAATCTTTAGGCAATGAGAATTATCAGTGGGTTGATACTTCTACTTTAGGCGGCGGAACTGTAAGCGGTAGTGGTAATGCTAATTATATACCAAAATGGAGTAGTAGCTCAGCATTAACTAACAGTGTTATTTATGAAGTATCCAGTAAAATAGGTATAGGTGAAACTGTCCCTAATGCAACTTTACACATTGAAGGTTCAGCTAGTGGTTCTGACACCATTGTGCAAAACGCTGCTAATGGAGCTGTAATAGAATTAAGAAGAGACTCTGGAACAACAGTCACTAACAGCTTGTATTTATCTAATACAGGAAGTGGATTTAGTTTGGGTTCATCTAATTCCTTCGCAAATTCTAATATAAATATTAATAGTGACGGGAGCCTCGGAGTCAGGACAACTACTCTTAGCGCTGCTTTAAATGTGTCAACTGACCAATTGTTAGTCGGGGATTTTTATTCTTCTCATACTAGCGGTTCAGTAATATATTTCAAGAATACAAGTTCTTCTGCATACTCCAATGTCGTAAGCTATTCAAATAAAGATGGTAGTGGTCAAAAAGTTAATTGGATAACAGGAACATTTGAGGATGGAAGTAGTAACAAGTATTTTGGTATAGGTTACAAAGATATTGAATTAAGTAGTTCAAGTTGCGCAAAATTTGACAACTCCACTGTTTGTAATAATTTATTTTACATTAATACTGGAGGGTCCGCTTCTTTAGCTCATAATATTCATACCCACAATAAAACTAATACTGGTCATAATACTGGAAGATTTATATGCGTACAAAATATACCTTTTACTGGTCTAGATTGTTCTAGCCACGTTACTTATGGTAATTGGTTTAACTTTTTTCCGGCTATGGGGCAAGACGGAGAATATCTTGCTGAGCTTTATGATTTGGGTTATACAGCTATACCAAGCAATTCTTATTCTAGTCTTACTGATGTAAATTGCAGAAACGCCCACTCTGCTTGGTCTAAGGCTCCATATGGCGGAAGATTAATTAAAGCAGAATTGACCACAAGGGGGGCTCTAAGTTCTCTGACTAATCCATTTTTTAAATTGGGTTTTTGGTGCGGGGATAAAACTAGTATAGGCGGACAAGAAACGCAATATTACTGTAATACGCAAGCTTTAGTGACTTACTCTACTGTGGGTTATAAGCAAGATTCTGGTGTCCTTGATTTATCGTCATTAGATATATCTTCTACCCCCAACAGTTATTTAGCATTTAATGCAGGAGATTATATTTCTGCTGGCATAACATCGGCATGTGGCTCTCTTAGCGGGATATTACGTTTACATTACGAATTAAAAATAACTTAATGGCAACTAAATTCATAAAATACGAAAAAGCATTATTGAAAGTGGCAGATACAAGTATATTTGCTGAAAACGCCAGACTTTCTTTTGACGCTTCATTGGAGCCTGTGACAGATGTGACGGGCTCGATTATTCGTTATGCTCCGCAAGGACCAGTCAAGGGGTCCTTAAACTTCTCTCATTACTGTACTGGAGATTTTCATGACTTTTTAAACCCTTTGACGGCTATAGAGCATACTGGAGAAGCTCTAAGTGGATCTTTTGCTGGGATGACTTTTGAAAGCGGATTTATTAAATCTTTAAGTTTTTCTGTAGCGCCGTTTCAGCCAATCTTATTTGAGTCTGAAATGGATTTATATGGATCTTTAGGCGTCTTGAATAATGACGGGGATTCAGACGCAACTTTTGAATCTTATAGTTCTATACAGGAAGATGTTCCTATAGGACATGGGTTAAGATCTTTTTTAGCAGGAGACAACTTAAAAGTCAACAAACAAATATCATTTGATTATTCTGTGTCAACAGATAGAAACCCTGTCGTTACAATCGGCAACGAAGTTCCATACAGAGTAACCAAAGAAAATGTAATGATAAATTTATCTGTTAAAGGTGAAGATTTTGGTAACGCTATTTCTTTTACAGGTAATAATGCTGGGGTTGCTATAAATATTTATGATGTTTACGGAGATTCTGCTTTAGCTGAGTTTGGGTGCACAGGACAAATATATAAAAATGATATATCTGCGGCAGCAAATGGATTTATGCAGGGATCACTATCCATCTCCCAAGAATATTTAACAGGTAAGGCTGCTGTATGATTTTAAATTCTGGAGACACAAATATAACAAATGTTTCAGCTTTTGAGCTAGGCAACAATTATTCAAAATTCGATATAGTTTACTATAGCGGATATACTGATGATGGTGGCATAGGACATCCTGCTGCACAGAGTGCTTCTGGTCATTATTATTACACCGGAGCTGCGGCAACTTCTGCTGCCTCTAATTTACCTACAGTCACAAATGGTCCTTGGACAAATAAATTTTTCGCGGAAGTTTCTTATGGGGCGTCTGTAGAGTTTAAAAATAAATATTATGAAATAAATTATGGGGATGGATATTTTAATTATTTAAATAAATCTGAAAACTCTATAAAATCATCTTTTAATTTACATTTGAGCAAAAGATCAGATAAAGAATCAAAAGCTATTATTCATTTATTAGAGGATTCATTTAATAAAGGTGCTAAACCCAGCGGTGGATATTCTGGTATTTATTGGACGCCATTTGCGCCTTACGATCAAGAGTTAGAGTTTTTTGTAGAATCTTTTAGTAATAACTTAGAATATCCCGATGTTAATTCTGTAAGTTTGGCTCTTCACAATGAAGATAGGTCAACTACGGATTGGAAGGATTTTTATATACCGTTTTCTAATACAAGTGGATTTTGGGCCGCTGGGAATTCTTATTCAGAAGACGATATTATTTATGGTAGCGGTAGTGATTTTACGCCAGCAACTTCGGGCTGGTATTATTACACAGGAGCATCAGAGGCTGTAGCTACAAATGATAATGGGCCAATAGGAAACAATACCTTATGGACAAAAAAACATTTTTATTGGCCTTTGAATAAAGGTATTTCTTTTAATGAATCTCCTAGATTTTTCAAGCAAAATTTTCAGAATGATTTTATTGTTCGTGTTGAAGATGGTTTAAACAAATCTTTATTAAAACTAAATATAAATTTAACATCTAGAACAGATAAACAAGCTAAAGCAATTTTACATTTCCTAGAAAAACATAGAGGTTATGATCAATTTCTATTTACGCCCCCATCTCCTTATAACAAAACTAAACCTTTTTTATGCACAGAGTGGAAGCACGCCATAAAGTTTAAAGATAATAATGATATATCAATAATGTTACAGGAGCAACCTGTAGATTATACGTCTTACGAAATAGAATTTCTTAATTTAATTACAGTAGATCCTTTCTTATCATGAGTTTACCTACAGCAGTCACACAAAGAGCACAAGGCACTGGTTATATAGGTGTTACCGGCATGGAGTTTGCCGTACAAACAGGGTTTGGCATACGTACAGGTTTTTATTTAACTAACAGCGGCACCACTACTGTAAGAATGACTTTAGAAGAACAAGACGATGTTATAGAGGCTTATGATTTTATCAGTGGACAACTAAACAACGATCAAGATAAAAGAGTAAGTATATTAGCGGGCAGCACAAAATTTATACCTTTTGACTTTTATGGTCTTAAAGATGTCTCTGGCCCTTTAGGTGCTACTGGTCCCGCTGGAACTGGAGCTTACACTACTCAAGTTAATTTGAGTTTTGTTTCTGAAATAGATGGAACAAAAGATAGAACTTATTATAATGGGCAACCAGAATTAGGAGTTATACGTGTAGATTTGACGGGTTATGTTACTGGGCATTTTGGTAGTACCAGCGAGTTAATTCCAGCTCATCCTCAGAAATTTTTAGGGATCACAAATCAAAAAGATGATTTAGGGCTTTATTATCATGATTTACAATGGGTTAATCCTCCTACTGGATATTACTTTGAAAAATATCACATACAGAGGTCAACAAATGCTACTCAAACTTGGAGCGATTTAAAATATATAAATATAGGTAAAACTGAAAAACCAATTACCTTACCACCGTCTGAAGGCGGACATTTTTTAGAGTCTTTTTATTATGGGACTTCTACAGGTATAAATGGATTCAATACTTATTCTGATACAAGTTTAACCTCAAATACAGATTATTACTACAGAATAAGAGGTGAACATTATGATACTTCTAACAACTTAGCATCATATTCTGATTGGGTTTATTGTTCTGGGGCAGACTCTTTTGAGGAAGCTGTTAATAGTGATGTTTTAACAGGCTTGGTTTCAGGTTCTACTAGTTTGCCTGTCGGTGGTAACCCAGACCCAACGATAAAATTATCTACTGCTGATAAAGGGGCTTTAGAAATTTATCTTGACAATAATGAGACAAATGTAAATCTAAATAGTCGCTTTGTATATGAACTTGATAAAAGAGGAATAAATAACGCTAATTTCACAGACTATTATACTGGCGCACATTTTATAGTAAGCGAGAGTTTTATAGTAGGATCAAATAATTCAAATAGCCCCGCTATTGATACTGGGGAAAAAATTGAAGTAGGTTCGTCTCCTCAAGAATTAAATATTAATTTATATGTAAAAGATGGGGCTAGAATCATTGGTCACGGTGGAAGAGGTGGTTCCGGCGGGTTCACTGATGTAAAATGGGACGTAACAGGTGGGGGCAGAATCCTTTTTGGCAAATCTTACCTGAGTGAAAAAGGAGGTGAAGGGGGAGATGCTATACGTATCAGACAGGATATTTCTACTTTTAGGATTTATCTCGCACCTGAATTTAAAGTGTATGCTGGGGGCGGCGGTGGTGGTGGTGGAGATCCGCTTTTTGCCGCAAAAGCTGCGGCTTTAATTAGGGATAATACAAAGCAGGGTGATGAAATTGTTATTAAGCCTATCACATCTAATCTAGGCACAGAGAGCGCAACTATACTTGTTAATGGTGAAGAACAGGATCGCCAATTAAGCTATACAGACATTATAGGATTACAAACTGCAGGTTTTGGAGGCGGAGGTCAAGGCTATGGGAAGTCTCAAGCGGGAGCCACTTTTTTACCGGGAAATGGTATTCTATATAGCTCTACAAATGATGAAATGCTAGATATCAATAGAGGATCATTTACAACAATTGGTCAAGGTAGAGCCTTAGATTTAGATAAGCAAATTTCACAGGGTGGCAATGGCGGCGCATTTGGTTTGTTTGGCAGTGATGGTGCTACTTTAGATTTTTTTAAAATAGCAGGCGGAAATTTAAATGAAATATTTGAATTTGTAAACCAAGAAGAGAAAGGCCCTGCCAAAGGAGGAAGGGGCGGATATGCAATTAAGAGTGATAGTACTGCGTATACCAAATCCAATATAATGGGTACACTGCTTTTTGCTGATACGCAGTTCCAGATAAGTGAAATATCAGGGTTTATAGCTCGATGGGATGCCAACACGACAGTTTATCATACAGGAACTAATGGTGCAGCAAATAACCAAACTGTAGAAACGTGGCAAGCCGCAGAAGTAAAAACTGGATTAACAATATCAGATGTAAAAATAACAGGTATAGGATCAACCAAGCCAAAATTTTATTCAGAGACATCGAGGACTCAGTATTTTAATGATCAAAACTCTATAGAGTTTGACGGCAACGACACCGCTACTATAGAGGGGGTGCAGAGTTCTAATCTGTTAAGTGGAAATACAGAAGAGTTTGATTTTTTCTATGTTGTTTTTCCTAATTCTTTTCGGTCAGGAAGGCAATTCAAGAACGATGGAAATCGTAATAATAGCAATTATGTTTTTTCTAAATTTTCAAATGGAGGCTATGCAGTTCATCAGGGAATCTATATTACAGGTAGGAATAATAAAGTTTGGAATATACAAGAATCAACTGGCATGCCATGTGATGCTGGTAGCCCTTTGACATCTTTAACAGTTAAAACTGAAGTTGAAACTTTACCTAGTTATGCTTTTGTTTACAATGTCACTGCTAAAAAAAGCGGCTCTAGTTTTCTGTATTCTGTATATATTGATAACAAACCTTTAATTAAAAATAAAAATGTTACATTGTCGAATTTAACTTTTGATATAAATCCCATTCTTGGGGCATACGGTGGCCAAAAAACAAGTTTTAACATTTCGGATATAGTTATGTATAACAAACAGTTACTTCCAAGAGAAAGAGACTCCGTGTATTTAACTTTATCGCAAAGAGCTCGTAAACCTTTGCAGATTATCACTAGCACATCAATAGATGCTAATACTCAAAACAACACTGTAGAGGATAACTCAGGGTTTGCTGGATACATTAAAACAACTAGCTAATAATTATGTCAACACAATCATTCAATTCTTCTTTATTAGACCTTTTACCTGACACTATCATTGAGTTATATGAGATAGATTTAGGAGAGCAAGATGGAATTTTTCGATTTCATCCCGGCACTATATCCTCTTCTAATATAGTTTTTGATGGCAGAACCTATATTTCTATTCCAGTAGATGCTGTAGGATTCGAGAAAAAAGGCGATGGTAAAATGCCTAGACCGACTTTGACTGTGGCGAACTTGGAAGGCTTAATGAGTGACGCCATAAAAACAAGATCTGATCTGGTTGGGCATATGTTCACTAGAAAAAGAACTTTTTTAAAATATTTAGATTCAGTAAACTTTCCTAATAGTTTTAATCCTTTTGCCATACCTGATCCTGAAGCTAGATTCAGTGATGATAGGTTTTTAATAAATAAAAAATCGCAAGAAAACAAGTTTTTTGTTGAATTTGAGCTTATTTCTCCCCTTGAATATGAGGGGGCTAAATTACCCGCAAGAATAATGGTTGCTAATTATTGCCCTTGGGTTTACAGGGGGGAAGGGTGTTTGTATGGTCAAGATGCCAAATTTGAACAAACGGTAAAGAATAAAAAAGATACAAACATTTTTACAGATGGAGGTTTGTCTATTGGTAACCTTGGCGTTCCAGTAGCAGATGAAGATAATAAAATATTTTGGGACAAAGATGGCTACGATATTGATTTACCTAACAATGCTTACAAAGGAGATTATGATAAAACTACAACTTACTATAGAGGGCATATAGTCAGAATAAAATCTTATTTTAATGTTTTTAGTAAAATAGGTCAATCTGGGGAGCAAGAAAACGACGACTGTTTAAGTAATCATTTTTATGTTTGTATTAAAGATTCTACTACAGGCAAAAACCCTCAATTTGAGAAAGAAAATTGGGTTGCGGATAAGTGTTCGAAAAATTTAACTGGGTGCAAAATAAGATTTAAGCATTACTCTAAAGACTATAAGAAAGGGTTACCATTTGGAGGATTTCCATCAATCGAGTCTTACAAGTTTTAATTTGTTTTTTAAAAAAATACAAATGCACTGTTCGAATCGTGACTATGAATGTTGCGGCATAGCCACAGATAAAAATCTGCATTTTCTTGAAAATATTCACAATAATAAAAGATTTTTTTTTCAAATATCTCCCGAGAGCTATTTCGATATAATAAGAGAGGAGAGTGTATCTTTTATATGGCATTCTCATGTTTTTGGCTCAACTTCTCCCAGTAGTGAAGATTTAGATTATGCGAAAGAGCATCGCCATTTTTCTTTAATTTATTCAGTTGTTGATGATAATTTTTGTTTTTTTGACCCCTATTCTTTTAAACAAGTTTATTTTTGCATTTGAAAGTGTATAATATACTAATGACAAATGTTATTATACATGGCAGACTTGGAGAAATAGTAGGTAAGCACCACAAATTTGCTTGCTCAAAATTATCTGAAGTTTTTAGAGCTATAGAATCTAACACTGGAATGCTTAGAAAATACACCTCTTTGAACAGGAAACGCAAAATGAGCATCTTTGTGGATGGCAAAATGACATCAGATAAAAATTTTGACCTAGTTAATGTTAAAGGTAGTGAGGTAGTTATTCTTCCTATACTCATGGGGGCTATAGGGATCACTATTATGACTATAGTTGCAGCAGGAGCAAAATTAACACTTAAGATGAAAATTGCTGCGGTGATTATTAATATTGCTTTTGCTATAGGAATGAATCTTCTTATGAGCAAACTACTTGCGCCGGATGATCCTGATACAGCTTCAACATCTTCTTACATTTTTAGTCAGGCAGAGAATGCCGCCAAACAAGGCTCTCCTGTTCCTGTTGGTTATGGCAGGTTTAAGGTAGGTAGCACTATTTTATCTGTGAGTCTGATAAATGTGGATAAAAGTCTCACTTTAGAAAATAATTTTTATGAAACTTTATTTTCTGACAGCACAAACACAATAGAAAAAGAACAAATAGATATCGCATCTTCGTCAATAGCAAAATTTAATTAATATGAGTCATTCAGTAAGTCTAGATCAGTACCGTAATAATTGGGGGAGCTTAAACGCAAAAACAGTTTGTCCTTCTGCTGAGCTTGTAAATGCAGAAGATACCCCTTATACTTTGAATGAGTACAGCACTGACAAAATTACAAATAAGCGAATCACAAGATTTAATAAGGTAGCAAGAGACGAAAAAAATAAAAAAGAATCAACATCATTCTATCAAGTCGTTGATATTTTATCTGAAGGTGAAGTAGCTGGCCTTTGCGATAACAACGGTGATTTAATTTTATTATCTAATGATATAAATAAAAATAGTGATTATTTCAAAGGTTTATATTTTGATGGTAATGCTGTAAAAAATACAAAAACAAATACCTATAATTATAGAACTGTTTTTTCTGAAATTAGACTAGGAACCGAAAAACAAAAAGCTTTATCAGATTTAAATAAAGGACTTTCTTTTGCTAAGGCGAGTCAAACCTTTAACTACGGCGTAGCTTTATTTGCAAACCCTCATACAGCAACATTAAGTAATGTTAGTATTAACGGTGTAAATTTTGTAGCCCAAGCAGAGCAGAACACAGACTACTGTTATGATTATGATACGGTAATTAGCAGCAAGACAAAACCTAGTTTTGCATACTCAGAATTCCCTTTTGTGCATACAGTTATAAATCATAATGTAGATGAATTAGTTTTGAATATGGGTTTTACTGGCCAATATAACGCAAATAGCGGCGCTTACACTGTAAATACTTCATTTGTTATTGAAGTTGGTTACGAGGGAGACTCTATATCTTTAGATGAAGGAGGCTCTATAGGTTACTTATCTTGTTTTATAAGAGGTTTTGCTTCGTCAGAATACATACGTAGTTACCATATACCCCTTCCACCCTCAGAAGGTACAAAAAAAAGATATATAAAAATTGCAAGAGTAGATAAGGATTTTAAGCCATCATTTACAAAAGCTAATAAATCTTTATCTGTAAGTTCGTTAGTCGAAAATATAAAAGAAAAATTAAGGTACCCTAACAGCTCAATTATAGGTAATATTTTTGATGCTTCTGCTTTCGCTCAAATACCTAAAAGATCTTTTGATTTAAAATTATTAAAGATAAATGTGCCTTCTAATTATGACGCTGAAGCAAAGGCGTATGAAGGGAATTGGAATGGAACTTTTGCTTTAAATAAAAAATGGACAGATAACCCAGCTTGGATTCTTTATGACATAATGACAAATAACAGGTATGGGTTAGGTAAATACGCGTTTCAACAATCTATGTTGGATAAGTGGAATTTATATTCTATATCTAAATATTGCGACGAATTAATTCCCACTGGAAACACGGGACTGCACCCGTTTGATGAATTTTCAGTAAATAAAGGTTCAAGTATTTTTAAAATAACAACAAACAATGACTCGAATTTACAATCTAAATTTGAATTAGGTTCTGAAATTTGTTTTATGGAGTTAAAAGATGGAAATAATGATATAGATTATAACTACAAAGGTATAATAAAAAAAATAAATATTGATGGTTCAGTTTTTAAATTTGAAATAATAAAAGATTTTGGAGTTGAAGATGTTTTTTTGAATTATCCAGATTTAAAAAAACACTTTTTATTTAACCGCTCAGACGACAGTGTTGAATCTATAAGTGCAAAAGATTTTATAAAAAAAATTATTATAGATGATAATGCTCAATCTTATCTTAACTCTGACGAAGCTAGGTCGTTTGAAGATAAATATAATAAATCTTATTCTTTAAAAGATGTTACTTCAGGTTACATCGTTAGACAGTATTTGGGGGAGTTACCTATCTTAGAGTCAAGATTCACTTGCAATGTTGTTTTTAATAATAGGGATGAAGCTTTAAATACTATAAATAATATAGCAGCAATATTTAGAGGTATGACTTATTGGAGCGAAGGGTTACTTTTTCCTTCTATAGATAAACCTAAAGATGCAGTTTTAATGTTTAATAATTCGAACGTTTCATCAGGAACGTTTGCTTACACGGGTAGCGCAAAAACATCAAGAACTTCCAGTGTGGTCGTGAGGTATAATGATGCTAATGATAATTTTAAAGTTAAAGTCGCTTATGCTGAAGATTTTCCGGCATTGAGGCAATTTGGGTATAATGAACAAGAGGTTGTTGCTATAGGCACTACATCTACAAGCCAAGCAAAAAGAATCGCTAAATGGATTTTATATACAAATCAAACTGAAACGGATGTAGTTCAATTCTCGACTGGACAAGAGGGTGGGTTTTTATTGCCGGGAGATATTATACTTATACAAGATAATTTTAAAACTGTTAAAAGGTATGGCGGTAGAATAATAGATATTAATTTTAGAGATAAAGCTGTCACACTTGACAAAGGAGTAAGCGAAAACATTGTGGGTCAAAAAATTTATTTCATGGTTCCAAAAGCGAATAAGTCTTCTAAAGATTTATCAAATTTAGCAAAAGAACGTGAAGATACTTCTAGCGACGGAGTCACTGACCAAGAGATTGATAACCAAAGAACGCCTCAAATAAAATATTTTACAGTAAGTTCTGTTTCTGAAAATAATATTGTGACTATTAGTGAAACTGACGACACCGATTTCAATTTGATTACTAGAGGTACGATTTGGTCTGCCGACAATAATAATTCTGGTTACAACATTAAAGGTGTCAAATATCGTGTCTTATCTACAGAAGAAAAAGCTTTGAATGAATTTCAGGTTACAGCAATGATGTACAATGAAACCAAATTCAATTCTTTAGAGAGGGGTAAAACCCTAGAAAAAACCCAACAATCAAGCAATTTAAGTTTTAGTATAGGGGATTATCCTAGTGTTACTAATGCGGTTCCAAATGATGACGGGCTTCTTGAAGCAAATATAAATGATCAAATATATGACGCATATTATACTAAAGAAAGAAGTGATAATGATTACAAATATGAAGGTAGTTTTTCATTTGACCCACTACCACAAGAAATAAGAGGGTATATAGTAGATTTTTCTGTTTTAGGTAAAAACCTAAGATTTTGTTTGGATGGTAGGGATAACACATCTTTTTCTGTTTTTTTAGGAAATAGAGATGATTTGCCGACAAGGATGTCATACCGAGTGTATGTTTATGATAAGGATTTTAAACTGGAGTTATTAACTTAACAATATAATATTTTTTTAAAAAAATGAGTTTTTCAAAGTACATAAGTCAAACACCTCAGGATTTTGGGCAAGCTTTGCAGGTTTCAGGGTTTATTGTGTCCAATGGTTCATCTACAGACCCTTATACAGAAAATCTACAAAGAGGTTCTAATGATTTATTTACAGGTGGAAGCGGCATTCCTGTCGGCACACTAGTGTCAAGTGGACAATTTCATAGTGATCCTCCTTATATTAGTTGGAATTTATATAATCCTGCACAAAA
>Ga0222716_10002672_pt1 | contig 14443 bp, 8 predicted proteins | sample C33_13DmetaG_FD_165044 | JGI IMG/M metagenome (GOLD analysis project Ga0222716, IMG submission 165044) | Estuarine water microbial communities from San Francisco Bay, California, United States - C33_13D | ecosystem: Environmental > Aquatic > Marine > Unclassified | place: USA: California... | reverse complement strand
TGTTGCGGAGGCTTCCGCGCGAGACGCCCGGGTATGAAGGCGCGATGCGATGCGACCAAGTGACGGTGAACGAGTATCCTCGAGGCGTCGGCTTGGCTCCGCACGTGGACACGCACTCGGCGTTTGGCGACACGATTTTATCGCTCTCTTTGCTCGGGGGGACGGTGATGGAGTTTAGGACGAGCGGGGAGGCGCATCGGGCGATTTACCTTCCGCCACGGTCATTGCTTGTCATGCACGGTGAGTCGCGGTACCGATGGCAGCATTATATACCGCATCGGAAGTTTGACACGCTCGAGGGCGAGGCGACGCCGACGCCTCGAGACGACGTGCGGCTGTCGTACACGTTTCGCGAGCGGCGAAGTGGACCATGCGAGTGCGCATTTCCGTTGCAGTGCGATTCGAGGGATGGGGCGCAGTCGAAGTGTAGCAAACGTAAGACGGGTAAGACTCAGGCGTTTGCGGAGCTCGTAGGTGTCGGGAGATAGCTTTTAGTTGTGTGTAATTTACAGACGTCCTAGTTGAAATCTCGCGCGAGACTAAAGTGAAAACGCGCATTTCCTTGATCATTTTTCGCGTAATCGAAGCGAATTGGTAAGCCGCCAGTCTCAAGCATGCCTGCGACGCCATAACTGTATCCGCTTCCAGGCTTGCCGCGTGTGCCCGCGGGATCGCCGAGCACCGAACCGCCGCTGTGTAAATCGCTTCCGTAATCAAAAAACGCCGCGCCGGTGATCGTGGGGGTAACCGGCACTCGCATCTCGGCGCTACCGACGACGTACTTGCGCCCCGTACCGATGGCACCGTCGTTATATCCACGAACGCTCGACGTTCCACCGATAGCGAAGGCTTCGTAAGGTGGCAAATCGCCGATGACGGATCCGCCTTTGGAACTCAAAACGAGTTGCACCGGCCCGGGTAGGCTACCCACCGATAGCAAGTTGAACGATCGCTTGGCTTTGGCGACCATGCGTGTGTAGTTGAGCCACTGCGGCTGTACAGGGAGCGCTTGCTCGGCGCTTAACATGAGCTGCGCCGCGTTCGGTCCGCCGTACGTGAAACGCATTTGCGCCGCCAACGCGGTGTCGCATTTGGTACCGCTAAACGTCACGGGGGCGCCATAAGCGTCGAAAAGAGAGTGATTCCCGTCGTTATCTAACACCCCGGTTCGTTTGAAATCCACGGAAAACATCCCATTCCATCCATTCAGCAGCGGTCGCGAGTGCTCGACAGACGTCTGAAGTCTTTGTAACGACATTTCGCTCAAGCCCGGGGACGTGATGTCGGGTTGCTCGCCGTCGACGTTGGTCGAGTTGACACCGTGCGTAGATCGCATGCTACTGCTCTCACTACGCACTGACATCGCTCTGGACGTGCGCGTCGGTCCGAACCCTACCCAGGGGTCTTGGTACTGCAAATTCACCTGTGGACGAACGACGGTGAGACCTCGACCTCCTTTTCGCGGCGTCGCCTCGACGCCGAGGTTAAGCATCTTGCCTTGACCGAACAAATTCGTGTGAAATGCGCTGAAATGGCCGGCGATGCCACTAAATATGCCCTCCGATAAGCCCCTGGCGGACATACCGCCGCCGCACGTGACACCCTTCATCGACTTTTCTTTGAGCGACACCAACAGCGTGCGCTTGCCAAGCGGTCCAGGTTTCGGTAACATGTTGATTTGTGGCTCGCCGAATCGCGGATTTTGCGCGCGAAATCGGTCGATAGTCTCGCGCACGCGCATGCCATTCAAAACTTTGGTAGTCTTGATGTTTTCAAAGTACGGCATGACGCTGTCAACCTTACTCAACACTTTGTTTTCTTTCCCCGTCTTGGCGTCGATGGACGGATCGATCTCCACCTTGACGTCGTTGATGTCCACATCGACGAACCCGAGACGCAAAACCCCATCGCTCGGTTCTTCGAGCAAAGAAATTCCTTCGATCGAATCGATTCCTCGCTTACTTTCCGCGTAAGCTTTGAAGTACTCCACCGCGCCGGAGACGTGATTCGAGTTAATCGGCTTGCCCATCATCGGCCGAAACGTCTCCTCCACCACCTTTGCCGGCACCGCCTCCAACCCTTGCAACTCGACCCCGCGCAATATTTCGAACGGCACGACCTCGAATGTCACTCGCATCCCATCTCGAGTGTCCTTCGCGAGCGCGCGAACGCTCTTAAAGATCCCCAACTCGCTCTTAATCACGTGGCTCTCCCCGGCGACTTCGCGCGCGCGATAGGAATAGTTCGGCTTGAGCGTCATGACCTCCCGAATCGCCGCCTCTTGCGCGGGCGTCGCCCCGACGATATCAAACGCACATATTAACAGCGCTTTATCCACGTCAAACGTCGTCACGTCGACGCCATGTTCGCTCTTCGCGCTCGAGCGCGACGCCGGCGCCGCGGCGCCGGTCGCGTCCGCCGCGTCTTTACGCCCACGCGCGATTTCCGCGATCTTACGCCCCGGAGCGACGTTCGAGCGACGCGCCGTGGCGCTCTCCGTCGCGGCGCGCGACGACGCGCTCGCGAGGGCGCCGCGGGAGCGCGCGACGACGCGACGAAGCGTCGATCGCATCGCATCCAGGCTGGGCGTCATCGCGTTCGCGCGCGGTCCGCGCGGCGCTTCGGCGCTTCGGCGGGCGTCGGACATGATCGTCGACGATCCCGCGCGGTATGCGTCGTTCGATGCGCGCGCGGCCGCGCGCGAGTCGCGCGCCGAGTTTTGGCGGTTGGTCGCGCTCTTGCGCTCCTCGTGCGCGCGGCGCGGCGGTTGGTCGCGGGAACGACTTCGTTTCAGAATAGACGTATGTTACAGGTTCTCGAAAACTAAAGCTTAAAGAGGCGCTCAGTCAGCTGAACCACCGCGCGCGCGCGCGATGGGACTTGAATGTGGCTCGAATGACTCGGTTGTATTGGTCGAGATTCGAGAGAGGCACCGACGTTCGTCGGGCGCCAGACTAGGAGAAATCAACGGAGTCGCGCTTGCGCGCGATAATAATAGAGCTTAATTGTCGCCGACTGCTTAGTCTTCCTCGACGTTGCGCAAATCGAACATACGCTCGAGCGCGTGCATATTGACGAGGGTCAAAGCGACAGCGGTGGGGTCGGAGCCATCCGAACGAAGAGCCGCCATCGGGCCGTGCAAAATCTTGTTGATGATGCCCCGGGAGAGTTCCTCGACAGCCTTCTTCTGCTTGTTCGTCAATCCTTCGCCGAGCTTGGTCATGGCCTTATCCAATTCCGCGCTACGGATGTTTTCAGCCTTTTGACGCAAGCGCTTGATCGTCGGGACGGTTTCCAAGCTGTCTCTCCACGCCTCGAAGTTGCGCTGCTCCTCTAATAAAAGCGCTTCAGCCTCGAGACCCGCGGCTTCGCGCTTCGCCTTGTTGATCTCAGCAAGTTCCTTCAGGTCGTCAACGTTGTAAACCAGCGTGTTGGCGTCTTCGCAGCAGTTAGCGTCCACGTTACGCGGCACGGCAATGTCCACCAAGCGACGCTTGCCGCCGACAACGTCGCCGCACACTGACATCTTGGCCAAGTCGTCCTTGCAAATGATCGGATCGACCGCGCTGGAGGCGGTGAAAATCACGTCGTGCTCGCCCGCGAGCGTCAGGAACTGATCCATGAGCTCGATGCGCATATTAACCTCCGGGAACTCTTCCGCGAGCGCCTCGGCGCGCGGCTTCGTGCGGTTCACGATGGTCATCTCCGTGCATCGCTTGGACGCCAAGTGCTTGACCAGGAGCTTGGACATCGTGCCCGCACCGACGATGAGCACCTTGACGCCTTCGAACGATTGCGAAGGAAGCTTCATCTGCACCAACTCAGCCGCGGCGGAAGACACAGACACGGCGCCAGAGGCGATGGAAGTCTCGCTGCGCACGCGCTTCCCGGCGGTGATGGCCGCCTTGAACAACCCAGTCAAGTGGCGTCCAAACGCCTTTTCACTCTCACCCATCGCGAACACGTTCTTCACCTGCGCCAAGATTTGTCCTTCACCCATCACCACCGAGTCCAACCCACCGGAAACCTTCAACAAGTGTCCCGTGGACTCGCGATCCTTGAGCACAAACAAGTGCTGGCGAAGCGACTCCACGTCCACGCCCGAGTGCTTCACCATCCACTCCTCGACCTCCTTCAACCCACGCTCGTAGCTCAGCGCCACGACGTAAATCTCCATGCGATTACACGTCGACAGAATTCCAGCCTCCTCGATGTGTGGATACGCGCAAAGCTCCGCCACCGCATCGTTCCAAGCCTCCGCCGGCACCGCCATCTTTTCCCGAATCTCCACCGGGCAGTTGTGAATGCTCAATCCCACAGTCACGATGGATGACTTGCGCTCGCTCTCGTACGCTGCGTTCGATAAAATCAACACCAACCGTCAGTCTCGCTTCCTTTTCACATTTCGCGATCGCTTCCTCGCCGTGCATCGCGTCTCACGATCTCCAACCGCCCTCGTCCGCGCTCGATCACCCGCGCGTCGGGGAAATCACTGGATAAGCCCGTCGCCGTATCTTCCCCGATCGCGTCTCCGCGCGCGTCCACCGTCGCGCGTCGCGTTCGAGCGCTTCCGCGAGACGAACGAAACGTGCGAAAACTAAACGTACGATTTCCTCCGAGCCGAGCGAGCGCCTCGAGCGCCTTGCTCGAATCCACCACCGCGTCGCTCACCCCCGCCGGACGCAGCGTCACCGCATCGCGCGTCGGGCGTTGCACCTGCATCGCCTTCGTTTGGTCTCCCTGCGGCGTCTCGCTGTCGACGACCGCGCGCAACGCTTGACGAGAGTTTTTCTTCGTCGGTTTTCGCGTCGCGCGGGCGCCGACGGCGATCGCGCGCGGCGCGAGCGCGGCGGACATCGCGACGATGGCGAAGCGATGCGTCGGGCGCGGGATTCGCTCTGCGGCGGCTTCGCGCGCTCGCGATGCCGATCGGCGCTCGGTTGCGGGCGCTCGGTGCGCGGCGAGCGGACGTGCGCCGGCGTCGGTGCGAACGGTCGCGGGTCACGCCGGCGTCGCGCGGGGACGTGTGCGGCCGCGCACGAGCCAGGGTTGGCGTCGGCGTCGTTCCCGTCGGACGGGGCGGATAAATCGTGCACACGGACATTCGGCGTGTGTTTTAGGTCCATTTATGTCTATATGTAATTATGCACACGTTCGCGATTTTAGTCGTAATCGAACGTGTGCGAGTGCTATGTGAAATGTTTCTGAAAATATCCTGGTATCCTGGGAGATCGCTCCCAAGATCTCGAGATCGACGCCCTCGCTCGAGCGCGAGGGCGTCGACGACGTGGCGCGGCTTCGACGCGGTGCGGTACGGTCACAAAACTGAATGCGCGATTTATTAAAATTGAATGTTGGCGATCTCGCTCGCGGTCGAAGATACGTCCACGGGACCGGGAAGTAAGACGAGGAAGGCCACGGCGATGAGCGCGAAGGCGAGCGTGGCGCGGCCGTCGTCCACCTCGGTGACGTCGTCCTTGGGCGCGAATTCAGGCGTGCGTTGCGTGAGGACGATGTAAATGGCCCACGGTAACGCCAATGAACTGGCTATGATGCCGAAACTGAGACCGATGTACGTACCGAGGGAGGTGGCGCCCAAGACGCGACGGCCGAATGCGGTTTGCGTCATGCGACCGCCGTCGATGGAACCGACGGGGAGCAAGTTTAGAGCTTGCGTCGTCAGTGCGCACCAGCCTGCGATGAAATACGGATGAACCATCACACCCTTGGCGCCTGCGTGTAAGAAGAGTTGCGAGATGCCGCCGAGTAAGAGACTAGAGTTGAACAACGCGTTGGGAATGGGGATCAAATCCGGGCTGTCGCCGCCCATGGAGAGCGTCAGGCCGTACACGAACAAGTTCAGGGCAACCATACCTCCCGCGACGGGACCCGCCGCGGCGACGTCGAAGAGATCAGCGCGAGTTTCCGGCGTGCTCTTGATTTGTGTCAGCGTCCCGAACGTGCCGAGCTGGGAGTTCGGGATGAGAAAGGGAACGCCGATTTTAATCTTGCGCATGAAAGCCGCGATTTGATGTCCGACTTCGTGACCGACGCTCGCCGCCATGACGCCGATCGTCACGGGAAGCGCCGATTCAACGTACGCGACGGAGTCAAAGTTCTCCAACCCGGGTGGTAGAGCACCCTCGGGCAGTTCGACGTCGCCGGCTTGTTGCAACCAAGACATCGTCTCCGGCGGGAGCTTGGACACCTCTGCCACCAAGCCGAGCTGCACGGCGGACCCGACGGTGAGACCCATGAGCACCAATGCGAGGAGATATTGCCATCCCGCCGTGCCCGGACTCGGGCCCGCGCGATCGCTTGGAACGACGAGAAAACTCACGCGCGGACCGTACTTCGAGTCGATGGCGACGTCTCCGCTCGGACCATCCTCTCCCGGCGGTTCTTCGAGCATGAACGCCGTGTACTCGCCATCGAACATGCGTTCGAGATCGGTTTGCACGATTTGCCATACCTTGGCGCGCTCGGTGCGCAAGTTACCTTTGAATAACACCCCAGCTCCGTTCATCTCCGCCCCCAAGTTCTCCACGGCTGTGACGTAAAATGTTTGCATGCCAAAAATTTCCTTCTTGATCCGCTCCACATCCTTCGGCGCGATCGCCGCCTCCTCGGGAGACTCCAAGATGTTCACTAACTTACTGAACGACGCCTGGAGCTCGGGATCTTCATCCGCTTTCTTCCCCGACGCCTTATTCTTGCTCGCCCTGGCGCTCAAGTCCTTCAGAACCTTTTCCAACTCCTCGCCTTTATCTTTCCCCAATCCCTGCCTCTGCGTCTCCGCGTTCTTCAGCGCCTCCAGCGCTTGCGGGCTTATCGACATGCCACCCACTCCCTCGTCCGAGCTTCCATCGTCCACCGACGACGCCGCGTCCTCGTCCGTAGAGGGCTGTCGCAGCGTCGCTCGAAACGCCGCCTCTTCCTCCTCCTTCGCCTTCGCTTCCGCCTCGCTGTCGATCCCGAGCAACGCGTCCAAATCGCTCAGCGTCGTCTTCATGTTCACAGGCTCCAAATCCGACGACCCACTCGCGTTCGGCGTCCAATCGCCGCTCGCGTTCGCGTTCGCGTTCGCGTTCGCGTTCGCGTTCGCGTTCGCGTCTTCGGGTTTCCCCGTCGTCGCGCCGTCGTCGTCCCCGTCCGTCTTCTCGTCCTCCTCCCGCGCCTCGCCCTCGTCCCGGCTGAAGAACTTTTTCAAAAACCGCGCGCGCGTCGCGTCGCCGCGCCTTCGCGCGCCGCCGTCGCGTCGCGCCGCCGTCGCCATCGTCGACGCGGTCGATCGACCGTCGTCGTCATCTCTCTCTCGCGCGCTCGCGAGCCCGTCGATCGCGCGTCGCGGTCGCGCCGCGCGCGCCGCGCACCGTCGCGCCGTCGCGCGCGTCGTCGCGCGGCCGCGCGGCGCGGCGCGCGCGCGCATCGGCGCGCGCGCGGTCGTCAGCGCCATTTCGCGTCGTCGTCTGACGATGCTGCGGCGCGCGCGCGCGCCGTCGACGCCGCCGCCGCCGCCGACGACGACGACGCGCGTCGCGCGCGCGCGCGCGCGTCGCGCGTCGACGCGCGCTCGAGCGCGCGCCGACGACGACGCGCGACGCGATTCGAGATTCGCGAGCGAGGACGAGCGACGACGCGCGGTCGAGCGGCTCGCGCCGCCGAAGCGCGACGGCGATCGCGCCAAGCCGCGCCTGCGCGAGCTCGGAAAGAAGCGCGCGGTGGGGGTCTCGAGCGACGCGGCGGCGCGCGGCGACGCGCGAGAGGCGGCGCGAAGGGCGAGGCTGGAGAAGCGAGACGCGCGGGCGACGCGCGAGTCGAGAGAGATCATGACGGCGATGCGCGCGAGGCTGGACGCGTGGGAGGGCGAGATCGATGGGATGATGGATTTCGCGCGGCGAAGCGTCTTCGAGCAGGCGAAGACGGCGACGGAGATGTTCGAGAGGCTGACGGACGAGGGGTACGGCGCGGTGGAGAGCGCGTTCGCGGTGATGTCGTGGATGGACGACGCGATCGAGGACGCCGCGGCGCGCGCGGACGAGGACGCGGCGACGTCGACGTCGAAACGACGGGTCGAGGACGCGTCGAAGTCCGAATCGAAGGCGGCGAAGTCGAAAACGACGGCGGACGCGCTCTCCGACGCGCTGCGACAATGGTTCGCGATAGACATCACAGAGTTGGAGGACGGTCGCAAGTCGATCGTCGTCGACGCGAGCGCGGAATTTTTAGCGGTTTTCATTCTGCTCCTCGTCGCGTCGGCGCACTTTGGCGGTGAGTTGGTGAGCGACTTCTTAGCGCCCGACCCGCTGCTGCGGTGAGTTCGGACGAGTTCGGGAACGAGCCGCGGACGACGAGTTCGCGGCGAGTTGGAAATAGCGCGCGCTTAGAACCGCGCGAGTTTAGAAATCGACGATAGCACTTGACGCGGTTGTAACGCGCGACGACGACGACGACGCGCCGCGGCGACCGTCTCGCCGCACATCGCGACGTCGAGATGTCTCGTCGCGCGGGCGACGCCGCGCGCGACGACCGAGCCGCGTCGCGCGATGACGACGTCGACTCTCGTTTGCTCGCGTCAGATGCGTCGCGCGCGTCCACGTCGCACGCGGCGACGACGGATTTCGCCGTGCTCGTGCACCCGACCGCGCACTTCATCCTCGTCGCCGCGGCCACGATCGGCTCGCTCGCGCTGTACGGCGTCTTGCAAGAGCGCGTGATGACGATTCCGTACGCGCGCGAGCGCGGTGAGGGCGTCGCGCTCGGCCGCGGCGACGGCGGTGACGGCGGCGCGTGGGCTCGGGTGTTGCGAGGGACGTTTTCGCGCCGCGGCGAGACGAGCGCGGGCGAGGACGCGCCGTCGAAGGAGGACATATTCACGTGCAGCATGTTTCTAGTTTTCATCAATCGCTGGGTCGCGCTCGCGTCCTCGGGGGCGTTGGCGACGGCGACGGGGTGGGGCGGAGGCACGACGCGCGGCGGCGCCAAGGATTACGCCGCGGTGTCGTTTAGTAATCTCGTCTCCACGGTGTGTCAGTACGAGGTGCTGAAGTACTTGACGTTCAGCGTGAGCACGCTCGCGAAGACGATGAAGGTGGTGCCGGTGATGATTTGGGGACAGTTTTTAGGAGAGAAGAAATTTACGTCGCGAGAATACGTTGAAGCGACGGTGATGACGTTCGGGTGCTTCGTCTTCGTCGCCAATCGTGGTTGGCGCAGCGCGGTGCAGAAGCGATACGAGGGCGAGTACGACGAATCGTCCTTACAGTGGGCCGCCGACGCCGGGTTTCTGATATTGGCTGTGTACTTTGTCTTCGACGGCTTCACGTCGACGTTTCAACAAAAGATGTACCGCCGAGACGGCGTCACGGTTACGGCGCAAGTATTCTTCACCTCATTTTTCACCACCGTATTCGGGTTCGTTTGGCTCGTCGTCACCGACCAGCTTTCGCCCTCGGTTCGGTTCGTGCTCGACCACCCAGCGATCGGTGGCGACATTTTATTATTGAGCTGCGCGTCCACCGTCGCGCAATTCAGCATCGCGTACACCATCAAGAGCTACTCCGCCGTCATCTTAGCCTCCATCATGACGTTCCGCCAATTCCTCAGCGTCCTCATCAGCTGCTACGTGTTCAGTTCGCCGCTCAACGTCGTGCAGTGGCTCGGCATCTCGCTCATACTCGCTCCCTTGACGTTCAAGCGCGTCGAGTTCGCGAATCGCGCCGAATCCGCGCGTTCGTCGTCGTCCAAATCCGACGACGATCGTCTGAGCGCCCTGTAATCCACGCGCTCGCGCTTTCGCCTCGATTCGTTCGCGTCGCGTCGCGATCGCTCGCGTCCGTTCGTCGCCCCTCGCGCGCTCGCGCCTCCCGTCTCCGTCGCGTCGCTCGCCTCCGCGACTTTAAATCCAACGCGCAGCTGTCGATGGCTCGATCGTCATCGTCGCGCGCGTCGCGTCGCGCGTCGCGCGCATGTCCACCGCCGCGTGGTCCATCGCGCGCGACGTCGCGCGCGCGCACGCCCGCGACGACGCCCTCGTCGCGATCGACGACGCCGCGCGCGCCGCGCTCGCGGAACTGCGCGCGCATCGATGCGAAGATTTGCTCGAGCGCGCGTTTCTCCGCGCGTTCGAGCGCGCGCTTCGCGACGACGCGCTCCCGCGATGGCGCGAGGCGTGCGCGACGCCGTCGTCGATCGACGCGCGCGCGCTGGAGCCGACGCGAGGCGAGGGGGAGGACGAGGCGGCGGCGGAGACGCGCGCGCGCGCCGAGGCGTGGACGCGCGCCGAGGCGGCGCCGGCGACGACGGCGTTCGCGGAGTGGATCGAGCGAGGGCGCGAACGCGCGCGGGCGTTCAGCGCGCGCGTCCGGGGGGTGGATGCGGAGGACGACGGCGTGCGGGCGTTCGCGCGGGCGTTCGACGCGATGGTGGGAGGGACGTGCGCGGCGCGGGGACCGCCGCGGTTGTCGGCGATTTTGAGCGCGTGGTACAGAGCGCGAGCGCGGGAGTTCGATCGCGCCGTGCGGAGGCGGTGGGGGGAGACGAGCGATGACGATGAGAACGATAGGATGGAGACGAGCGTGCTCGAGCGGCAGGGCTCGATCGGGGCGGATATAGCGAGTTGTGGCGAGGTTATGGGGCGGGCGTGGGCGGCGGAGACGAGCGCGATGGGCGAAACGCTGGCGCGATGTCACGCGTCGTTGGGACGAGTGGCGGAAAACGCGGCGGCTCGGGCGTTAGGAGAGTGTGTGAAGCAACACGTCATTCGTCGCTGTCGCGGTGCGTTCGATGCGCCAAAGCTGTGGCCGACGTTGCGATGGGTTCGAGCGGTGCCGCTCGAGTTTTTCAAGACGGCGCTGCGATTAAAGCGCGGCGACGGCGCGGCGATCGAGTCTTGGCGCGGGCGATTAGAATACGCCGTGCACGAACATCTTGGCGCGCTGCGCATTCACGAGCTGTTCGACATCATCGTCGACTATCCGGACTCTTTGCCGGCGATTACGGATTTGCGCACGTGTTTACAAAACACGACGCTACACGCGGCGCTCGTGGACTCGTTCGTCGACGCGATGCGGTCACGTTTACTCCACGCCGGCGCTTCCACGGTAGACATCGTGCAGCAATACATCGGTACGATCAAAACTCTGCTCGAGCTTGACCCTTCGGGCGTTGTCCTCGAACTCGTGAGCGGGCCGGTGAAGGAATATTTGCGCGAGCGCAAAGATACAATTCGCTGCGTCGTGACGATGCTCACTGATGACGGCGGTGAAGACGGCGGCGAAGGCGGCGAAGGCGCACTTTACGTTGAGCTTGGTCGTCTCGCACGAGGAGAAAGCATAGAAATCGCCGAGTCGAGCGTGCCCGCGCCGAATCCAAGCGCCACCGTGAGCGGAACAGACAACTTGGACCGAATGGACAGCATCACGGCTGAGATGGTCGCCATCGCCGCCGGGGCGAACGAGGACGCTCTAGCCGACGGTATGCCATTAACGCAGCAAGTTTTGTCGGGCTGGGACGCGTGGGAGCCCGAGCCCGTGGAGACGGAGGCTGCGGCGAGTCGCGGACGTCGGCGCAAAGCGGGAGACATCATCGGTCTTCTGGTCGGCATTTACGGCTCAAAGGAACTCTTCATCAACGAGTACCGAACCATGCTCGCGGAAAAACTTTTGAGCAAGTCGAATTACGACACCGAGCGTGAGATGCACGCGTTGGAGTTGTTAAAGCTTCGATTCGGTGAGACGAGCTTGCACAATTGCGAAGTCATGCTCAAAGATTTCGCCGACAGTAAGCGTGCCAACGCCAACATCAAGACGCGTCCGACGACGGGTACTCCGTCCGCCAAGGACAGACGCACGAGCGATATTTTGATGCAGACGCCCGTTGAGGCGACGATCGTGTCATCTTTGTTCTGGCCCGCGTTCTCGAACGACTTGACCGATTTCAAACTCCCCACGGAGATTCAAGAACACATGGACGCCTACGCGAGACGATATCATCAAATCAAGGCGCCGCGGAAAATGGAATGGAAGGCTTCTCTTGGTACGGTGGTCATGGACGTCACGCACAACGATCGAACGTTCGAGGTGAGCGTGAATCCCCTGCAGGCGGCGATTTTGCATTACTTCCAACGAGAGAAAGTTTGGCGAGCGAATGATTTAGCGAACGCCTTGGGCGTGAGCGTGGATGCGCTGCGCAAACGTATAGTGATTTGGATGAACAACGGCGTGCTCATCGAGAGAAAGGAAGGGCATGTCATATCATACGCGCTCGCGGACCCTTCGGATGAATTCGACGCCATGGATGGCGTGCACGACGACGATGAGCACGTCAGTGCCGTCGCGACGGCGGAGGAAACCGCCGCGGCAGGAATGATGGTGTACGAGCAATACGTCATGGGGATGTTGACCAATTTCCCGAGCCTACCGCTCGATCGCATCCATAATATGCTGAAAATGTTCGTCGTCGAACCTGTGTACGATAAAACCGTGGCAGAGCTCGAGGGTTTCTTGTTAGAACTCGTTGCGCAGGACAAACTCGCCATGGATGGTTCGGCGTTTGCGAAGAAAAAATGAGTAGTGATAACGACGGATCCGCGTTATAGATAATACAACAGATTAGCGACATATACGATGCGTCGTGGCGGGCGGGCGTGTGTGCGTGCGTCGTCAACTTGTGCTTTCATAACTTTTTCTTGATTTTCTTGATTGCGTCTCGAGGCTCGCTCTTCGGCTCGCTCGCCTACTTGTCGTCCAACACCGGGAAACCCTTCATCTCCTTTATCTGCCTCAGCTGGTCTTCGCTCAAGTTCTCTTTGATTTGACGTCCGATTTGCGTCTGTTCGAGCGCCAAATCCAAGCTCCATTCGCTCGGCGACGGCTTTTCGTTTTGACTCGGCGGCAAGCGGCTCAGCATGACCTCGTAAAGCATCTTCCCATCCATGATGATCGGGAAGAAGTGCGGCTGTCCATCGCTTTTCGTCTGCGTCTCCTTAAAGTACACCAAGCACGGAAATCCCGGCCACCAGAACTCCCAATTCGTGATCGCGTCGTACGCCCATCGATTCTCCCCGCCGCCCTGCAGTTTATTATCGCCGCTCGACGCCACGTCCGTCGCCAGCGCCGTCGAGTCATCCGCCCCCGGTTCGATGAACACCACCTCCAGATCCGTTCGCGTGAACCGAAATCGCACGCGCGACGCCTGAAACGCGAGAAATCCGCCCAGGACGCCGTGCACCAAGAACTGCGTCCAGAGGTGCAGCCCCGGTCCCGTGAGCAGCGCGACGCCGAGGAGCACGCCGCCGACGCGGTAGTCCCCCGGCACGACCACGACGTCGTCGTCGAGCGACGACGCGCGCGTCGCGACGCTCGCGCGCGCTCGCGCCGTCGTCGTCGTCGTCTGTCGGTTCGATTCGATTTCGATCGTTCGCCGAACGCCAATCGACGCGCGTTCGAGCGCCACCGCGCCGCGCGCGCGCGCGCCGCGCCCCGTTCGACGCGCGCCCCAGCGCGAGGGCGCGCTCGCGCGCGTTCGCGTCGACGCGCAGCGCATGGCTCGCTCGCGGACGCGCGATGCGCGGCGCGAAGTGCGGCGCGGTCGGTCGGTCGCCGTCAGACCGCGACGCGCGACCGACGCGCGCGCGCGGACGACGGCGCGACATGGCGTCGCGCGGCGCGGCGATGGCGCGCGCGGCGCTCGGCGTCGTCGACGCGAACGCGGGCGATCGGGCGGCGAAGAGGGCGTCGGGGCGGGACGACGACGGCGACGGCGCGGGGCGTTTGAATTCAAACTCGAGCGCGACGAAACGACGACGCAGCGACGCGGGAAGGCGCGCGAGCGACGCGCGGGACGCGAGGACGGAGGACGAGGGACGCGCGCGAGCGTCCGGGGCGAACGAGGACGCGCGAGCGACGACGGGGGAGGCGGTGACGGCGAACGAAGGACAGAGGCTGCCGAAAAAGTTTGAAACGCTGCGAGTGACGAGCGAGGCGGCGTTGGTCGTCGCGCGATTCATGCGCGCGCGAGGGCAGAGGGCGACCGCGGACGCGATGTGTGCGAATATTGAGCGATCGACGGGGCGACGGTGCTCGTTGGAGACGTTGCGGATGGTGGCGGCGTGCGCGCCGGCGGGGACGATTACGTTTCGAGCGAAGACGAGTCGGGCGGATGATTTGAGGAACATTCACGTGGATGTGGATTTAGGGATCGAGGAAGGATCGAGTGGGAACGATAAGGCCGGGATGGCCGCCATGCGGGCGAAAATGGCGGCGATACGGGCGAAGATGGTTGTGATCGTGGCGAAGGCGCACGAAGGCGACGCGTACGACGCCTCGGCGGCGCCGCCGGAGACGTGGCGCGAGGATTTCGACCTCGAAAGCGTCCCTTTGCCCGAACCGGTGAAAATCGCGTTCATGGAAGATTCATCACGAGATGGCCCGCGATTGTTGTC
>Ga0222716_10002671_pt1 | contig 14443 bp, 17 predicted proteins | sample C33_13DmetaG_FD_165044 | JGI IMG/M metagenome (GOLD analysis project Ga0222716, IMG submission 165044) | Estuarine water microbial communities from San Francisco Bay, California, United States - C33_13D | ecosystem: Environmental > Aquatic > Marine > Unclassified | place: USA: California... | reverse complement strand
TTAGTGACGATAATGTTTGAGGTTCTAGTACCTCCATCTCTTCTCTTACTTCATTCAATTCTTCTTCCTTATCCTCTTCGGTAGGAAATTGAATCTTTAGAATATCCATAAAAGACATTAAAATCACCACTTATTTTCTGTCTTGTTTCTTCTTTTTACGGGAAGTTGAACCGCATCGGGAGTATCTGCTGAACCCCGTTTAGGAGTATGAGTAGTATCGGGAGGTAAACCACCCAAAGAAAAATCCCTATTCTTTCTAACTGCTCTATCTTCGGCGGCTCTTTGTGAGCGAACCTTTGCTAACTCTCTTGCTAACTGTGCTTCTTTTCTTGCTATATCTGTCATTATGGTATTCTCCTTTCACTTCTTGAATCAACATTTTGATTGCCCGCTTCTTTGGGTAATCCTGTCATACGCTTATCCGGCCCTACGCTCATCCTCGCTTTATTTCTTGTGGCCGGTGGGTTCTCTTGTGGCTTACTACCACCACTTTCTGCAAACATTCTCGCTTGTTCATCTAAGTCTCTTTGGTCTAAATTAGAACCTGCTAATGGGTCTTTTTCAATGGGCTTATCTTCCCCTTCCGGCTTTTGTCCCGATTGTGGTTCGGGCTTACTAAAAGTAAACTGCCCGTCTTCATCCATATCTACTTCAAATCCTAGATTCTTAGTAGAAGCGGCGATTCCTACTTCTAATTCTCTTTTACGAAGTACTGCTACTTCATCCTCTTCTTCGCTAGGAGGTAGTTTTAGAACCCAATCTGTAATTCCAAACTCTTTAGTTAAGAACGGGAACACATAATCATTGTAAACATTTTGAGCCATTTGTACTGCTCTGTTAGTGACTAAGATTTGCATACCTTCATTGTTAAGTCCACCGCTAGTAGTGTTGTCAGCCATGAAGACTTTACTAACTCCATAGAACGCTGAAATCCTATCTCGCAAATCATCCTTTACTGCAACATATTCCATCTCTTTTAGACTGTCCATGAATTTAATCCATTCAACAGAACCCTTACCATTCTCTGCTTCAATTCCCATAACAGGAATATAGTGAGGGTCTTGCTCCATCCGTTCTTTAACCCCTCTCCAAAATGCGGCCATAGAATCCATATTTCTAGTTTGCACTGCTAACAAACCTCTAGGCATTCTACTCTTAGTGTATGAAGAATTGACATAATTTTCCATAGCAATAAGTGTCATTATGTTATTGAATAAAGTTAGAATAGGAGATTGCCCATACATTCTACTAGGGTTGTATTTACTAAAGTGCAATACTTCTCCTTGTAAGAAGTACTGATGTTCCCCATTAGCACGATTAACATAGTGTACCGGATAAAGAGGACTACCACATTCTTCACAACTTTCATGTGGTTCATGGGCAAGATGGCTTCTATGGTTAATACAAGTGAAACCTTTTGTTCCTCTAATGCCTACTTCATCAGCATAGATAGTCATAGTTACAGGGTCGCCTCTAAACAATTCCTTGATTCGGTGCATACGGATTTTGCCGTTACCATCCAAGTAATACTCTTTTACAAGAACAATATACGCATCATCCATGATATTCAAATCATCTTCTAATTCTTTAAATACATCAATGAATTTTTGCTCGGACTTATTTACATATCCTTCTATGAAACTTTCAGCATATTCTAATTGTTTTGGGTTGGGTTTTTCTAAGTCTGTTGAGCCACATCTAGCACATTCCTGTACCGGCATCTTGTGTGTTTTTTGACAAGATAAACAACGGGACTCAAACGCCTTTTCCCAAACATAGCCTCTGCGAAAAATTTCTTGTTTAAGTTGAGTAATACAAGTCCTAACAATAACTGATTGCCCCACGACATTGTAGACCAATGGCCCTGTCATCATGTAGGATTGTTCTTTCTCTTGAATACCTACATTGAAGACCTTTCTATCGTTAGGTTTAGGAGTAGTCCTTCGGAATAGATTTGTGAACGAAAAGCGTCTTTTATCAGCCATAATGTATCCTCCCCAATTACTGTTCAATAGCCATCGTTAATGATGTTTGTTATCACCATAATTTCTTACAGGCTAGACATTTAGGAGTTGTTATTCTCCCTTTGCATTCGTGACACTTATGCCTTGCTTTGAATGACTTTCTTCTTTTAGGGTTCTTGTGGGTTCCACCACCACGATTTTTACCCTTTGCTTTGTAGTTACCATATCCCTTAGCACCGGCATGGATTTTCTTTCCTTCATGGGTGAGCATCATGATTTTCTTACCGCTTCTATCACTAGGATATACAGTCCCAACCCTCATATCTTTTTTGTCCTTTTTTAGAATAGTTTTCCAACTCATTTTTCTCGCCTCTCTTGATTTTCTTTTGAGGTCTTATCATCATCAATTGGGCCACCTTTAGCCCAAGTGTAGCAAGTTCTAGCCGAATGACATTTGAAATCGTGCATCCAACAATAACCTAAACGCCCATCTTCGTCTGTATTTAGAGGCATACATTCATCCATTCTAGGAGAAATATCAAACGCTACGCAATTACTACAATTAGATTTCTTAGCAACATCAGCAGTAGTATTCCATTTCTTCGCATACCTAACCCAATAGTCTTCATCTTCTAAATTCAAAGGCCCGTACTGAATGTACTTTTCCTTGACTGCTCTATCTCTATTTTTGGTATTCAGTTCCAAATCTTGAGTAGCAACAGGGCAAGAAAATGCCTTGACTAGAATTTTCCAACCCATTGTATCACTTGCCTTGTAGCCCGAATCTTCTAACAATATTTCTAAGTGCTATTCTTTTCTTGGTATTATGGTCTTTACTACTAAGATAAGGATTGTTGTATTCTTTTTTGTATTCGTCCACTTGTTCGGGAGAAAACTGATAAGTCTTCCCATCAACAGAATAACGCATACCAATCGCCTTTCTTTTATTCTTCAAAACCACTTTCCAACTCATACTTATTCCTCTTCATCTGTAGGTAAAGGTAGGCCATCTAACAAAATATAGTCTCCCTTTTTATGCTGAACAACATTCTCCATGTTCTCTAGCATATCTTTTAATTCATCCTTAGACATTTTAGTAGACTCTTCTAGAGGTTCTAAACCGGATGCCCCGCCCTCTTCTTCTAGAGTAGAAACAATTGTTTCTGTTGGGTCAGCCTTCTTAGCACTATCTCTTAACATGGAAAAATCCTTACCTGTAATCTTTCCATCTTTGTCTCGGTCTAATTTTCTTTGTCTACCGATAAGTTCCTTTTCCATTTTTTCTTCACATGCACTACAACTACAACCGGAACCGGCTTTTTCTGTATTGCAGTGTGCTTTCAATATATTTTTCCAAATCATTTTGTTCCCTTCCTTCTTTTGTAGGTTTTGCAATCCTCACATTTCTCCCTACATCTTTGTTTAGTTCCTTTAGAAGCATCTTTACGGCCACAAGGTTTAACGCCTTCTTTATCATCTTCACATGATTGACAAGAAACCCAACCCTTTACTTTCGGTTTTCCTTCTTCGCCTTTAGCCGATTGTTCATACCATGTTTTCAAAGGATTAGCCTTTTTTACAGAATTACCCCAATTCTTTGCACCAACTTTTCGGCATTGAACCAAAGCACCCGAAGCGTAAGCAGAAGGCCACTTTTTGTAGCGGGACTTTACCTTATGATAACAGGCATCCTTCTCTTTCTTCAATTCTTCAAACCACATTAAAACTCACCTTCTTCTTTTAAATCATCAACTATCTGTTGATATTCTTTAGGTTTGTCTTTCATAAACATTTTCAATTGTTGTAGTTGTAGGGCTTTAGGATGATTCCTATTCATGTTGTAAGTATTATACATTAAATCCTTTGCGGCTTCTACTCTTTCGTCTAAATCTTTCCTTTTTTGTTCATCAATAGGGCGATAATTTTTATCATAATAGTCCATCATTTTTTTGTATTTACGGCCTTTTCTAGTTTTAGTTTCCCAACCCTCCATAGCCCAATCTTCTCTAGCATCCCATAATTCTTTTCTGTGATTAAAAATATCCTCAGTTGCTTCTTTTATTTCTTCAAGTTGAAGTTCGTGTTCATATGAATCCTTATCTAATCTATTACCTTCATCATCATACAATTGCAGAACCCCCCCCTCTTTATTGACTTCTATTACAAAACCCATAGAATACTCTCTACCATCTTTACCGATATATCCATTTTCAGTTTTCTTAACTTTAGTAATATTATATCCTTGACTTCTTAAAAAATCAGGAGTTTGTGTTTGGTATTGAGGTGTTTTGGGTAGCCTATCCTTAGTCCCATATTTTTTTAAATTCTCTTCGGGGTCATATTCTTTTTGCTTAAGAACCATACCACCAATTTGTTCTAATGAATCCATAACAGACATTTTACAATTATCTCTGTATTTTTGAATATCGTCTTTGTAGATACCTTCTTTCTCAAAATCAAAACCTACATGGTCACGATGATTTTCCCACTTCATCAATTTGAAAATTTCTCCGCATCTATCCTTATACCAACTAGCCTTCTTGTGTCCTTTCTTTATTCTAACTAACTCCAAAAGAAGTTGTGCGTTTGGCCCCTTCATTCTAAAATGAGGAAGACACTTAACTAACAAATTATGAACATCATCTTGGGAATAAAAATTTAAACGATTGACGGGCCTAGTATCTTGGGGAGATTTTTGGTCAAGGTGTAATTTACCAAAACCAATCGCCTTATGAATTTCTTTCATGAATACTTTACCCCTGTCACCTGTAGCAACAAGACCCACTCTAGGATTGAATTTCCTATCCATTGTAATGTATCCATCCGAGTCAATAAAAGCCGCAGTATAGGCCCAAATATTTTTCTTTATTTCCCCATTAACTTTGTAGTACTTGCCTTCTAAAGAAACAATATCTAATCCCTTTGATATTTTAGAAATAGTATTCCAAGAGTTTCTATCATATAGTTGAGAAGGCATTCTATCATGTATTTGCCTAGCACTAATTCCTTGATTGTCACAAACTTGTTTTAAAATAAACTCTTGAGTCTTTTCTTTAATGTTTTTTCTAAGAACAACATCGGGAATCTGTTTCAAGTTTTTTCTAAATTCGCTTTTAGCAAGCCTCATGTCTTTATCTAAAGAAGCATAAACCCTACCATAATTCACTTCTCTTTTATCCAAATCTGCTTCCCAATACTTACAAAGACTATCTACAATATTTCTTCTACCTTCTGTTTCTTTTACAGAATGTAGTTTTCTCAAATCCGATTCTTTGAAGGTCATCTTTTTCAATGTTGTTTTGTAAGGATGCAACCAATACAAACTATCTATGCACTTGTCAATATGCTCACTGTATCCTTCTATTAAAGAATCAATACTCTTAGTCATGCTATCCCTGTATTGACCCTTGAGACTCCTTCTTTCTTTTCTAAGGGTTTTTATTACCGCCGGTATATCTTGCTCATACATTTGATATTTAGGAGGAAAATATTCAATGTTTCTTTTGGCTTGGCTAGCATTAATATTGTACTCCTTGCATACTCGCTTAACAATTTCATGTTCCGACTGAATAAACAAACCTTTCTGCAAACTAGAAAACAAGTTATCTAAATCGTTTTCTGCATCCTCTTGAGATTCTGCAACTTCTTCTAGTTTATCACTAGCCTCCTGTAATTCCTCAGTAGTTGCAATAGCCATTTAATCACCCTAAAAATTAAGCCCCATTATACCTTGATACGGGTTATGCGGCCTCTCGCTAAATAAGCCCAAGTCGTCTAACAATAAGAAATTTTCACTAGCCTTTTGTGTAGCGGCATTTGCTAAAGCAAGACTCATAACCATATCGTCATGCGCCCCAACACCCTCAAACTTACCCTTATCTGTAATAGAAAACATAGACAATTCCTCTATAAGGGCGGTAGTAACTCGCCTACTCTCTTCATTACCATAGGGCAAGTGTATTTTACTGTTTTCAAAATTCATCTGTAAATTTAAAACAATGTCTTGTTTCTTCTTCCTTGTAGTGTTGAAGTCGTGAACATTTATGTCCGATATATTTCTCAACTCTTGAGTAAAGGATTTGGCGAAAACATTCGTCTCAAATAAAACAACTTCGGGATTGAACACTTTACCTATCAATCTAACCTTCTGTATATTTTCTCTAAATTCTACATTCTTTGCTCGGTCAATATAGACAATTGATTTATTATCATGCTCATCTACTTCTAAAACAGTAATAACATTGTAGTCTCCATCAGTAGAAATAGCAGGGTCAATACCTACATAATATTTGTAGCCTTCTCTCCTTCGGGAAGATAAAACTAAACCTTTATTTTTGGCTTTCTCTAAGTATTCGGGATTGAATAGAGAAGTACCTGTAGAAATAGGAACGCACATGTATTCTCTTGTAAATTTTAAAGAACCGATTTCAGCCTTTCTATTCATTAAAGAATCATAGTCCCATCGTTCCGGCCAAAGCGGTTCATTAAGAGCATTCAAACATGGATACTTACGCACAAGGTATTGAGTATTTTCTTCTAATTGAGAATAAATATCCGTGTAAGAAAACGGCGTTCCAATAATTCTTAGAGAAGCAGTGTGGTGAAGTGCAGGAATCATATCTCCGAAAAACCAATCTGTAACTTTTTGGATACCTACCAAACTAAATTCCTTTAGAGGGTCGTCAATAATAATTTCTTGAGGGTGAAGACCACGAACCTGTGAGTTTACAGAGCGAGCGACAATAGAGTTACCATTGACCAAATTCATTTCCTCAACGGCCCAACCCTTAGAACCTGTAGGTTTATACTTGGAAAGAACAGGATTGTTGAATAACTTATCAATAGACTTCATGTGCATATTAGTCTGTTTTTGGTTAGAAGACATATACACAATTTGGTATGGAGCAGGTTGGAAAACCAAATTCCAAACTACCCAACTGTGCATGAATACAGACTTGCCGTGACCACGACTACAAATGATAACATTACGATTACTTTCATCCATCAAAGACAACCATTCAAGTTGATGGTTGGTCATTTGAAAGCCTAACACATGCTCAAAGAAATAAGAAAATGATTGTTGGGATAATTTAATATCCATTTCATGTTCTAAATTAAATGCGCTTATTTCCACAACATCACCTAAAGTTAGCCTTGACAAAGTAGACAACTTCTTCTGTCACGCCAACATTAGTAGCAATAGAAGTGAATGAATCAATCTCTTCCACCATCTTAACAATCTCATTACCGACTATATGAATACCCATTTTATCATACACAACATCAATCATTTTAGAAAGGTCTTCCACTGAATCTATTTGCCCTTTACCATAATAGATAGGCAAACCTTTCAATATTCTAAAGGAATCGTGTGCTTGCAGGATTTTATTTTTGATAGGATTAGCCTTAGATATTTGATTGAATTTTCCTACTAGTGATTCCGCTTTCTTTTGGTTGTTTAGCCTATCTGCGTTTTCTGCTAAGAAATCTTTCAATTCCAATAACGCCACTACATCATCAATATTATAGTCTTCACCTTTGAAGTCTGCACTATCTACCCCTAGTGTAGTTACGCTACCTGTTTCATTAATTTTATTGAATACAGAAGCAACAAGTCTCCCTAGACCTTCTCTTGCTCGGTCTAAGAAACCCTTACCTGCTTTTTTGTATAGTCTTCTTATTACGAATTTGTATAGTTTGTTAGTTTGTATTTTGACACTTTCAACCTCAACATTAACCCGAAGAGATTCTAAAAAATCTTCAATGATTTTTATTTGTTTATTGGTAATCATGTTACCCCCTCTTTTATCAAGAAGTTGGTATAATGCAGAGATAGCCTTAGTAGAATTAGTTGAACCATTTGACCTTGCAGTTTCGGCTTCTGCTTTACTTTCAAAGGGTTGTCCTGCGAATACCCAATTCTTGTTTTCATCCTGTGTTAGTTCTCCTTCCAAAACATTATTTCTATCCGCATAAACAGACATGATTTTGTAACTTGAGGTTTTCTTAATGTCTTTAAAATTATACCCTAGTGTGATAAATGGATTTGATAGTGGGCTAAACATATACAACTCTAAGCGAACAAATAACTCCTTTAGTGCTTCTGCTTGCTCTTTACTTGTTTCTTTAAACTTCATGGGTCTTCCTTGAAATTGAGCCACATAGGTATTTAGATTAATTTTCGCTCCTGCACCTTTAACCTCTTCACCGATTGTTCCTATGTTTGATGTTTGTTTTGTTTTCTTAGGCATTCTGTAGCCCTGCTCAATTAGTCCACCTAAAGCCATAAAATACTCTCGCCATATTTTGTTTATTGGGTCTATCTTGGAATCCATTTTATTATCCCCTGCATCCAAGAACCCTCTTGAGAAATGAATAGGCAAAAACACTTTGTCAGTACTAGCACCGGCAATGTTGGGAATGTCAGCAATGAATTTATCTAGATTTTCATAATCACGCTTACCGAAAGTAATTCTCTTAGAATAATCTTTGAGTAAGTCAATAATTTGCTCAGTGTCTCTTTCATCCATAAAAGCACCACCCAACATTTTGTTCATGTAGTATCTAGAAATAGGGTCTACTGCAACCCCTAAGCCTTTGTTGGCCGCTTGTAGTGCTTCTCTAGCAATTGTATTTTTTGCCTCTGTTTTGTCAGTCATGCTCGTTCCTTCTACAGTCGGCATCCCTACAGAATCTATAGTAACTGTACTGTCCGTTTCAAAAACATTTCTTCCCGACCTTTTCATAAAAGCATCCAACAAATCAAGAGCAACCAATTCGGGATTTGATTTTTTTACTGAAACAGGAGAATACGCAACAATATAATTTTCTAAATCAGCCGTTGCCTTAGCAAAAGGGTGATTGTCTTCTAAACCAAATTGTTTCTTCACTATCTCCGATTGTTTTTTAACACCGTCAAATCTACCTTCAATTTCTTTCCAAGTGTTGTAAATAGTATCTTTCCTATCTAAAATCTTCTTTGAAGTAGAACCCATGAAAGTTAGAATGTCATCTCTAATTGCTACTACGGGAGAAGTGCCTTCTCTTCTTTTAGCACTTTGTTGGTTGTTAAATGCAATCAAACCTTCTTCTATTGCCTTGTGACTAGAAGAATGGGAATTAAACCAAACAGAAACAGCATCCCTATTTTTACCTTCCAATTCTCTATTTACTAGATTATTTAGGTAAGTAGAAGTAATTCTATCTCTCTTTAAGTTCCTTGAAATCTTTGTAGAATCAATACCTGTAATAAAGTCCTCTACTTCTAATTTTCTATCTTCGTAGAGAATCCCACTGTATAATCTATTAATGAGGCTTTGATATACCCGTCTATCTTTGGCCTTTGTATTCTCATCCTCACTCAATAAGCCCTCCAACCTATTCTTAGTTAGAATACTTGTGACCTTTGACATTGTTAGAGCAACTAAAGACTTACCCTTCTCATTAGATTCAATACCCATGTCTTGTATTCTCTTTTTTAGAATAGGTAAAAGTACATCTCTAACACCTTTTCGTGTTATCCTAACATCACCTGTCCTTTCGTACTCTTGTAAAGGTTCACCGGACAAGGCATCCATTACCTCTTCTTCTGTTAGATTCAAAGAATCAAAGGCTTCTTGGTCTAATCTTACCTTTTTTTGTATAGCCATAGTAACACCTATTCGTTCTTATTGATTAATTCGTATGCGGCTAGGTATTTAAGCACTCTCTCATCTGCGTTGTCTGCAAGGAAGAGTATTTTTTTCCGTATGGCGGTATTGAAATCCTCTTCAAATTTCTTCATAGCCGCCTCTATTCTATCAAGAAGTTCGGGCGTTACCCTAATTGTTTTTCCTTTTACCGAGGATAAACCATCATCATAAAATTCGCCCGCCAAAATAGCAACCTCTAAACTTTCTATAACATCTTGGTTAGTTTCCCCTATTGGTCGCCCTTCAAAGAAATAACTGTCTTTGGAATAGTCGGGGTCTAGTTCTAAAGTTTCTTCTTCGGAAATAATTTTTTTGGTGTCTATTCCTTCATCGTCAAAAAAGTCCTTATCACTAAGCATTTCATCAAGCAATACAAGTTGTCTACCTTCATTAACTTCGTAATCTATTTCTGCTTTATCTAATTCTTCTAAAGCATCTGTGTAGTTCTCCCCTTCAAAAAGAAACAATCTAGTACCTAAATTTCTACCTTGAGCATTGGGAAAGTACTCCTTGATTTTATCGTCAGTATATCCCGTCTTAAACAAAGAAGCAAAATAAGTAGGGTCTGTAAGCATCTTTTTCAAATGCGGGTTAAACTGATAACCTTTACCTCTTTTCTTAACGACAATTCCGCCCCTCTTTCCTAAGTTTCTTCCTGCAATATCGGGAAGAAATTTACGAGCATACCCCATTCCCTTTTTAGCCTTAGAATTTACTAACATATCCAAATAATTACCCAAGAAAGCATCCGTATCATTAAGGGCATAAGTTTCCTTTTCTACTCCAACACTTGAACCAATAGAAAAAGTACCCGTAATCGGTAAGACTAAATTTTCTCGCAATTTTTCCCATCTAGGAGAATATGAAGGAGTAACATAAATTTTACCTTCTAGTTCTAAATCCATGTTTTTATTTATCTCCTTAGCAGGATAATAAGAAATAAATCGGCCTGTTGAATGTGTTACAACAATGACGGCAGTTAGTAACTTACCCTCAATTTCCTTAAGCATTTTTGTTTGTTTCTCCTTAGAGTAAGGTTGTAGAGTTTTGTCCATCTCTTCTTCTTCTACTTCTGTCAAAAAATCAAAAAGGCTTTGAGCAGAAACGCCTCCTAATTCTCTTGACACTCTAGAATTTCTACTCTCAAGAATAGTGGTTATCCTTTTTCTGTAATCATCCTGTTTTGCCTTATCGGTAATCTTACTAAACCCTTGAACCAATTCAGCAATAGACATTTCCTGTTCTATCTTACCGGCATATTTAGCCAATTCATACAACTTGGGCTTCAAAACTCCCCTCACCTTAGCATCAGTAACATTAAAACTCGTAGCAATCGCTCCTACTTCCTTGCCGTAGGCTGACCTCAAAACAAACTTCAAATCGGATATGGTCTTGTCCAAAAAAGGAACCATCATCTTCCTCAAGACTTTGTGATTAGGCTTCTTCTTTGAAAGGATTTCAATGTACTCCTTCAAGTTAGCATCTTCATAATCCCTAAACAACTTGAGGAAAACCTCGTCAATAGTTAATACGGAAGTAGCCATTTAATCACCTTAACAATCGCTAATAATCATTCAAGTCTCTTCCAACTATTCTTATTACCGTATCTTTTAGCAATTCTTACATAATTTTCAATTTTGGTTTTCATGTCATTAAGGGTAGAATTGAAACTATACGGGGGACTATTAGAATCGCTAGGCCTCTCTCCTTTTTCAACTATTTGGTAAACAAATACAGGGCCACTTTCCCAAAGAACATTTTTATCAACATACCTCGTATCGGGTTGTGTGGGACTGTATGCTTCAATATTATAAGAAGCAACATACCCCGACTTTTCATCTCCCTCAACTATGGAAGGGAGGGGTTGTCTTCCATAATTTCTAATAATTGATTTATTCCAAGCAGATTCTTCAAAAAACATCTTGGCTATTTCTCTAGAAAAAACATTCTGTTTATATCCGCCGATGTTTAAACTAACCTTTGTCCAACTAGGATACGATTTAGCATTACGATAGTCTTTAATGTAAACCTCATAGGTTTTTTGTTTTAATATATCTTCCCAACTCATTGTAATCTCTCCTGCATTTTTAAAAATTACCTTGCGATACTAATTTATCCCATTGTTTTCTAAGTCCATTCTCTTTTGTAACATACTTTCTAAACTTCATTAAGTATTCTTTTTGTTTATTTTTGTTTATTTTACCGGACTTAACATTTTCATATCTATGATTTAGTGATTTAGCATTTTTGTTATTGTTCTTTAACATAGCCTCAAGTAATTCTTCTAAGTTATTAAAAGGCATAAATAGAGTATCGTCGTTAGTTATTTTAAACTTTAAAATGCTTTCCCAACTCATTGTAATTCCTCCTTAAATAAATGGTCGTGAGAATAACTAAAATTATTACCGATAGGTTTCACATACACTTCTAAATCCATTGTGCCTTCATGTCCTCTATTCATAAAATTCAATTCTCCCAACAAATCTAACCTATTTCTATGGTTAGATTGATAAGGTTCAATGTTCGGCTCTTGACTTAGAACATGTAAAGTCCATCCTTCTTCCGATACAACATCTAATTCATCCACCAAATCTATGAGTTCTCGTAAAGATTGTAACTTATTTAATTTTTCAAGAATGTATGGAACATGGACTGTTTGAAATTTATCTTCTTTCAATATTTTTTTCCAACTCATTGTAATCTCTCCCTCACTTTTTGTAGAGTTCTTTCTAATTATTCCTTTCCATACTTTAAATTGATATGAACTGTGTCTACATATTTAATGGCTCTATGTATGTCTAGCATTGGTGTCATAATTTGGTCTTTAACTTCATTAGGAACATTCTCATCTCTCAATATTTTCCTAAAGTCTTCATGTGCTTCATTTAATATCTCTAGAGCAGTTTCTAGTCTTTCTTCGTTAGTGCCGAACTTTTCATTAAATTTTAGTATTTCATCTTTCCAACTCATTGTAATCTCTCCTTAAGCATAGTCTTCAAGGATAGTATCAATATCCTCTTCGTAGTTATTAGCGACTTCTTCCCAATCTACATCATTAAGAGAATCAACTGAACCATCATGGTCTTCTCTTTCTAGTTCTTCCATGAAGCCTTCCATGTGAATCATTATGCTAGGAAGCCAATTTGCTAATTGCTCAAGAGCCTCTTCTTTATCATGGCCGCTTTTAACTAATGATTTTATTTTAGCCAAAACTTCTCTATAAACGGGTTCTTCATTCATAATCCAAAGTTCTGCTGAACGAGTAGCAGTAGCAATACTCTTCTTTAATGTATTTTTCCAACTCATTGTAACCTCTCCTGCATCTTCTTCTTTACATCAAGCCAAACTTCGGGGTGTCCTTGAGCCAAAACTTCTTGGACAATTTGCATCTGTGCAATAATTATTGTGTCCTGTCTCTTGTGTATTAACTTACCCTTAAACTCCATCATGTATTTCAATGACTCACGAATCTCTCTAGCCAACTTAACCAAAGCATCTAACTCCCTAGAATCTAAATCATCCCTTGAAGCAATCTCAGTAAGTTTACCATCCAACACTTCTAAGTTATTGGCTAACATATCAACTTCATTAACTTCCTTCTTAGCAATTATTGTAGCGGCAGACTCTTGAACAATAGGAGCCAAATGATGTTTCATGTGTCGGTGGATTTGACTTTTAGTAGTCTCTAAAATATCTGCAACAATAGAAACTTCCAACTTGCCCTCAGTTAATCCAACCTCATATTGTTTCCTTAGAGGGTCAGTACAGAAATTACACTTAGGATTACTACTTGTAACATAATCCCCCATGTGGTTTCTTTGATGTTGAGCCGCAGTACCACTACGCCAATTTTCCTGTTGGTCTAAATCATCACAGGAAATAGCACAGTCTTCCAACTGTTGTTCAAACTCCTTAGCATTCTCATGCTGACAAAAAGCACAACTCTTTCTCTTCATATCAAACCCTCAAAAGTTCTACCCAAGACTTCACAATGTCTCGCTCTTTGCGTCCCCTAGAAGTACCCATGTAAGTTTCAATTAATTTCTTGGTTGCCGCAGGAGTCATGTTCACCTTAAAAGAACTAAAAGCCCCACCAATACCTTTAGCCTTAGCATAATCGGCAACGAATGATTCCTCCTTCTCAGTCTCAATAGGAAAAAATATTCCGTTCATTTTACCTCTAACACCCTTGACACTAATAGCACCATCAATTAAAGAAGATTTTATCGCACCCGATAACTTTGAACTAAAAGAAGGAATGTTTACTAATCTAACAGGAGAACGCCCCGTCTTAATTTCAATATTGTATTCCATATTCTCTATCTCTTTGATAGCCAATTGCAAAATATCATTCAAACTTTCAGTAAATAAAGCCCCGCCAAAAATAGCCTGTTTCAATGGAGGATTAGCCGAGCCTTTTTCCCTGCTACTCCAACCTTTAGCGTCTTCAACTTTAACAGATGTAGCGTATTTTGAAGCAAAATATTCATCAATGTAGTGGCCGTGAATTTTCTTAGGTTTAGCATCGGGTATTCTCTTACCTCTAGACATAGGATAAGTAGTAAAAGGAATAGAAGCAGGGTCTAAATCCCCTCCATCCCCGTAAATATCTAAATCATCTAGTAATTCTTGAAAGGTTTCAACATCAGTATCGTAGTAAATACCATTAGGTCTACTCTTTATCACCTTTTCAATCTCATTCAAAGTGAATTTCATCCCTTTTACTCCACCTGCATTAGGAGAAGTAGGTCTAGTAGGAACACCATGTCGCCTCAAAGCAACCAAAAG
>Ga0222716_10002666_pt1 | contig 14455 bp, 6 predicted proteins | sample C33_13DmetaG_FD_165044 | JGI IMG/M metagenome (GOLD analysis project Ga0222716, IMG submission 165044) | Estuarine water microbial communities from San Francisco Bay, California, United States - C33_13D | ecosystem: Environmental > Aquatic > Marine > Unclassified | place: USA: California... | reverse complement strand
AGCTGGGATAGCGTTTATAGTTGGATCAACACGACGAGCAGTGTTAACAATCCTGGATACAACGCATCAACATTTGTTAATGCAGCCGGTGATACTGTCACTGGCGATCTACAATTAAATCAAGACCTACAAGTCGATGGTCACCTGACTGGCAACACAGCATACTTTACTAGCATCACTGCAGTCAGTAGTTTTGTTGATGTTATTGATATTAAGGTTCGCGAATTGAGCGGGTATGACATTATTGACGGTAATCTGAACATATATGGAGATTTAACTGTTAATGACGAGGTTTGGACAGATACAAATATCGAAGAAGCAAAAGAGTTGTACACATATGTACGAGCTAACAGCAGTAGTTGGGAATTTCCATTCTTGTTTATCAATCCTGTCACAGCGGTTTCTGATGTAACAATACAAGGCGATTTACAAGTTGATGGTAATGTGTGGTTCACCTCAACAGGAAGTCCTACAATCAATCTTGGTGATGCTGCTTCAGACAAAATTGTTTTCGTGGGTAGTGTCAGCAGCGACATCATACCTGTACAGGATATAGAACATGATCTCGGCAGTGTGTCCAATCGCTGGAACACGTTGCATGTTGATACAATTGATTTGACCGGGGATGTATTATCTGGTGGAACAACACTATCAGCGATACTCTCAACAGACAAAACTAGACAAACAATTGACACAGTAACATCACGTGAATCCACATGGGATCAAGCCGCGGAGGACATATCATATATATCTCCAATCTCTTCTATATGGGACAACACATATACGGATGTTGCTGCGAATAGTGCGAATTGGAATGATGCTTATGTGGATTTTGCTGCTGCAACACACGGTTATGCAACTTTGGCATCCAACGGTAAACTGGATTTGAGCCAAGTACCGGACTTGAGTATAACCAACACACATGTTGTAACAAATCCAGCTGACGTGGCTGCACTGACATCGTCTCAAGGAATTCAACGTGGTGATGTTGTAATTGTTACTAACTCGAATGACAATTTGATCGCGGTTGTGGACAATCCAACCGGAGCATATGACAATGGCACGCTTGTATATACCGGATATGCTAAACTGGTATTGCCTACGAATTATATCACAAGCGTGAACGGTATACAGGGTGTTAATATTATATTAACTCCTGATGATTTAGATGACGCTACCACAGCACATAAGTTCGTGTCACAGCATGAAAAAGACACATGGGAATCAGCCACCACGTGGGTCGAGCAAGTAAGTGCTCAAAATAATCCAGAATTTAATTTTAATTCATACTTACAAGTGAGTGGTGACACCATGCATGGCGATTTACTTGTTGATGCAAATTTAGAAGTCACGGGAGTTACTACATTGTCTGGTAAGCGTGGAGGTCAACCTGGTATCATAATACAAGGAACACCTACTGGTATTGTTGATGCAGATCCTTACGGATTTGATGACAATGGTGTACCTCGATTAGATTATATGTCACCAGATGTTGATATCACCGGTGACGTTGTGATACATGGTGCGTTAAGTGCTGATAGTGCACATATATTCTCATTAACAGCTTCAGAGTTTAAAGCAGAATATTTAGAGCTTGTAGTTAATGAGGGTGATCTCAAAATATTGGATGGAGATTTTATACAACGTGGCGGTGAGATCAAAGTTCAAGGACACATATCACACTTAGATGATGAGAATACATATCTAGATTTTCAGCAAGATCAATTAACCGTCGTGTGTCATGATGTGCAGATGATGCAGTTTAGTGAAGCACCGGCACAGGACAAAATTATAATAGGCGATACCGGATATGCTGTTGATATTAAGATTCAAAACTCAACAGACGAAAACACATTATTTATAGACGGTAACACCGGGCGATTAGGTATCGGTACAAACGAACCTGAGGTAAAACTACATGTGGCAACCGGTGAAGTACAGCTAGCACCTGGAACAGAAGGTGGAGCGTTGATGATTCCAGCAGGTACTCAACAAGAACGTGTATCTAAAATGGGTAGTATCAGATGGGACACAACTGAAGGTAGATATGAAGGTTATGATGTTAACAAAGGTGTGTGGTTAGGACTGAATGATTTAAGTGATGATGACGGTGATACATATATTGACGTAGATTCAGAATCCGATCGTTATCCAGATAGTGATCGCATGACCATGTACACTGCTGGATGTAGTGCTATGACAGTGTATCCAAATCAAACAGTCGCGTTTGCAGGTGATATACAATTTGACAACATAACAGTATATGACAGTAATAGTGTCACAGGTCCACTGACCGCTACGAGTGAATTTATATATTTGAAAGTGAACGGTAAAGATCGTGCAATACGTTTGTGGAGCACGCCACAGGACACAGAACAAGACATTGAAACAATACACGGTGAAAGTGTATCTTGGATTGACGATGATTGTGCACATGGTGTTGGTGGCAATTTACCAGTACAGACTATAAGTGCACTACCGTTACGTTCACCTCCAACACAAGGCACAGCTCTAGACACAGATGGAGACGGTGTACCAGATGCACTTGACGCAGATGATGACAATGACGGTATACCAGATTATGCTGATCTTACACCACAAGGCCCAGGATCAACAAACACCAGCCATCCATTGGGTGATAAAGACAGTGACGGAGACGATATAATAGATCCATATGATCCGGACAGTTTCGCAAACACCAATCAATGGCAGCACGGTACATACGAGAATTGGAATGATATTGATCAAGACTATGGTAATTGGGAGGATCTAGACGGTAATTGATATAAATAATTTAAGAAATGAGTACGTTAACAAATAAAACAGTAGCAAGCACTTATAAAGATTTACTACAAATTAGTAATTCTAACAATGGAATTGATAGCACCATTCGATACATCGAGGATGGTGAAGGTACATTATCCAAACTAGGGTTGAGTGACACAGGAATAACAATCGGTACAGATCTGATACCTTCAGATGATGACACACACAGCATTGGATCGACCAGTGCTAAAATACAACAGATACACACCGGTGATCAAGGTGTTAATATTGGTGCTGCTTCTGTAAGCGCGAGTGGATCAGTGGTAGTCATGCCTAAAGGATCCAAACTCGAGTCCGGTCCAATTGTGTCACAAGATGTAGAAATCTTATCATCAGACGCAACAGACACACCAATCAACCTAAACACACTCGTGACTGAATTGATTGTTGATGATGCTACTCATGGTTTTCGCTTACCGGATGGTGACCATCCCGGGCACATGAAGATCATAACAACAAAGGATTTAACTATTGGTGAAGCTACAGTTACACCTGACACAGCGCCTAGCTACACTACAATATCATTCAAGAGTGATGTGTCGGACAGTGCAACACTTTCCGGGCAAGGAGTGACACTTGTATACACTTCAGTCGGGTGGATTGTAGCCGGGCGATCAACATTCGACACAGATTATGTACACATAACATAAAAATCAACGTTTTAAAAACACACAATATGAATAAATAATATAGACCATGGCTAAAAATTTTACAGACTTTCAAGAAATAACAGGTAGTTACACCGCACCGGACCCACAAGACGGTGGAAACGCTGGGATTAGATCAACACAAGCAAATGAAGACATGCATCTTATTGGGTACGCTCAAGATGCACCACACGGTGAACGACGATTCACAATCGAGAGTGTGTTGTTAGCAGCCGAACCGTATCATCTGGGGCTCGACAACGTGACCAACGAGAGTAAAGAGTTCATGTTCAACAACAGCTCATTAACCGGATCCACAAGCGCGGATGATTTGATTGTCAAAGGAAACCTTCGTGTGGAAGGAGCCACAGTAGAATTGAACACAGAGAGTTTTGCCACCAGTGCTTTCAGTGTTGTGAATCATGGCACTCTAGATGCGTTTTATGTGAGACAAGATGATCCGTCTAGTGGATACAACATCGCGCAATTCTGGTATGGTGAAAACATAGCTATGGAGATCAATGACATTGGTAATGTTGGTATCAAGACGGGAGCTAGCTTAGTACCTGGTACTGCGTTGACAATCAATGGTAACGTCAGTGCCGCGGAAATATATGTGACAGGTGAAGTTGATGGTAGACACGTGTATGAGGATGGCGCGAAGCTTGATAATATCAAGCCTTATTCTGATGTAACTGCAATTGCTTTGAGTGCCGTGTCAACGACATTAAACGCACTAAAGAGCACCACAACATACTCGAATATAACGGTCGGTAAGGCGATGGACTTGATCGAGGATGGGGATAATTATAACAAAATCCCGGCACTATCCTCGACTGATACAAGCTTTTCAAAACAAAAAATTGTCAGTATAGAAGATAACGCTGATGTGACTGGTGATCATAGTGATGACATCATATACAACGATGTGCCTGACGGGCCATGGGGCCCCACAAGCACCACAAGCAACACATTCGTCAAAACCACAAGTGCTGAAGTGAATCGTTTGCGTACAGTACGTGGGGTGGTGCGACCGCTGTTTTCCGGAGATCCTACCACCGGTACTAATGATCTTGATAAAAATGGTATTGCCTCGGCGTATCAACAAGCATATCCAGATTTTTGGAGCTCTGCGGATGAGCTTGAATATCGTAACACCATGGTTCCTGCTGCTACAGCCGCCATACAAAATCATGATGGTGTCGGTAGAGACGATGGAGTGGCAGATCTCAACTACCTCAACGTGCGAAACAGCTTGACTGCAAACAATCCATTGATGGATGGATCAGTGAGTGTGTTGAGTGGTGGTAATCCAATGGCTGGCATTACAGCCGTCATACCTCTGGGACAAGACACCTTACATTTTGTTGACGGGATACTCGTCAAATGGGAACAGTGATGCTTGCATCACACAAATAACAAACTAACTATTGTGTGGAAAGTGAAACATAATGAGCAAAAGCAACAGAGATCCTTCAGAGAAAAGTAGATTCCGCGCCAAACGAGGTCTGTTCGTTGAAGGTGATTCCACATTAACCGGTAATTTATCTGTTGGTGGTGAGATTTATTTTCCGGACGGCACCACACAATCTGGTAGCAATGCTAATCAAGCTAGTGTTTATTCGACTGTAAACGCAGCAAGTGCCGATTGGCAAGACGTTTACACAGATGTATCAACGACAAGTGCCGATTGGAACAGCACATACAGCAACAGCAACGCCAACAGCGCACGTTGGGAAGACGTTTACACAGATGTAGCTGGTGCGAGTGCTGATTGGAACAGTACATACAGCAACAGCAACGCCAACAGCGGTCGCTGGGAAGACGTTTACACAGATGTAGCTGGTGCGAGTGCTGATTGGAACAGTGTTTATTCGAGTGTTTGTGCTGCGAGTGCTAGCTGGAGCTCCTCGTCTAACAATGTTAGTGGCACCGATGAAAATACCAATCTTGAGGACATGTACACATACGCACATGCCAACTACTTCAATGAACTGTTGTATTCCGTGACAGACGTGTTAACCTCAATTCAAGTGTATCAAGATGCGACCAAAGCATTACAACTATTCTCACGTGAGTTAGAATACGACACGACGTACACGACATTGACAGCTGTGACCACAACTGATTTATCCAACAACAACACTTTAATAAAAACATACACATATAATATTGCCACCGGTACATTAGAGAATGTGACAAGACAATACAACATAACATAAATAATCATATGGCATTCACATACAGCAGCAACGTAATAACACAAACAGGCATTGATAATGATCTCACCGGCTTGAACGGGAAGACTGGAGTCACCACAACCACAGACAACGGAGTTGTGTTTTACCAGATTGATGAAAGCACGCGCTTGGTCATACAAGGTACATTGTTTCATGATCCGCGTACTGAAGTGTTGATATTACGTCATGATCACCCAGCCGGCAACGTGAACAACCCGGCGATGCATATAGACGCTGGTGGAGTAATGTCTCCGGTACAATCGTGGACAAGAGACAATGACAACAGACTCGTGGGGACAACTTCAACCAGTCATGGATTGGTAGTGGATCAAGCAGTGTTAGTATCTTTACCATCTAGCAATTCTGACCATGTGTTACATAATCAATGTTTGCCTATAATCAGTGTGACAAACAACACATTCACATTGGGCAACACAGAACACACAACCGGTACGTTCACACCAGACGGTACTGATTTTCGAGTGTGTCCACATTACTATTATGGTGTGGAAACCACCGCGCATGGTCGAACCGGAGTTTCCAGTGATTGTGGACTGTACATAGTCGGATCTAGTCCTACTGAGTACAAAGAAGGTGAAGCCGGGATCAGAGTGAATAGCATGAGAGGTTTATTCACATGCAAAGGTGGTGTGATAACCACTCATCGACCACTTGCACTTGGTGGGTCTTTGAATATCAAGGATGCCACACTCATAGGAACCAGAAGGTTAGACACCAGATCGTTTGGATCCGGTGTGTTTCAGAACGTGAATTTGGTCAACATCGAGCCAGCAAAATTGCTAGGAGCAAAAATGGTTGAACCGTCCGTCAATCTGCTTGATGCTGGACTGATAGAAGTTTACACGCAGTTTTGGTCTGAAACTGTGTTGCGTGATTTTGACACCACAAATAATGTGAATGATTACGACATCGGACACACATCCAATTATGACTACCCGCATCGGGATTACATATTGATCAACCCGGTGCAAGGATCCAACATAAGAGCTCTGTTCCGACAAACCACAAATCAAAACGGGGAAGCGCAACGTGGTGTCACGATCACGAAAAAGGAGGTCCATTTCAACTTTAAAGACAGTGCCGACAACAACATTCAAGACGTGAAATTGTACATGGCGGACAATCCGGATCCAACTTACTCGAAATCTGCCACCTTGACCGCACCAACGCTCACATCCCATATATACACATACGGATCATACTTCTCACAAAACGTGCAAAGCACCTTGGTGCAATTGGTATACAGTGACAATGCGGATGTGACTCTGACTGGTGATGGAACCAAAGACATAGACACCTTGGTGAGTGATTACAACGGCAGTAACACTGCTCAGATCAGTGTCAGAGCTGGCGGAACCGTGGTCCCGACAAGCGGTGAGCTTATCACTTTATCCGACGGAGCGGTGCCCACCAACACGCTAGGAGTTTTCAATTCATCAGACAGCAGCATAACGTATGATTACACCAACCCTATCGTGTATGAATACACAAGTGATGCTAGTGGTGATATCGCCAAGTTCGCGGTCACAACATCCGCGCAGATTCGTGAGTATGTTTCCACAGACCCGAGTGCGTCAAGCCAAAATGGAAATGGTGGTCCGTACGACATAGACCTTAATGGAAGTGATCAATGGGTCGACAGCAGCAGTGATCGCCCAAATTACAACAACGCATGGGACGAGGCTACTGAATTTGGAGGATTTTACAAAGTTGACAGGAGGAGCTTGACCAACACTGATGCTGACGATTTCCGTTTCAATTATTGCTCATACAATCATTTGTTGGCTTCAACCACTCTGGCCCTCAAAGGCCCGGGTGAGATCAACACAAATTGGGTGCTCTTCACGGACCGGTCTGTCACTGAAACAAACAAAGCCACAGTACAAGCGTACACGTCAATCAACACACCTCAGCAATTTTACGATGCTGCAAAATTGTTTCTATACGATAACTTCACAGGTGAACAAAACACCTTGGTATCGCGTGATGGTGACACGATTGATGCTGGTACTCTCAATGTTGAGGTGGATGCTAACATAACCGGAGACGCGTTTTCATACAATGGTACAGACACGATAACAATCAAATCAACCAAATTTCTTGGAAACATCATAACAACTGGAACAACAACCAAAACTAACACTGCCGCCGGAAGTGATGCACAAGTGATTGGTACATTTGGTGCCGACACAGTGCTTGAGTACACTTTAGAAAATATCGATGGTAGCACAAGATACGAGCTGTACAATGCCACAACATCAATGTTGGTCGCTACAGAGAAACTCAACTTGGGGGCAGGATATCATGATTACTCATCTACATATATCGCGAACACCAGAACGATTGTCGCGACCGCTAACCTCGTGGTTAATGATTTTGTGAAGTTTACTGCTGATATTACAGATTATGACGATACTACTAATGCTGAAACTCATACGTTTTCCAATGGCACATATCACATCATCACAGCAGTCGATCTGAACAATTTTCAAGTCACAGTGAATGGTTTGATTTACCAATTCGCGAGAACTGCAAACGATCTAGAATTTTACAGAGGCGGCATGATCAACACCGGTGACAACATTCGATTGAGGTGTACCTGTACAATTGGTGTGGAAGCCATGTTACCGGCAGAATTGTCCGCGGTGGCAACCGCTGATGGTATAACGTTTCAAGTGGAACAAATACCAGATCTGGTGTACAATGAGAATGGTGTTAATGGTCAAACCTTGTATAATAGCGTGGAATGGGATGCAGATTTCACCAGTGATGTAACTGGTGTAGACATGAGTGATGCCGACGGTCAAGTTGACGTGAGACAGATATACGCGTTTTTTGTGTATGCCACCACAACTGCAGATGGTATCGCCAATTGGTTCAAGGGTATTTTCGCGATTGACAACTCCAACTATGTGGTGTTGACAGCAAATGCTGACATAAAGCTTCAAAACACAGGAAATGTGGCTACTATAATTTCCGGAGGCAGGATGTACCGGGATGATAACGGTTTTATATTACATGCAGAGTCCGGTGACAAGCCTTTGATGATCGATTCCGGGTCGTTGGTCGCTAACGTGCAACCACAGGTTGAGTCAGCTCTTAATTTGAATACAAAAATAGCATCAATCAAATCCAACACAGGACTGATACCTGGCTTGTTGTGAGCATAAATAATTAAAATGACAATTGAACATAAAGAATTAGAAGATTTAAAAAGTCGGTTCGAGGATGGTGATCGACCAACCGGTGAGGATTTCGCCCGATTGCTTGACAGCTGTCACAACACCTATCAGGACACAAGCGTGACCATCACTGGTGATCTTGGTGTTGAGAGTGGCGCGACAATACAGGGAACAACCACATTGAACAGTTCATTGTCTGTAGGTTCCACAGCAGTTATCTCCGGAGCGGTAACATTGAATTCAACTCTCGGAGTAACAAGCGCGACAACATTGCATGGGACTCTAGCAGTGACTGGTGCTAGTACGTTAAACAACACACTAACGGTTGGGTCAACACTCACAGTAACAGGCGCAAGCACTTTAAACAACACTCTGACAGTCGCCGGGGCGACTAACATCAACAACAACTTGAATGTAACAGGACTAAGTACCATAGATGGTACATTGTCTGTTGCACAAGCAACAACATTAAACAGCACGCTAAGTGTGACATCAAACACTAATGTCGGTGGCGTCTTGATTGTTGAACAATCCGGTACATTTAATGACGATTTAACAGTAACAAAGACCACAACACTCAAGGATGTGGACATCTCTGAATCACTAGATAACACCGGAACTACAACATTAAATGGCACCAATTTGTTGACAGGGGACACGACCATCTCCGGCAATTTAAACACCAACAACACAACAATAAATGGAGAGTTACATGCCAAACAACCGGCAATATTTGACAAAGATTTACACATCAAAGGAGACTTACGAGTTGATGGTAATGCTTATTTGAGTGCGGGTGCCAATGGCAATATCAACGTGGGTGATAGCGAGGGTGACAACATCATATTTCATGGTGATATCAACAGTGATGTCAATGTGACGCAGGATGCAACTTACAACTTGGGTAGTGACAATAACAAATGGAACAACCTGTATGTTGAGAACGTCGTGGTCGATGGAGCTGTTGATGGTCGTGATGTGTCTGATGATGGTGCCAAGCTTGACAGCACACACTCAACAGTGAACAGCAACAGTGGTGACTGGAAGTGGACGCATGAAACAGTTGATGACAAATACCTAGATTGGAACAGCACACACGTCACTGTTGATAGTAACAGTGGTAATTGGGACAACACGTACACAATCGTGGATAACAACAAACAAAATTGGTCCAGTGTGTATAACAGCACCAATACCAACAGCGGCAATTGGGATTCAACATATAGCAATGTAAAGGCCAACAGCGCTGATTGGGAAATAGACACACTAGTTGCATTAAAAGATGTGGATGCTAGCGGGATCGAGAACAACTCAATATTAAGATACGAAACCGGTACAGGTAAATGGGTGGCTAGTACTGTAGAAGATGAAGTGGTGAAGGCCACTGCGGCATTGATTGTGCATGATCACGGAGGTGATGACACAATCCCGGTTGATGGTCACACGTTGGTCCTAACTGACAATTATCAAGATGGTCCATACCGTGTTGTGACTTTCACAGCTGACAGCTTCACGCTGTCTGGTAACAACATCAAGAGCGACGCAGCAAATTACACATACGGTACCAGTGGATTGAGTGCTGTTCCAACAAACCAAAATTTGCTAGCACAATTGGTTGTAAATGCGGTCAACTACGCTAACAGCCAAGGTGATCTGTCCATTTTAGCTGGTCGTGACAACAATAGAATAATTTTACAACAACAGTTTGGTGGACCTGGTGGTAACACAGACATTGCGGGAACCAGTACTGGTAACAGTAACGATGCATTTTTACATGATGATAATGGTGGAACGATACATAATCCAGCGTTCACCGGTGGTGCTAATTTAAACACATTTGCTAGTATGGATGACACGCCCGCAGGATATGGTGGTGATGCCGGTAAGTTTGTCAAAGTAAATTCTACAAATGACGGTTTAGAGTTCATAGCCCATGATGATACAGTGTTCAGTGTAGTACAAGACAACAGTGCATCTTGGGAAGAAACAGCTGATATCAACGCGATTGTCAATTCTATAGGTGGTGTGAGTGCCGATTGGGATTCAGTTTATAGCAACAGTAACACCAACAGCGGTCGGTGGGAAGACGTTTACACGGACGTGTCCGAGACAAGTGCCGATTGGAACAGTGTTTACAGCAACAGCAACACCAACAGTGGACGTTGGGAAGACGTTTACACGGACGTGTCCGAGACAAGCGCCGATTGGAATTCAGTATATTCAAGTGTTGAAAACACAAGTGCCGATTGGAACAGTGTTTACAGCAACAGCAACACCAACAGTGGACGTTGGGAAGACGTTTACACAGATGTATCAACGACAAGCGCCGATTGGAATTCAGTATATTCAAGTGTTGAAAACACAAGTGCCGATTGGAACAGTGTTTACAGTTGGGTGAATAGTGATAGTGCTACAAATAGCAGCGATTATAATCAAACCGCATTTGTTAACGCTAGTGGTGACACGATAGATGGTAATTTATCAGTGACTGGATATATAAGTGCTCGGGGTGATATTTATCTTGCAGAAAACAGCTTACAGTTCGCAGATGGTGAAACATTTGGAAGTGAAGATAGTCAAAATTCTAAATCAGCATACACATTCATCAACTCCTCAAGCGGTACCGGTACAGGATTCGCTGTTCTTGACAGTGCCGGTAAACTAGAAACGGCACAGATACCTGAACTTAGCATCACACGTGTGCATGTTGCAGCCACACCATCAGATGTTCAAAATCTGGCACCAGCCTCCGGATTGCAAGAAGGTGATGTTGTGCTCGTTGAAAGTACATATGACAATTTAATACTTGTTGATACAGATCCGCAACCTTTCGCTCTAGGTTTATATGATGCTGGTACAAAAGCTTATGCTGGTTACAACAAATTGAGATTACCAGCTGATTTGGTACAGACTGTAAATCAAAACCTAGGGCCTCATGTTGTGCTCACACCAGATGACTTAGATGATACTACAACAGCGAATAAATTTGTAGCTCAAACAGACATTGATAATTGGAACGACACTCGCACAACAGTCGATACATACAGCGCGTCTTGGGAAGAAACAGCCGATATAATTGCATTGGGTAATTCTATCGCAACATTGAGTGGTGATTGGGAGTCAACTCATTTGAGTGTAAACTCAAATAGTGCAAACTGGGACAGTGTCTACACAGACGTGTCCGAGACAAGTGCCGATTGGAACAGTACATACAGCAACAGCAACGCCAACAGCGGTCGCTGGGAAGACGTTTACACAGATGTAGCTGGTGCGAGTGCTGATTGGAACAGCACATACAGCAACAGCAACACCAACAGCGGTCGGTGGGAAGACGTTTACACGGATGTATCAACGACAAGTGCCGATTGGGACAGTGTGTACAGTTGGGTGAATGGTGATAGTGCTACAAACAACACAGAGTACAATCAAACAACATTTATAAATACTAGTGGTGATACTGTCAACGGAGAGTTAATTGTTGAGGGTAACATAACGTTAGCTGCAGATTTGATTCATAAAAATGACACTGGTACTAGAATTTCTTACTCACAAGACAAAATAACACTCGAAACAAACGGTCAGGAATTTATAACTCTTGATGGTACAGGTGGTACACCAGATGAAGTGATTATAAATGAACCCGGGTCAACATCCATTAACTTTATTGTTAACTCTGTTAATCATGACAACGCATTGCGTGTTGACGGTGCTAGTGGCAAAACAAGTATAGGTCAAACAACCGGAACACACATGTTGACAGTTAGTGGTGATGCATCAGTGTTATCATTGGATGTTGTTGGAGACACGACCGTTACACAGGGTGATTTAATTGTTAGTGTTGGTGAGATGATAAGCGGTTCAACACCATTACATGATATATTCTCAACAGACACCGACATACATGGTGACATGACTGTACATGGTAGTATTTCTGCAGAACATGAAATAATAACAAACCAATCATTGTATGTGAGCGGTGATATATATGGACATGAAGGCACGGTAATGCATGGTGATTTTGCGGTCAGTGGCTCATTGAGCGCTACAGGTCATATCGAAACACCACAAACTGTTATAGCTGATGAAATTAAAGCCATAACAGCCATGCACACAACAACCGGGGCAAATATTCAAGTGACCGGTGTCACACGAGATGTTAACATTGGTGGTCATATCATCAGAATTGTCAATGGATTGATTGTGGATGTGATAGATGAATAATTATGAGTACATGTCCAACACCATCGAACAACACGAACAACACAACAACTAAACCGTTAAGTTCTTTTTTTAGTACCAATTTAAATCCGATTGTCAATTCATATGAAAAATTGGCAACTAGGATTGCTTATACGCTGGGTTATCCGCAAATTAACATTGAAGCGCATCAGAATCAAGTATTTGAAAACATTAGTATAGCTATAGAAATGTTTAGTAAATTCGCAGGCTATACTGAAGAATTATTAATGTTTAACTCCGAGCTCTATGAGCCTGGTAAGGGTATTCGAATGGACGTACTTTTCACTGCTAGTCAACAAATGACAAACTCTGTGCATGCAGATCCTAAAACAACAACACTAGATAAAGAATTATATGAAATTGGTAACACAATAATTGGGGGCGGGCCTACAGATTTTTCTGTATCACACCCAAGCACAAGAAATCAAACAGCAAATCCAACCGAACGACCTTTTGCGAACATGAGAGGTTACGATTATCTAACTGATGATTATAGAAAAGTTATCGACATCTTTACGTTTGAAGAAGGCAGCACAACTGGAATCAACACACTGTTCACACTCGAGCAGACATTAGCGCAACAAACATATTTTAGTTATGCGTTAGGTAAATATGGTTTTGATTTGGTGAGTTGGTTTACACTTAAAAATTGGTTGGATATCCGAAGAAAATTACTATCACAAGATTATTATTATAGATTTGATGATAGAACACAAACCATGTTTTTAACTCCGGAACCAAAATTAGGCACACGTGCACACTTTTATGGTGTTGTTGGTGCATATGTTGAACGCCCGGTGCATCAACTAGTTAGTGAACCATGGGTGTATCAATACTCATTAGCGTTGACTAAAATTATTATTGGACGTATACGAGGCAAATACAGCGGTACAAATTTATTCGGTGGAGGTGCACCGAATTATAGTGAGTTGTTGGGTGAAGGTAATGCAGAGAAAGACAAACTAGAAACAAAATTGTACGAGGGTGTACCTGGATTTGGAGATGGTCAACCACCAATGTTCTTTGTAGGGTGATGCAACCAAGCTACACATACAGTATATCCAAAGTGATCAAGGTGGTCGATGGTGACACAGTTGACGCGTTAATCGATCTTGGGTTCAAAACATTTGTACATAAGAGAATCCGCTTACATGGTATCAACACACCAGAGACTCGCACAAGAGACAAAAAAGAGAAAAAACGAGGCCTAGCAGCAAAAGCTCGTCTCAAAGAGATGCTCAAGCAAAAAGATTTATGTGTGGTCTCACATGGTGTAGGAAAATTTGGTCGCGTGTTAGGA
>Ga0222716_10002662_pt1 | contig 14466 bp, 4 predicted proteins | sample C33_13DmetaG_FD_165044 | JGI IMG/M metagenome (GOLD analysis project Ga0222716, IMG submission 165044) | Estuarine water microbial communities from San Francisco Bay, California, United States - C33_13D | ecosystem: Environmental > Aquatic > Marine > Unclassified | place: USA: California... | reverse complement strand
GGGGGGGGGGGGGGGGGGGGGGGGTGGGGGGGTTGGGGGCGGGGGAGGGGGGGGGGGTGAAGGTGCATAGTTTTTTTACGAATTTCGCGAAGAGACGCGAAGCCGCGGCGACGGCGAGGGAGGGCGAGGGAGGGACGGTGAGGGAGACGCAGGCGGAATTCGTGCGGGTGAAACCGGCGCCGATCGAGGAGGCGTTGGGACCGGTGCACGTGGGGTACGTACCGATCGCGTACGAACGGCGGACGGACGCGACGTCGACGTCGACGACGGTTTCGTTTTCGGCTCGCGTCGACGACGGCGAGAGACGTCCGATGACGACGCACGCGTTCAAGTTGGTGCAACTCGAGCGAACCGCGCGAGACGGCGTGATGGCTTCGCGCGGTGCCGCCATTTCACGGCCGTCGACGTCGACGGAGTCCGAGGAGGACGCGTACTTGGCGGAGGTCGCCGTCGCGGCGAATCGCGTCGACGTCGAGCTAGACGGTGTCGCGATGGCGACCGAGAGCGAGCTCGCGCGCGCGCGAGGTGAATGTAGGAATGTGTTGTTAGGGTTGAAGGAACGCGGCGGCCAAAGTCAGGTTGCGTTTCAGTGGGTCGATCGATTCAAGCCGACGCGCGGTTCCGACGCCATCGGTCAAAACGCCGGCGTCGTGGAATCGCTACAGAATTGGTTTCGCGCTTGGCAAAGTCGCATTGCGATGCAAGCGAGAGGGAAGGTACCACCATCGCCGTCGCGACCGTGCATTCCTCGTAAGGTGTACGATTCGGACGACGAAGAGTTTTGGCACAGCGACGAAGAAGAGGATGACGGCCTCGGGAGCGGCGAATCCGTGGCAAACGGCGTTTTGATTAGTGGTCCGGTGGGGTGCGGGAAGACGGCCACGGTGTACGCGTTGGCGAAGGAGTTTGGATTCAAGGTGCTCGAGGTGAATGCTTTGGACAGACGCAGTGGCCAAGAGGTCTTGGGGCGATTCATGGAGGCGACGCAATCAAAGCGTTTCGGTAAGAAGGCGAAAGCCGACGCTGAGCGGGCGGCGCCGACGAATGGTGGATTGAAGGCGTTTTTCGGTGGCGCGAACGATGATGAAACGAAACGAAAAGAAGCGATTGCGGCGAAAGCGAAAGAGGAGAACGAAAAATCAGATGCGCAATCGTTGATTTTGTTTGAAGAGATTGATATTCAACTCGCCTCCGAGCGGGGATTCATGGCGGCGCTTTCGCAACTCGTCGAGAACACGAAGCGACCGATTATTTTTACGTCGAATACGTCAATTTTACCAGAACTTTCCATGAATTTGCCTCTGGCGCGTGTGCGATTCGACGCGCCGGGCATTCGCGAATGTGCGACGTACGCCGCGCTCGTGTCAACGGCGGCAAAGTCGGCGCTCAGACCGAGCGACGCGACGGCGATTTCGCTCGCGTGCAAGGGAGATCTGCGTAGAACGTTGCACAATGCTCAATTTGCGTCATTCGGCGACAGAGAAGTCACCTTTGACTCGATCGCTAGCGATCGTCACTCTACCGCGCTCATCGACGCCGCTCGCGCCGCCGTGCTCGACGGCGTCAAGCATTTGGGCGCGACACCTGTCGACGCGGCGAAAGAGTTACACGCGAGTTTAGTCGAGCGAGAGCGAGGCGATTTTGAGTCGATGTTGCAGGAAGTGGAAGGTGGATTGATCAGGCACCAATCGCGGTTGGCGCGTTGGGACGCCATGAAAGAGGCGAAAAGAATTGAACGAATCGAGGCGAAGAAAAAGTTGCTCGGCATTCCGGCGGACAAAAATCCACTCGATCTCGTGGACTCGACCAAGGAAGAAGTAATCGTGGACGAACGCACAAAAGAAGACGAGGTCAGAGCTCAGATCCAAGCCGCGCTTGCGGCGTTCGAGCCGCGAGTCCCCTTGCCAGCCCCCGATTGGACAAACTTCGACGTCGAGGCGCCCGCCGGCGGGTGGGATCGAGCGCGTGACGAACTCACCGCGCTAGCCGCGCTCGCGCGATCGATGTCGCAAGTCGATGTGTTGCGATCGGCTACGTGCGTCGGGATTACGGGTCCGTGTCGACGAGACGTGCCATGGAGTAAGGAAACCATTGGCGACGCGCAAGCGTTGGAAGATTGCTCGCCGAGTGAAGATTTCTACCTAAGCAACGGACCCGCGCGACAGACGCTTGGTGGAAGCGATAACGTGAGCGTGATGGCGTCGGAATTCATAACTGTGCACTGCACGCAGCGTTACACGTCCACAAGGCTGTCGTTACGTGAATCTCACCCCGAATCCGAGCCCGTGGCGTCGCAACCGATGTGCGCGCCGGCGACGCCTGTGAAGGCTTCCAAGCGCGCGCGAGGATCTACTCGAGCTCCCTTGATCATTCAGAGCGGATCTATGCATTCGACGTGGCGCGCGCGAGTTCTCGCCGAATCCGCGGGTGGGCACACGGTAAATTCGAAGGAGACGACTGATCGATTGGGATTCTTGTCGCGAATGGTTCGTCTTCAGAGCGCGCCGAAGGCGCTCTCGTCGCCCAACTCTCGAGATTCGCGACGCCGCACCAGAAATAGACGAAAACACTTGGCATTAGCTAGCGAAACGTACGCCGATTTGCTCGATATTTCGAACTTTGGCGGTAGCGATCACATGTAGAAATTACGCACCGACGCGATGAAATCAAAAAGTCAACCGATGCCCACGTCGCACTTCGAGGCGCACATGACGTTCGAGCTCACGCCACGCGCGCTCAAACGCGCGTGTTTAGATCAAAACGGGTGCGTCAAACGAATGCGCGGCTGCGACCCTTCGAATTTCGCGCACGCGAGCCGCGCGAACACCACCGCTGAACGCCCGCGTTTGACTCGCGCGCAGATATACCACTCCAGAGCTCAACGAGGTGCTCTACCTCCATCACAAAGGCATCGTCGAGCTGCGTTGCTTCGAACCGTATTCGAATTTACGGTGCTTGCACCTCGAGTGCAACGCCATCTCTTCGCTAGACGGTTTGCGAGCCTTGACCGAGCTCTCGCAGCTGTGCGTCGACGGCAACGCGTTGCGCGACTTGCGCGGGGTCGAACGCTTGACAAAACTTCGGCATCTCAACGCGAACGATAACGTGATCGAGACCTTGGAGCACGTGCGCGGTCACGCGGCGTTGGAAACGCTGTGCGTGCGCGGGAACCGTCTTCGAGACCTAGGTAAGGCGTTGGAGCCGCTGCGAGCGTGCGCGGCGCTGCGATCGCTCGACGTCTCTCGCAACGACATCGACATCGACGCGACCACGGACGACGACGCCCGCCGAGGCTTGCACGAGGCGTTATCGCGCGTCTCAAACGTCGAACTCCTGTATTTCGCCGACGGTAACCCCGCGGCGCGCTCGACCGAGGCCTATCGCGCCGTCGTCGTCGGAGCCCTCCCTCGCCTCCGCTGGCTCGACGACGCGCCCGTCGACGCCACCTCCCGCCGCTTCGCCGCCGCCCGCCTCCTCGACGGCGTTCAAGGCGAAATCCAAGCCCAACGAGACGTCGCCGTCGAGCGTCGTCGCCTCGCCGACGCCGAGCACGCCGCCTTCCCCGCCGCGTGCGCCTCCCTCGCCCGAGCGCCTCCCTCCCTCGCCGTCGCCGACCTCGACGCCCTCGACGCCGCTCGCGCCCACCGCGCGTGACGAAACGCGCCGCTTTATTTTTCCTCGCCGACCCTCGCGTTTTCGCCGCCCCCGCGCGCGCGTCGCGCCTCGCGCGCGTCGTCCAGCGTCAAAAATGTCAAGCGTCAAATGTCAAATGTCGAGCGTCAAATGTCGAGCGTCGAGCGCTTTTCGAGCGTCGAGCGTCGTCCGCGTCACTCGTCGCCGCGATGTCCGCCGTCGCCGTCAACGCCGCGTCGTACAACCAGGACTTCACCTACGTCGCCCTGGCGACGCCGCGCGGGTACGTCATCCACAGCGCGCTCGACGGACAGCGCTACCACGGCGACGACGCGCTCGGCGGTCTGCGACTCGTCGAGATGCTGTTCACGTCGTCGCTGCTCTGCGTCGTCGGCGACGGCGACGGCGCCGCCATGAGCCCGCGACGGGTGAAAATACTCGACGCGCGATGCCGACGCGTGCTGGGGGAGATCGCGTGCGCGAGCACGGTGCTGGCGGTGCGATTGAACCGAGCGAGGGTGATCGCGCGCGAGCGAACGCGGTGCACGATATACGAATTGGGCACGCTGGCGAGACAACAGACGATCGATACGACGGCGTGCGAACGAGGATTGGTCGCGCTGAGCGCGGACGCGGAGAGCTCGGTGTTGGCGTTCGCGGGAAGCGCGAACGAGGGGAAGGTGGTGGTGCACGATGCGTTGAATTTGTGCGGAATATGCGAGGTGCGAGCGCACCGAACGCCGCTGGCGGCGTTGGCGTTGAACGCGGACGGGACGATGTTGGCCACGGCGAGCGTGAAAGGAACGGTGATTCGGGTGACGGCGCTGCCGAGTGGGACGAAGATGTGGAGTTTTCGCCGAGGGGCGACGAGTTCGGTGATACAGAGCTTGAATTTTGGGGCGACGGCGTTTCAACCGCCGCTGTTGTGCGTTTCGAGCGATAAAGGAACGGCGCACGTGTTCGCGATTGAGGGCGAACCGAAGGAGTGCGAATCGTTCGAGGATCGCGTCGGAGAGACCATTGATGGCGCGCGCGAGACGTCTAACGGAGAAAGTGCGGACGATGTCGCGCCGACGGTGCTCTCGACGGCGGCGACGACGGTTTCCAACGCGCTCGCGAAGTCGCGCGCGGGCGTCTTTGGCAAGCTTGCCAACGCCGCTGGGGCCACTGTGCGAGGGATATCAAGCCGAGTGAAACCTGGTAAAGTGTTTGCCGCCGCGCGAAACGCCATGGAACCATCTCGCGCGATCGCGACGGTGAAACTTCCGCACACTTCTTCCACGAAGTGGTCGCTGTGCGCGCTGCAACCGACGCCGGGCACCGCGGCGGACAAATGGGCGCCACCCTCGCTCGATTCTTCCCAGCCTGCGCGTCAGCTCGAGGCGCAAGTCTCAGTCGTGACATCAGACGCTGTCTTTTACGATTACAACGTCCGTCTGACCTCAGATCGCGCTGGATTTTTCTCTCGCGGCGAGGAAGCCGTCGCGCGACTCGAGCGCGAGTGCAAACTCATCGACGAGACGGACTCGTTCGGCACTTCATCCACCGTCGGTGACTTACCGTCCAACGGGCGGTGGATCGAAAGCGCCATCGCTGCCGGTTCAAATCCCGAGTCGGCGCAGGAGTTGCGCACGAACGTCAGCGAGTCCATGTCGCAGTCCATGTTCGGCTGAGCGCGCGCCGACGCCGACGCCGACGCCGACGAACATTCTTTCCTTTCCCATCATCACTTTTACCGACGACGACGACGACCGACGACGATCGCGCATCGTTCATTTCATTTCACGCCCCGTCACCGCTCCGCGCGTCGCTCGCTAGACCGACCGACGCTTTGTAAAACGCAGCCTCGCCGTCGCCGCGTCCGCACAGTCGCGCTCGCCATGCCTCCCGCCCGCCGACGAGCATGATCACCGACCACTACGCCGTCCTCGGCGTCTCTCCGACGGCGACGTCGTCGGAGATCAAGCGCGCGTACCTCAGGCTCGCCAAGGAGCACCACCCCGACGTCGCGTCGTCGGGACGTTCGGACGACCAAACCTTTGCTTTGATATCCCACGCGTACGACGTGCTGAAGAACCCAGCGTCGAGGCGCGCGTACGATGGGTCAAGAAGCGACGTCGCATCGTCGTCGTCCGCGCGCGCGGGCGGCGCGGGCGGCGCGGAGGCGTGGCGCGCGCAGTGGAGGACGAACGCGAACTGGCGACGGCGACCGGGCGGGACAAAGTCAAATTCGTACGCGTTCGACGACGACGAGGACTGGGATGGGAACACGTCGTATACCACGGCTGAGGTCGAGCGAAGGAACGCGAACGAGCGGACGCGGGCGCGGGAGAAGGCGGACGCGGCGAGGTGGTGGAAACACGAACGGTTGAGCGCCGAGCGGCGGCGACGACAGTTTCGAGAAGCGGACGCGGCGAAAACAGCAAGGCGTAGCGAACGCACGCTGAGTAAAGTTTCAACTTTATGGCACGCGCGCGCGGGGTTGGTTTGGCAGGATATCGCCGTGATCGCCGTCGGCGCGTGCGTGTGTCTGTACGCTGGGTCTAGATACGCCGGCGCCGGCGCGAGGAACGGTGGCGAACGCGAACGCGGCGACGATCGTTCGTGATCCTAGTCGCGAATCTTAGAATATTTCATTTCAATCGTAGCATAGCGTTCATAGAGCACCGCTCGCTCAACCGTGATGAAATTTCTCGTGCGAAAATGTTGAATAAGTGGTATCGATAGAGTAGTGTAGCTTGAATCTTGAAAAGTCTTGAATCGATCGGAATCGATCGTCAGAGCAAGCCGGGTCATAACGTAGCACCGTACGACATTTTCCCTGACGCAGTGTGGTTTCCCGACGTCTCGTCGTCAAAAGCTTCTTCGACGCGTCGACGACGGAGTAGGATGACGGAGAAAATCGCGGCAACTGGAACGATGGACGCAAGGAATGCTGTCCTTATCGCCGACTTTGACGGTTTGCGCGCTGTGACAGCGTGCGAAGGCGCCGCACCGAGCGCTGGAGCGGCACCAAGCGAGGAATCATCGCATCTCATCGGCGGCGAGTTCGCCGATTCGCTCCGACGCACGTGGGTGATGAATTCAAACGCGTTTCGTGCACCCATCGGTGGACTCACTGCGTTTCCGGCGAGATCGGTGACACCCTCGACGCGAACACGATATGTTCCTGAAATCTCTTGAGGGAAGGATGCCACCCAGCCGACGCGGCCTTCAGTGTTCGGGCACGCAAACGTAAAACGCCGAAGGTCCTCATCGGAAACCTCCGTACCCGGACAGCCATTATCGACGTTCCAAACGCGCACGTTTTGATTGTCACAATTGAGTTGCTCGCTGAAGTGTACAGCGAACGAATCCCATCCAGCCCAGTTGAGCATTTGCAACGGTGGCTTAGTATCGGCGACGAGACGAAGTCGCTGATCGGAGACGTATTCGTGCACTGAAGTATCCGCGAACGCATCGCCATTGTTGCAGAACGTTTTCACTCGAACTTCGTACACATCATCCTTGAACCCACTCAGTAGCTTGTCAAAGTCGTTGTTGATGTTCCAGTCGAACGCGCATCCATCTACACGCGAGTTTCCGCAAATGATATTTTTCCTGTAGCTATCGGCGCGGTACGTCTCAGAGTCATCCTTGGCCGTGATCCACTCACCCCCAGACACTGGACGGTATTGAATCACGACTTTGGCTAGATTTGCGTTGACTAAATCATCATCTGCATCGCCTCCCGGCCACAGGTTATCGGGGTCCGGGTTGATGATGTTGACGCGCAACGTGCTCGATCCAGATTTGCTGAAGCTCGTGGTGAGGCGTTCGTTCATTGTGGTCGTATCGAACAGCGCTCGCGGGCACGATTGACTCCATGAAATTTCCCCGAGCGGGTAGAGATCCTCTATAATCGGGCGGTACATTTCAAGCTCGACTTCGGCTTCGCACAAACTGACGAGCGATAACTGAATAAACTTGCTCACTGCTTTGGAGCCTTGGTTGATTCCTAGCGCAAACTTGGTGACCACGGAGCGTCTTTGGACATGGAGGGAGTCTCCAGGCAAAGACATTATTGGCACAATTTCACCGAGCGACGATAGTCTTCTCGCACCGATCATGAACTGCGAGCCAGAAAATTCGGCATTCGCTCCGGCTCCGCCCAGACGGTCGGCTTCATCGAACACCGCGAGCGCCACGTCGATGGCACTGTTGCTTTGAACTTTGGAAGCGTCGTCCGCGACTGTTATTAATGAGTCCATGACACCCTTCGCAATTGACGCACTCACTTCCTTGCGCACAGCCGCGACGACTTCCTGGACACCGTTAGACTCGTTCGTTGCTTGAATAAAGGCCGCCTTTACGACGCTTTGGAGCGACACGGCGTGCGCGTCGACAATCCGAAGACCCATATTTGTGCTCTCTCGATATGGCGACATATTGGTGATGGACACTTCGAACAATGCCTGTTCACCCGGATTTATCAGCTCGCGCTTGATTGCTTCGATGGACAATTTGATGTCGCTCTCGCGGAAAACGGTGCCCAATTCTCCAGGACACTTGCTGCGACCGCCGATTGTTTCAAACACAGGTGTGCCGAAGCGCTTGTCAGACATGACGTGGATCACAAATTTGTCCCCAAAGTTGTCGTCACCCAGCGAGTAACGCACATTCATCGCCGCGTACTTGGCCCATGCAAACGCTCGCTCGCCACCCATTTCTTTATGCTGAGCCCATCCGCCGCCACCTTCGAGCAGAAATTCAGGTCCAACGCTAGCCTCCCACTCGCGAGAGCCTCTGAAAGATGTTTCTCGCGCTTGTTCAATGGATGCTTGCCATGCCACGTCTTCGCCGCCTAGGTTTTCTTTGCTTGTAAACAAGTACTCTGTGGAGTGACCGCCACCGCTGAAAGTAAGCATTATGTCCGTCCCGTTAAACTGCGAGCCTGTGAACGCAGCCATCGGCCGCGACGACGAATCGGTGTAGCCCCACGAGTACAACTTTGAGTCCAAACCGTCATCCATGTTCTCAAAAAACGCGCCGGCAGCGGATCGGCCGATAACCCAAGCATCACGATCAAACGAAAAGAGGTTATTAGACCCCTTCGCAAGACTCTTTTCGAATTGGGGTAGCGATAAATAATTTCCGGCGTTTGCACGGAAAGCGGGACCATTCGTTGCATCTGCGTTAAACGCTTTGCTCCAGGCTTCTTTTACGTCATGAAGGGGTCCATAATTCGAATCGTACCAGCTATGCGACTGGTCATCATCAAGTTGATCCGCTAGTCCGCCTTCCGAGTCGAATTGTCGACCGAATGCCGATCCACTTGTTCCAGGCTGGAAAAACGGCTGAGAAATTGGCGTCAAATTTGTCGGCGCAGACAGCTCCAGCACTTGATTCCAAGCATTCATGCGAAGAGAGATATAGTTCTTCCATATTTGTTTCTTGTCGCAATTATCCGTACACTTGTCTCCGTACGGCAAAGAAGAACTCGCCTCATCGATTTCGTCAGCTTGAATGGAAGATAGTAACGAGATCAAATTCGGTACAATTTGATGTTCTATCGTGTGCACGTTGACGGAATACGTCGTCGGTTTGCTCGGTTTCCAGGTAATTCTTTTTCGCACGGCGAGACAGTTGTCGATAAGATCAAGGACGTCAGCTTGGATGTACTGAATCTCAACACCGCCTCCGAGTATGACATCGCCTTGACGACCCGGAATGTTTGGATCTTCGCTCGTACGAATGGTTCTATCTAGCGTTAATGTCATGTCCCAGCCCACCTCTTTTGAAGTGGAGAGCGTGACATCCGGGCCAGACCAACCGAAACTAAAGCCGAAGATCTGTTCGAATTTGAATTCATACACCTCCGTATCAACATTGACGTAACCGCTTCCAGCATCGAGTGAAACTTCAGCGCCCACCGCCCAACCGATGTCAAAATTTACGTTTTCGAAAGACGACGCGGTTACTGCGCCGGTATTTGTCAATGTGTAAGAAACGCTCAATTCGACACCGGCCTGCAGTTCTGCGTACGAGTTCCCGCCTGGTGGGTCGTGCACGACAGTGTAAACTAGTCCATCGAGTGGAACGGTGGCCCAAAATGTGGAATCGCTCAGTCCATCCCCGCCTCGAACTTTTGAGCCTAGCGAAATTTGCGGTCTCGACGAGGCCACCTTTAACGCTCGCGAGCCATCATTTCTCTCGACTTGGACATCAATCGATCGACGATAGTTGAACGCTAGATTTGGTGTGCCACTGCTGATGTTGTATGTCGAACTCGCATTCTTACCGGACGTAGGGAACTGCACGTAACCGTCGCCATCGAGTTCGACTTCAAAGTCACACGAGGCACCGCCGCCACGACGGGGATGACATTCGTTCACATCAGGGTCGGACACAGTTTGACGCAAACTCAACTTCGTACTACCGGTCCCGTCTTGTGAAGAGGGCAACGTCAAACATTTGAGCAGCTGATCGCCACTTTTGTGAACTTCGTAAACCTTTACGCGGATTTCTCTGCTCATCGGCACGACCACGTTGCTCGCCGTCGTCCCTATGAGGTGGACGTCGTGTATTCCCCCCGGTTTGTTTGGGTCGTAGCATGTCTCATCTTCCGATGCAATTTTCAAAATGTTCACAATCTCGGTGCAGATGTAGCCGTGGAACTTGAAACGAACATCATACACTTCTTCATCGTTTCGTTTCATTGGAACGATGCGCTGCAAGGTGTCGCGAGAGCGGAAGTATTGCACGACGCTCGAAGGCTCCGTTTGGCAGTCTGCATTCGAGTACGTCGAATGATAACCGTTCGATTGCATGAGTTCTTTTACGCCGCTCAGGAGAGGACCAGACCAAAGCGAGATGGAATAATCCATCGCTGCAAAGCCCCATCGCCTTGCGTTTTGCGGCGCGTTGTCGTAGTTTGACAAAGGTGTCCAGGCGCGTATTTCTTCATCAGTAACGAGCACTGGTGGATGACAACCGTTCACTGGCTCGAGTTTAAATGTTGCACCTGTGTACGTGCGATCGCATTCGCCATGGAACAAGCCCAAGTTTATGTCAATGTTCGTCACATCCGTGAAGAACACGTATGTTGTCTTGCGCACAAACCGCACGGTGGCGGTTACCTCTTTCGCGTCGCACCTCCATGTACTCGTGGCGTCAACTATGGTGCTTCCGCTGTGGCAAATTGTATGGTTTTCGAGCTTCGCGGTAATCGTGTAAGACTTTCCAATCGAAAGTGCGGCGTCGAACCATCCCGATTCATCGGTATCGTACTCGAGCGGCTCAGCCTTAGATCCGACTTCATTCACGAGTATTTTGGCTCCTTGCAAACCACACGATGTCGAACCCATGGTTTTGCGTTTCGGGAACATGATTGCTCCTCTGAGTGGAATGGATGTGTGATCTTCAAAGTCCATCGTGTTCACTCCGAGATGCAGCAATTTCATGGTTTTCGACTCCATGGCTCTTAGACGCGTCTTCGAGTTGGTCGGATGACGAGGCTGGTCACCAATCCGTTTGTCGGTAGATGCGTCTGCGTCTGCATCTTCATTCGCGTCATCGTCTTTTGAGAATGCATGCACAATATCCGAATATCTTCGCGTTGCAGAAAGGTGAAATGTTGAGGCTCCAGAGATTGCATGGTACGGGGTCTGATCAGCAGACGGTGTGCCGCTCGGCGCAAAACCAAATCCAACGATTGGGAATGCGTATCGCCGTGGTTCGTTTGCGAAATGTGGCGCGTGCGATGACCCAGTGCGTCCAGTACAATCGGGTGCTTCCGAGCTGAACATCGCATCGAGTGCGTTTGTCAAGTTGTGATAGCCATCTTCCCAGCTTACTGCCATACTGTCAGCGTGGTAGAAGAACATGTCTTGACATCGAGAACCCGCATTGGCGGCGTTGAAGACTACCTCAAAATCACTCAATGTTTCAGTATCGATGACTGGGTAAAGGATCATAGCTCGAATCTTGGGAGCAGTCGCCACGTCTTGGAAGATTGCAGCCTCGACAAAGCCGTCGCTGTCCTCGTCGAGAGCGCTCCAAACGGAGTCTGATATCAAAACCTTTGCGCGCACACCAAATCCAGACGACGACTCGATGTGAGATCGGAGGTGGTCGCGATTCATGGTAGATTCCATGCCAGATGTCGAAATAGCGATTGTTCCTGGCACCGACACATCGCCTGGCGTCACCGTGAGCAGCACGCTCATGACTTCCGCGTTCGAGTCTATTATCCATTCGGCATCTGGATCCTGAACTTCTTCCTTGTACGCACCGACGAGAACATTGCTACTCTTAGTGAGCCTCCCCGATGTATCCATCAGCGTGATCGCATAAGTCCCGTCGATGTCCGTGACAGCTGAAAACTTGCAACGCGTTTCAAAACCAAAGGCACGGATTTCAGAAACATGAACCGACGCTTGCATCGCTACAACGGTGACAAATTGTCCGCGATACGCTGGAACGATTGTGCCTCGGCATGCGAATACGACGCATGCGTTGTCAGTTGACGTCGCTGCATTGCTGAAACATTGGGCTCCGTGGTCGCCCGTGTCATTGGGATCAAAATCTTGTACGTGGACAGTGACGCTCGCCGGAGACACGTTCTGCCCGCACACTTGGATGTTTTCAATAACGGACCAGCCCGCGAGATCCACGCGCAAATACTCATCCATTCCAATCGTAGAGAAACCCATTCCTTGACCGTGTGCTCCGTCGGTGACGACGTATGAGCTCACCGAAGATGATTCTGCGGAGGAATGCATCACTCGACGATTCAGCGCAATGTTCGTACTCAAATCGGCAGCGTAGTCGTCCAGCGCGTGGTTGGTGTCGCCAAAATCAGCACACATTCGCACGAACGGAACACCTGTTTCTGAGTTATGCACAATTACGGCTCCTTCGACTGTACCGGTCCACGGTGCTTTGAACACGAGCGTCGTCGAGACACGGTCTGATGAAGACTCCTTTGTGCGCACCGCGTAGTTCCATACTGCGTAAGGCTCAGTTCCAGCGTCTCGATCGAGATATGTCATGGAGTTGAAGACTGCGGCGCAACCTGAGAGACTTCCCTCGACAAGAATTGCGACTTCAAACGCTTGTGTCGATCCTCGGTCACTCGAAGGACGTCGAAGAATCTCAAACGATAGTTCATCGCTGGACGTGTCGCGGAACGAAAAGCTCACGCCCGCCGTAATGAGGTCGGCTGACAAATCGATAGCAGCGCCGTCGTAGTACATCGCTTCCGCGCAAACGACGCTCTCTGATCGTGATTCGAAACGTCCTTGAACACAGACAGTTCTTCGAGATGATGGCGTCGCGTGTGCTCGAGTCGAGCAGTAGGCGAAATGTCCACAGCGGAAGGTATCCACAAAAGTTGCCTTCGTGACACTTCCCGTGTAGAGACGTACGTCGTCGAACTCGACATGAATCGCCTGAAAGAACACCATATCGCTAGTCAAAAGGCGATTGACTGCGGTCGGCCAACTCGGATCATTCGCAAAATTTGAACTGGACGTGCTCTGCGACAGCGAGCTTGGATTCGCGAACAACGTCATGCCATCGATGGCATTCACGGCGAAGCCGACGAGATGCCACTCGTTACACGCAAGTTTTCCGTTCAACTCCATAGACTTACGGGTCGAACCTGTCTGGTCGCCTCCAAAGTTTGAACTTTGGTATTTATTGTATTCAATCTTCAGAGTCATTTTGCTGTTGCCATCTGGTGTCGACAACGTGAGCGATAGCTTGTGTTCGTACGTGTTTTGCACTCCCTTTAGTTCGACCAAAGATGTTCTAGTCGAGTATTGACTGTACTGACTACCACAACGTCCATACACCCAAAACGACATGGCAAAGTCATCTGGCAAATCGTCACCTTTGTATGAGTAAGGCACAAGCACGCTCAAATCGTTGAATGGCTTCAAGCACAACGCCCCGTGACCGTTGGTGCACAACTCAGTCTGCCTTGTGGCATCGAAGCGCGGAACTAGCTTCGGGATCTGTGACTGCCCGGAGACTAAAGGCGCCGTCGAGATGAACTCTCGACGGTTGAAGTCGGCGTCAAAGTTGAAACTCGCGATGAGCGACATGTGCGCGTCCGTGAAGCCGCCGCTGAAGGGGCGTATGTCGCTCGTTGAAGTCGCAGAGAGTACGTTTCCAGTCGTGACGTAATCGGAAGTGGATGTTTGCGTTCCAAGTGGCTTTGAATCGAGCTTTTCGAACAAGATTCCGTCAATGTACACGCATACGAAATCACCAGCCACTGGCTGCACGTTGTACTCCCACGAGGCTTTCATCTCGTTCGTGTCCGCCAGGCATCTCTTCTTAGTCGTCACCATCCCGGGCGCATTCGTAGGATAAACGACTGTGCCAGGAACAAACTGTAAAGGTTCGTTGGTCTGACCTTTCCTACATCGCAGCGGTACGACCGTAGATTTCATAAAGTGGGACATCGGAATGAGGAGTCCACCCTTGATGGAATCCCACAGTCTCAACGAGTAGCTGTCTTGCCCTTGCTTGCTGAAAGCTCGAGTAAGCTCTTCGAGCGAAAGAGACCCATCTCTGGGATAGATATCGTAACGTCTGAAAATCGATTCTTTCAAGTCGTACAGCGTATTTTCGTCACAGTTCGCACTGTTGAACTCGTCCGAAGAGAGAAACAAGTGGTTCACGATGTGTGCGAACGGGGACGTGTCGTCGCCGGCAGAAAGGACTGCATCGCAACCTCGAAGAATTTCGAACTCGTGCGCAACGCCTTGAATATCGGTGTACGCCAAATGTGCTCCCAACGTATCTGTCCAGTAACACTTGTATCGAATCCGGTAATGTCCCGGC
>Ga0222716_10002661_pt1 | contig 14469 bp, 8 predicted proteins | sample C33_13DmetaG_FD_165044 | JGI IMG/M metagenome (GOLD analysis project Ga0222716, IMG submission 165044) | Estuarine water microbial communities from San Francisco Bay, California, United States - C33_13D | ecosystem: Environmental > Aquatic > Marine > Unclassified | place: USA: California... | reverse complement strand
GACGTCGAACGCCGCCGACTTCTTCAACGGATCCACCCACTTCGCGTACTTAGGCACTTTCGGTCCGTTCGTCTTCGGTTTCACCTTCGGGTACAAGTCGTAATACCCCGGCGCGTCCCCGAACCGCTTCACCTCGGGCTCCTCCATCGCCTCCGCCCCGCTCAGTTCCAGGGCGAACGCGGCGATGATGCCGATCGGCGCCAAGATCGGCGTCAACACGACGAACAGCGCGGCGAACAGCGCGGCTAACGGCCAGGTCGCTAAGATAATAATCGCCCCTCGCTTACCGCTCGCGCGAGACGCGTTGTACCATCGCGCGTAGGCGAGTCTCAGCGCCGGCCCGTCGATGGCCGTCATCACGCGGGCGAGCGGCGACGCCATGGTTTCGCGACTCGAGGCGCGCGCGCGACGCCGCGCGGGAGCTTTGCGCGCGAGAGTTCGCGCGAAAAGAATTCCTTCGCGCCGCGGACGCGACGCGCGTGCGCGTGTGACGCGCGCGAGGGCGCCTGCGGCCGTCCGAGGGCGACGCGCGCGGCCGCCGTCGCGAGCGGTCGAGTGGATAGCGCCGGCGAAATTGAATCGACGGTTCGCGACTCAACAAAGAGTCCCCGTCGAGAGTCCTCCGAAAGGGCGGGCCGGAGCGCGCGCGAGACGCCGAGACGCGAGGCTTCGCGAGGATCGAGGGCGATCGAGGACGCGATGCGTGGATCGGTGTGACAAAAACTAACGATTCGGCGCGTCACGTCGTCGCCTTGGTGGATTGCGAGGGACGACCGACGTCGTAGCCGCGAGTGATTTTGGGCGAACTGTTGAGCTTGTCGCGACGCTTGCGCTGAAACGCGAACTGACGCTCGCGGAAAATCTGGGGAATGTCTTTTCCCGTGGTTTCCATCTCCTTCTTGTAGGACTCGAGCACGATTCGAACGTCTTGGACGTTTAAGCGGACGATGGACTCGAGGAATGGCATCAAGTCCAGCAGGGCGGTGTCTTTGGAACCGTCTTCGTACGTCCACGGTTTGATGGGAATGACGTTGGCGGCGTGAAGCTCGGCGCTTCTCGGTTTGCTGCTAATGTACAAAATCTGCCCCATGTCCCGATTGAGTTTGCTTAAATCTCTGATGTACTCTCCGTTCTTGTACTGCGCTGATTCCCGATACAAACGATGAGTGACGTATCTCGTCGGGTCCAAGCGTTCGATGATCGGGTCGCCGTACGTCATCAACTGATCGGTGAAAATCACCATCTCGTAAAACTGCGACATGTGCTTCAGGAACGCGTCCACTCCGGGTCTCTTGAAAACCCTCCACCCGCGCTCGCGCTTCCAATTGGAGTTTATCAGCGTATCATCTAAGTCTAACACCAACGTGTGCGGAATGTAGTCGGCTTGCGGCGGGTGATCGGGCAGCAACTTATCGCTGATCGGATCGAGATAATTATGCGACTGATCGTCCATCCACCGACGAAACTTCAACACTTGTTCGACCACCATCCCGTACGCGCCCTCGAGCGGCGTCCCGCGCATCGCCGTCGGCACGTGTTCGCCCGCGTCGACGCGTCTCGCCAATTCCTCCGTCGTGCTCGCGTACATCGACCCCCCCACCACGCACCCCACGCCCGCGCCGACCACGAGCGCCGCGGTTCCCAGTCCATCGGATATCTTGCTCGCCGTCGTCGGCGCTCTCGCCGCGTCCTCGCGCGCGTCGCCGAACCAGCGTCGTCTCGCGCCCTCGCGCCATCGATTCGTCGTCGCGCGCGGCGCGCCTTCGCGCCCGATCGCGCGCTCGCGTCCGCTCGCGACGCCGCGCGCGCACCGCGCGAGTCGTTCGGCGACGCGTCGCATCACCGCCGGTCCCGCGTCGCGCCTCGCGCGCGCGCGTGTGCGACGAACGCGCGCCGTCGATCGTCGATCGCCATCGAATTCCGCACACGAACGCGCGCGCGCGCGGCGCGAGCGGCGCGACGGCGCGCGTCGAGCATGGGGAACGCGCAGAATAAGGCGAGGAACGCCTCGGACGGCGCGTCGGCGCCGGAGACGCGCGCGAGACGAAGCAGGGACGGTCGAGGGCGGGACGCGAGTCGGAGCAACGGCAGCGAGAGCGCGCGCGGCGCGGCGAGCGAGCGCGACGAGCGAGGACACGGAGGATTCGAGGGCGCGGATGCGCTCTCGTACGGGTGCGCGCGCGATGGCGACGGCGAACGAGGGAGGGAAACGCGCGAGGGGCGCGCGAGGAGGAGAATCCCGAGCGCGAGGGCGCGGCGCGGCGCGCGAGACGACGAGGAGAAGACTGACGAACGCGCGCGCGAACAGACCGCAAACGCCCACGGTGCCGATACCCGGTGGGGAGGGTGGAGGAGTGAATTACCCGGCGTGGGCGACGACGGAACCCGCGCTGGTGCCGGTGGCGATAAATTGGACCCAAGGCGGGAACAGCGTGGAGGTGGAGGGGAGCTTTGATAATTGGCAGTCTCGGCAGACGCTGCATCGGAGCGGGAACAGGGAGTTTGCGATCGTGATGTCGCTGCGACCGGGGGTGTATCAGTACAAGTTTATAGTGGATGGACAGTGGAAATACGCGCCGGATCAACCGGCGATGTACGACGAGATTGGCAACGTGAACAACGTGTTAGAGGTGCAGGAATACGTGCCAGAAATTTTGGATAGCTTGGATGCGTTTACGGCGCCGGCGTCGCCACCGGCGAGCTACGATTGCGCACCGTTTAACTCGGATGATTTTGCAAAGGAACCACCACCGCTGCCACCGCAGTTGCACATGACGCTGTTGAACATGCCCATGGTGCCCGACGCGCCGAATTTGCTCCCGCGACCGCAACACGTGGTGCTCAATCACACGTATTGCGACGGGACAAAGTCGGAGAGCGGGGTGCAGGTGCTCGGAACAACGCACAGGTATCGGTCAAAGTACATCACGGTCGTGTTCTTGAAAGCCACGCAATCGTAGAATTGAGAATTCTAACTTCAACGTCTAGCCTAAAAGTCTAAAATTTACGCGCACGTTCCCGCGCACGCTCCCATGCAGTCCGATTTCCATTCGTACTGACGCTCGTTCGCGTCGCCGACGCACATCCAACCGCCCGCGTTCTCGGAATCACGGAAAAACGCGTGCTCGAGCGCTTGACCCGCCGTCGGACGCTCGCTCGGATCCCAGGAGAGCAACTTGCGAAGCAGGCGCAGAGTCCAAACAGATTCAAAGCCGACGGAGAGGGGATCGCGCTCCTTGAAAACCTCCATCAACGCCGTCTCCGTGCAATCCCACGTCAGCAAAGGTGCGACTTGTGTGTTTGGAGGCACTATGCATAGTTCGAGCATTGCGCGCAGTCGGTAAGCGACCGCGCGAGCTTTTGGATGCACACCGCGCAATTCTCGCTCGAGCGCCAATCGCGTCGTCTTGCGCGAGATTTGAGAAAACGCCTTGGGCGAGCCAAGCGCTAAAACTTCCGCCATCATCACGCCGAGCGACCACATGTCGTACTTTGGGGTTCGCTCCACCCCACGATCGTCACCGAAGAGAACTTCTGGAGGACTATATTCCGAAGTCTCTTGCGCCATGGACGGGCCGGAGGCTCCGTAAAGCTCTGAGCGACTATGAGAGTCCACGGCACTTCCGAAATCCCCGAGCCTAGCCTCGACGAAGTCGCCGTCGAGTTTAACGAATACGTTCGCAGGCTTAATGTCCCTGTGCACGATGCCAAACTTGGCGTGACTCACATCCACGGCGGCGAACACGTGCCTCAGAATTGTCTTCAGCGTTCGACGACCTTTGCGTTGAAGGCGCATGTCTCGCCACCATTCGCTTTGCGTGACGAGTTGCAAACCTTGTGATCCACCAGCGGCTTCGGGGGCGTAAATGAGACGTTCCAGGGACTCGCCTTCGTCTTTAAACACCAGCCATTGTTCGCTTCCGCTCGATGGCGTTCTCTCAAAGGTGTGTACAAATCTCGCCAAGTAGGGCGACGAGCCGCAGAGCAGCCTTCCAAAGTACACCTCTCGCTCTGCGCTCAGTCGTAAATCAGAGCCTTGATGCAACAGAATGCGCTTCAAAATGACGCTCGACGATGCAAACGCATCTAATATTGTGTCAGGAGCGGGTTTACAATCCCATTCGTGCTCCGTCTCTCGCGACAACTTGCCACGCCACACCTCTCCGAAATGACCTCGAGCGAACGGGCGCTCGCCGGCGGCGTACGCATCTTCCTCGAAAGCATCACCACTCACGTCGATGATATCGACGTAAGAAGTAATAGCGTTTAAGACACTCCCTTTTTCGCTCGTTCCAGGCGCTAAAGCCAACGCTGCGAGCGCGCCTTCGATGGCACTTTGCTCAAACGTCTTTCCGATGTCAGCCATCGGAAGTTCTTCGTAGTAATCTTCGTACCGGAACGGGATCTCTGCGGGTGAGTGAGGACCAGATGACCATGCGATCATTTCCGTGATTTCATAAGCTGAAATGCGCGCGCCCACTCGGGGGATTTCAGCGACCAGGTCGGAAGGGGTGTGTTGAAGCGCCCCGTGCGCGACGCTTTGCATTGGCCGACCCGAGGATAGCGCTCCGAGCGCGACGTTATCGGAGGCCCCAAGGCTGAGCGCACATTTGAGTGCGCGCTCGATTCCACTTCGCATGCCGAGTGTACTTGCTTCGCTAAACTCTATCGCATCCCAACTCTCAGTAGCTTCATTTGCTGTGTCAGACCCGGCGTCGCCTCCGAGCGCGATAACGGGAACGTTTTCGGTGCGTTCGCAATCGTGTTTCCCATCAAACACGAACGCACACGCCTCGTCCGCGCGTAGAGCGTCGGTTGTTCCATCGCTTGTTACTATTAATCCCATTTCGTCCCTTTTCCATCGCCTGCGCATGATCTCTGGCGTGGCCACCACGCCGAACGCTTTATGCCTCGCGCCGCCGAGCGCGCGAGTGACAAGAAGTTCTCCCCCCACGCGCGCTTTCCCACGCGCGCGCACTATCGGCACTCCTAGCGCATCTAATCGTTTTCTTTCGTCTGCGTTATCTAATCCATGATCCATGGTCAAACGCCGCGCCCTGGCGCGTCCCGACGAATCCGCAAAGCACGCATACGCCGCGCTATCGCCCGCGTGCGCCACCGCGAATCCATCCTCGCCGCTCGCCGCGAGCACCACCGTCGCGCCTCCGCTCGACTGCGCCCAATATTCGTCCAATCTCGCGATCGTCGCCTCCAGCGCGTTCGCGACGGCATTAGATGACGCCGCCGCGTTCGCGCCGTCGCCGAGCGCGCCTTTGAAAATCTCCGCCGCCGCCAGCGTCGTCGACCTCGACGCCGCACCGCCGTCGTGCCCGTCGAACACGCCCACGAGATGAACACGATGAACACCACCGACGACGCACGCGTCTTCCTGAGCGCGACGGCGGCCTCGCGCGCGCGCGCACGCGCGTTCGAGTTCGAGCTCTGGGACAGCGGGCGCGTCGAGCGCGCGCAGCGCACCGACGACGAGCGCGATCGCGGCGACGAGCAAAGCGCGGTTGACGAGGAACGATCTCAACGGTGCGACTTTGGTCGCCGGCGCGCGCGCGTCCGCGCGCGCGCGCGACATGCCGTCGTGTGGCGTCGAGACAGTTACAGTTGAGTCAAGCGGCTACATGGTACAGACTACATCGCTATGTCTATCGGGCTACGCTACGCGGTTTCTGGGTCTGCATCGTCGACATCGACGCTCGGTCCGGGCTGGAGGCGTTCGCGTTCGCCGCCCTTGACGACGCAGACGATGCCAACGAGCAAAAGCGGCCCGCCGAGCCACGTGAACAACTTCGGCGGTGATGTGCGGTACGTTACCCAGCCGATGAACGTCCCTATCACGGGTTCCATCGTGGTGCTAATCGATACGACGATCGATGAAACGTAGCCGAGCGCAAGGTTGAACCCGGTGTGTCCGACGATGCCCGACACGAACGCGAGAAGGACGTACCACCACACCTTCGGCGACGTCGCCCAGCCGAAGACGGGCGTGTTCTCCCCGAATGCGCAGGCGCCTATGGCGAGAAATACGGACGCTAAAAAGGTCACAGGAAAGGCATACACGCTTGTGGGCATCCAATATCTTAACGATCGACCACATTCGATGTGAAAGACGATGGCGACCGCGCCGAAGAAGGCCAACGCGTCGCCGCCGGCGGTGACCTCGGCGTCGTCGCGAATATCAATCAGCGTGATGGCCGCGCCGATCAAGGACGTCATAACACCAATAATCTCCAATACGCTCGGTTTCCGACCCTTGAACACGGCGTTTGCGATGAGAATAAGCAACGGCGATGTGGTCACGAAAAGCAAACTGTGCGCCAAGCTGGTCATATCTAAACTCATCACCCACGCCGCGAAGTGCACGGCGAGCGCGAATCCCGATCCTAATAACACTAACCACGTCTTTCGTTCGTACATTTTCAATCGGTCTTCAGACGTTTTCACCCATCGATCGTACTCGAAAATTGCCATAGGGGCGAGTAAAAACGTCGTCAGCGTCAGCCGCCAGCACGCTCGCGTGATCGGCGGCGTCTCCTGGAGCTCATTCTGCAACAAAACCCCCGCGAACGATATTCCAATCGTCGCGAACGCAATCACGAGCCATATCCACCACGGCGCTCGTCCTCGAGGTTTCTCTTCCGTCGTCGCTTCGTCCGCCGTCTGCGTTCGCGAGCTCCGCGTCAGTCTCGTCCCATTCGCGCCTCCGCGTCGCGTTCGATCGACCCGAGGTGTTCGTGGCAAAAAGTAGAGCGCACGGCGTGGTCTAAACCGCGCGCTCGTCGCAAGCCGACGAGCTGTTTGATGTATCCCGGATCATGAGTACGACCGCCATTTGTCGAGCGGCTATATAGATACACCGGGAAAACGAGACGAGACGCGCGGTCGAAGCGCGTTCGAGGCGAAGGAAGGACGCACATCGACGGTGGACGACATCGGAGGCGACGATCGAGCCCGCGCCCGAAGGCGGGTCGCGGGCGGGATTGTGGGGGCTCGCGACGCGGCGGCGGGGGTTTAGGCGCGGCGCGTATGTTTTGTTACAATGCCTGAATGTGTGCTGCTGATCTGGCTAGGCTCGCTCGGTGGTGAACGCCATTTCTTCTGAGAATTCCCAAAGCTTTGACGCCAACCGTGGGTCGCGGCTGGGAAGGCTCGATTTCACCGGGAGACATTTGGAAAAGTACGTGCCCGGCGGAAGCTTGGCGGCGGTGAGGCAATACAGCGGCGTCATGACGGCGTCTTCGAGCGAAGAAGTCACCGTAGATTTCAATAAACTCGAAAGAAATGAGCCGCCCGGGAACGCGAGCGATCGCTCGAGCTCGAGCTCCGTCATACCCGGGGTCGCCGCGACGCATCGCACGGGCGAACCATTCTTTGCCAATCTCTCCGACAACGTCCACGCATGCAAGATGTTGGCGAGTTTACTCTGTCCGTAAGAGTTCATCGGTGTGTACCCCATGTCACTGTTCAAGTTCACGAAATCGATCCCTCTGCTAGGTTTTATCGTCCCCTGTCGCACTCGATAGGTGAAGTGGTGCAAATTAGAGCTGAGGTTCACCACGCGTCCTTCGCGCCCCGACGCCGCCGCCGTGCGCACGAGCTCATCCATCAACAGCGCGGTCAACTTGAAATGTGCGAGATGATTCACCGCAAACTGTCGCTCGATGCCATCGCTCGTGAGTCCAAACTCTACCATGGTCGCCGTCTCGGCGTTTAATATCCCATCCAACGCCCACGCCTTGGCGCAAAACGCCTCCACGAAGCTTTCGATCGTCTCCAACTTTTCCAGATCACAATACAACATCACCACTTCTCCCTCATCCGGCGACTCGCGCTTCTTCGCCTTCACACCGTCTGCGTCGCCTTCTTCGTCTCGCGTCGTCGACTCCGTCGTCTCCGGTTCGCGCTCGAAGGCTTCCTCTCCCGCCTTGACGTCCGCGCACGCGCACACCACGCGCGCTCCCGCGCGCGACAATCGTTTCGCGCACTCCACCGCGATCGCCGTCGTCGGCACGCCCGTGACGACGTACGTGCGTCCGCTCAAGTCGACCGATCGATTGCGTCCCATCGCGTCGTTTTCATCGCCCTCGCGCGTCGCGCCGTCGTCCGATCCCCCATCCGGCGCGTGCGTCGCGTACCCGGCGCATCCCGTGAAGCTGTCGCGCACGGCGTGCCACGCCGCGTCCATCGCGCGCGTCGCACTGCGGACGGTCGCGTTCGCCCAGCCGTCCCATCGGAGCGCGCGCTCGTCCGCGCACATCACCGCGCGCGCGCGTCGCGGCGCCCTCGCGCGCGCGCGTCGCGGCGGCATGGGTCCGAATCGCGGCGGCGGCCGCCGCACGGGCGGCGGCGGGCACCAGGCGGGACAAAACGCCATGGACAAGGCGAAGCTGAAAAAGGAAAAGGAAAAGGCTGCGAAGCGCGGAAGCCGCGCGGAGGCGGCGGAGCGGGCGAACAGACCGGAATTTCTGCAGTCCAAGAAGTCCGGGAAGGGCTCGGGGGCGAGGCCGGGGGCGGAGGGGCGAGGGGTGGAGGAGGTGGTGATGAGCGCGAATTGCGCGGCGCTGGTGACGGAGACGCTGCGGCGGCTGGACGTGTCGACGAACGCGATGCCGCGCGTCGGGTCGAGCTCGAGCGTGGACGTCAGGCATGACGTCGATAGGGAAGATGTACTGCGGAAGGCGGCGCAGGCGATCGGGAAGAAGGGGTTTAGTGAGGGATTGATTGAACGCGCGCTCGCGGCGACGCGGCGAGCGGCGGATGACGAGCGAGACGCGTGCGAAGGATTCAATGAACAGAAACGACGAGCGATCGCGCGGGCGATGGATTGGTTGATATTGAATGCCGATAAAAATGAACTTCCAGTTGCGTTACGACCGGAGACGAAAGACAAGACGAAAGGTAAAGATGGTGACGAAGCCGCGGGGAAGGACGACGCCGAGGGCGCGATTGAGGCTTTTGTTTGCGCCGGTTTCGCCGTCGACGCCGCTCGGACAGCCATGCGAGGAGCCAAGGGCGATGTCAGCCGCGCACTCGACGATTTGTGCGCCGCACTCGGACCGAGTCGCGAGGAGGCGCTCGCTGAGGCGATGGAGGCGTTCGCGGACACAGGAGCGGATTCCGCGAGTGAGGACGACATTCGCGAAGTGTTGCGCAACGCACAATACGACGAGTTGAGCGAACTCCCGCGCGATCTTTACAAGCAACGAGGGTATAACCCGGCGTCGGGCACGGCATCTATGGCTGTGGAGATCGCAGGCATCGTGGCTTTGGGTGCCGCCAAGCAGTATGCCGCGGACTTTTACGTGAGTTTCAAGGATGCGCCGCTGTACCCGTTCGAGCTTCCACGCTTGTCGTTTTCTCATCCCACGCTAGACACGGAACGATCGATCGCAGTTTCGGTGGCGATGATGCGACACGCCGCGTCCCTCGTGGGACAGCCCATGATCGACGACATCATAGAATGGCTTCAAGGGAGCGGTCCTTTGGAGGCGATAGAGGAAGCGCGTGAACGCGCAATGGCGCCCGTCGAGCCCGCAAAGAAGAAAGTTTCCGGCACGAAGGCGATTCCAGCACCAAAAGGAGGCATTCTGGCTCCACCAACGCAGACTAAAGAAGAGCGCAAGAAGGAACTCGAGCGTCGACGCGAGCTCGCAGCCGAAGCCGAGAAGACGAGAGCGCAAGTCGAAGCGCAGACAGAGGCGGAGGCACAGACGATTGCCGAAGCGAAGACGAAGAAACTCGCCGAGGCAATCTTAAAGGAGGAAGAGAAGCGCGCGATCGACCCGCGCGTGATCGCCGAAAGCGAACGAATGAAAACGGAGTTAACCAAATTCTGGAACGACAAGAAGGACTCGCCGATACTGAAACAGCGTCAACGTCTTCCGGCGTGGGCGAAGCAACAAGAACTCATCGACGCCGTCGAGCGCAACCAAGTGCTCATCGTCGCCGGCGAAACGGGTTGTGGTAAGACTACACAGCTGCCGCAGTTCATTCTCGATAACGCCATCTGGCAAGGACGCGGAGCGATGACGAATATGATTTGCACTCAGCCGCGTCGAATCAGCGCCACGAGCGTGGCGAGTCGCGTGGCGAGTGAGCGAGGTGAACAAATCGGCAAAACAGTGGGCTATAAAATCCGTCTTGAAGGCTCGATGAGCTCGAGTACGCGAATTTTGTTCTGCACCACGGGCGTGTTACTGCGTCGTCTAACAGAAGATCCTTTACTGAGCGGTACGAGTCACGTGATAGTCGATGAAGTCCACGAGCGCTCGCTCGATTCTGATTTCTTACTCGTCCTGTTGCGCGATATTTTGCCGCATCGCCCGACGCTCAAGGTGGTGCTGATGTCAGCCACTTTGAACGCGCTCGCGTTTGAAGATTATTTCAAGGGCATTTCTGCGGTGAGCAAAATCCCTGGTTTCACTTATCCGGTGAACGAGCATTATCTCGAGGACATCTTACAGGTGACTGAATATCAACCAAACCCGGGGACGGAGTATTTTAAAAAGGCGCCGCGGCGCAGGGACAACTTTGACGCCTCTAGTCGACCGGTGTCCAGTAAGGATGGCGACATACCGGATGAAGACTCGTTCAACATCACGTTGCGAGAGAAGGGCTACGGTGATAACGTCATTCGCGCTCTCCGAAACCTCGAACAGGGTTTGATCAATTACGAGTTGATGACACTTTTAATCTCGCACATTTGCGAATCGATGGACGAAGGCGCAATACTGGTATTTATGCCCGGTTTGGCGGAGATCACAAAGCTTTACGAGGCGTGTGGGGCTAATCCTACGGTCAACGCGGCAACATCTGGAGGAAAATACCTGATTGCGTTGCACAGCACGCTGAGCACGGCCGAGCAGAGCATCGTATTTGATCACGCCCCAGACGGCGTGCGTAAGATAGTCATCGCAACAAATATCGCGGAGACGTCGATCACGATCGACGATGTCGTGTACGTAGTCGACAGTGGCAAGTGCAAAGAAAACGGCTACGATCCAAACACTCGAATGCAGCTGCTTCTCGAGCAGTGGGTGTCTCGTGCGAGCGCTCGACAGCGTCGCGGTCGCGCGGGACGCGTGCAAGCCGGCCGATGTTTCCGAATGTACACGCGTCACGTGCACGACACGGTCTTCGCTGAACACACGCTTCCTGAAATTAGACGCGTGCCTCTAGAAGGCTTGTGCTTGCAGATTCAGCTACAACGCATGGCTGGGGGCATCGCCGGATTTCTCGGCAAGGCGTTGGAGCCTCCGAAGGTTGAGTCTGTGGAGACGGCGGTGGCGTCTCTCAAACGCCTCGGCGCTTTGGATGAGCGTGAGGGCCTGACCCCGCTCGGTCAACACTTGGCGACGTTACCCGTGGATGTTCGCGTGGGCAAAATGCTCCTCTACGGCTCCATGCTTGGGTGCCTGGATCCCGTGCTCACGATTGCCGCCGTCTTGAGTGGTCGTTCGCCGTTTGTGGCGCCGCTCGACAAACGCGACGAAGCAGATCTCGCCAAAAAGCTCTTCGCCGAAGATCAATCCGATCATCTCACGATTTTGAATGCCTATAATGGCTGGCAAGATGCGAAGAAGCAAGGACGATCGTCTGAGTTCGCGTTCACCCGCGAAAACTTTCTCTCGTGGAGAGCACTCGAGGGCATCGCCGATCTGCGCAATCAGTTTACACAACTCCTGAACGAATCAGGTTTCCTCGGATCGTCGTCGAAGAAGAAAGGCGGTGGACGGTTTCGCGGTCGCCAGCGTGGTAACGTCTTGGAAACCGACGTGGATTGGATTCGAGCGAATCGAAACTCGGAGAATAAACGACTGTTAAAGTCGGTTCTCGTTGCTGGGTTGTACCCAAACCTCATCAAAGTCGACCCCGGTCCTCGTCCAGATGCCCCACCCCGTCTATCTTTCCTCGCCGAGAACGGGCGGACGGAAAAAATTCAAATTCATCCATCGAGCGTCAACTTCGAGGCGAAGAAGTTTATCACCAAGTGGCTGGTGTACCACGAGCGCGTGCAGACGACGGCCATCTTCGTGCGCGATTGCACGGCGGTGACGCCTTATCAACTTCTACTGTTCGGGGGGAAAATCGAAGTGCAACACACGCAAGGAACGATAAGTATAGATCGCTGGGCGACGTTCCAAGCTCCAGCAAAAGTAGGAGTTTTGCTCAAAGAAATCCGAAACCAGCTCGACCGCGTGCTGGCTCAAAAAATTGAAAACGTCGGCAAGGACGTCGGCGAACTTTCCAACCCTCTTGTGCGTACGATTCTCGAGCTTCTCGATTCGGAGAAGATCGCAAAGATGTCCACGAAACCAACTTAGCAAACAGACACATTGATTGAATTGATACAACACACTATACATAGTAATCTACGCCGCGTCCCTATGACCAACTTCTCGTCTTCGCGTGCACGCGAGCAACATCCGTCATGTAATCCCCGCTCAATCGAGCGTACGCCGTGCGATTCGCGCGCTCAATCTCTCGTCGAGCGCTCTCCTCGTCACCATTGATCTCATAGAACAACCCCAAATATAACGCGCTATAAAACTCATCGCTCGCGTTTGAGCGCCCGGCTTCTCGCAGGCGCGTCGCCGCCTCTTCCGATCCCTCCGCGAAAAGCGCGAAAACGCTCGACATCACCGGTCTCGAATCCCGACCGGTGATCAGCATATTTTCTCTCGCGTACGCGACCCCTTTCGCCGGATCCATCGCCTCCGAGGCGAAGCACCACACGCTCTCCTCCGTGTCGTTTGGGTTCTGCGCCACGTCCAGTCGAAACTGCTTCGCCGCCTCCTCGTACGCCCCCGCGTAGTACAGCGCCAGCCCGCGCTGCCACACGTACGCGCTAAACCTCTCATCGCTCGCGATGGCGTCGTCGAACGCATCGATCGCGCCTCTGACGTCCCCTCTGACAAACTCTCTCTCTCCGCGCTTGATCTTTTCGCTCGCCACCGATGCGTTCGCTCGCTCCGCGCGCGCGCACGTCGCCGTGATCGCCGCCGCGACGCCGCCCAGAACGTCGCGACGTTTCGTTCGTCGTCTCGCGTCGCGCGTCGCGCACGCCCGCGGCGCGCGCGCGACGCCCGCGCGCGACATCGTGTGACGTCGCCGCTGCGCGGTGTGGATAACGACACACCTCGACGCGCCGCTCGCGCGCTCGACGCTCGCGCGCGCCTCGTTCGCGCCCACGCGCGCACGCACCCGCCCGCGACCCTCTGTCGGCGCTCGCGCGCGCTCGAACGCCTCGAGCGACGCGCGCGCGCGATGTCCCGATGCGCCACCACGAACGTGACGGCGCGCGCGCCGACGCGCGTCCGCGCGCCGTCGAGCGCGATCGCGCGACGCGCGAGCGCGCGATCGGTGCAGACGCGCGCCGCGCAGGGTAAAGTGCTGCTCGAGGTGAAGGATCTGCACGCGAAAGTCGCGGAGACGGGAGAGGAGATCCTGAAGGGGGTGAACCTGACGATTCGCGAGGGCGAGACGCACGCGGTGATGGGCAAGAACGGCTCGGGGAAGAGCACGCTGACGAAAGTGCTGGTCGGACACCCGGCGTACGAAGTCACGAGCGGTAGCGCGACGTTCAAGGGCGAAGCGCTGTTCGAGATGGAACCCGAGGAACGCGCGCGAAGCGGGTTGTTTTTGTCGTTTCAGTCGCCCATCGAAGTCCCGGGGGTGTCGAACACCGATTTCTTGAGAATGATGTGCAACGAACGAAGAAAGGCGCGCGGGGAGGAGGAATTGGATCCTTTGGAATTTTATGGGTATCTCACGCCCAAGTTGGAGGCGCTGAACATGGATCCGAGCTTCTTGACGCGCAACGTCAACGAAGGCTTCTCCGGGGGCGAAAAGAAGCGAAACGAAATTTTGCAGTTGGCCGTGATGGAGAGCGAGATGAGCATTTTGGATGAGATCGACTCCGGTTTGGACGTCGATGCGTTGAGAGACGTGGCCAAGGCGGTGAACTTGTTGAGACAGGGCGACAAGGGTTTGCTCCTCATCACGCACTACCAGCGTCTTTTGGACGCCATTCACCCGGATTTCGTGCACATCATGCAAAAGGGGCGAATCGTGCAGACCGGGGGAGTCGAGCTCGCGACGCAGCTCGAGGAGGGTGGTTTCGCGTCGCTCGCGCAGTAAAAGTGACGGTACGGTTTCTTACAACGCTTTTGCTTAGTTACAACATAAACGATTCATTTAATGATAACGCACGATATCACAAATCACTCGAGCGACCACAGTTCGATGCGAGCCGTCCTGAACATGTTCTCCGAAGCCAACGGCGGGGACTGAAAAGTCTCGCACTCCCCGCTCGAACCTTGAAGCAAATCTTCTTCTAAACGAATCGCGTGCGCGCTGCCACCGCCGACGGATAACGAGTCAGCGGCGCCGAACATGTAGTAATCGTTCGCCCCGCTCCACGCGTACTTGACGCCCTCGGGCGCGAGCGTGAACACG
>Ga0222716_10002652_pt1 | contig 14484 bp, 25 predicted proteins | sample C33_13DmetaG_FD_165044 | JGI IMG/M metagenome (GOLD analysis project Ga0222716, IMG submission 165044) | Estuarine water microbial communities from San Francisco Bay, California, United States - C33_13D | ecosystem: Environmental > Aquatic > Marine > Unclassified | place: USA: California... | reverse complement strand
TGGTTAGATGCTAAGGAGGCAAAGAAATTAAAGATTTGTGACAAGATTGAGGAGTTGTACTAATGTGCCCGGCTTGTTATATTAATGGATTGTTGTTTTTGATATTTGGTGCCGCAGGTGCCAGCATAGCAAATAATCCTTGGGTAATCGCAATCAGCGTTGTATTAACCATTGCCGGCTTTTGGTGGATGTACAGAGCATACAAAAAGAACAAAGGCAAAGGTGGATTTGTTAAGAATCTAAAAACAACCTTGATTTACATTTTAATATTTGCGGCAGGATTTGTTACTGCTTCTTATGTAACACACGATTACTTCAAAACAAAATACGAAACAAAAATTGAAGCAACAAAATAATGCGTGACGATTTAATGGTCCAACAGCAAGTAGCAAACACATGGCAACACATGGTTGGAGTTATCTGCTTGAATCAAACCAATCGCAAACAAGTCAAAGCAGTTCTGCCCAAACTGTTTAAACGTTGGGCAACACACACAGAACTTCTCAGTTCTGCCAACATTTCTGATCTTGAGAAAGTACTCAAGCCACTAGGAATGCAAAAGAAGAAAGCAGAAAGAATATACAGAATGAGTCAACAATTTAGCAGTTGGAACGGTGACGATGCCACAGAATTATACGGCATTGGCAAATATGGTTCTGACAGTTACAAGTTGTTTTACAAAGATGAGATTCCAACTGATGTTGGAGATCATGAACTTAACAGATATATCCAAGAGGAGATGAACTTATATGGCAAATAAAAAAGACAAAGAACAACAAGGTGAAATATGGAGCATTGATGAAGATTCTCTAGCAGGAGGTTGGGCACCAGCGTCTGAAAGTGTCACAGTGAATTACACCGGATCAGGCAGTTTGGACACAATGGATATCAGCGACATGATGAGAGTAGATGCAGGCAAAGGATTGGAAAACATGAAGTTTGATGATTTCCTACCTGGAAAACCTTTTGAAGACACAGTACCAAGTTTACAAACTATAGACAAAGTGTGTCAGGATTATCCTTCATTAAAAATAGCATATGAAAAATTTAAGAATGTATGGAGAATATGTTACACAGATTATTGTACTAACAATCCAGATGAAGAGAATTACTAATGGCAAATAAGAACTATTTCACTATGATTCAGATAAGAAATGCGTTAAATCAGATTTGTTATCAAATGAAAGATGATAATTTTAAACCTGATTTAATAATGGGCATCAACAGAGGCGGATGTATACCTGGGATTTATCTAAGTCATAAATTAAATGTACCACACGAACCATTGGATATAAGATTACGAGATCATAAATCTGAACCAGATTCAGCAAATTTAATGAATGCTGTGGCAGAAAATAAAAAGGTATTGATTATCGATGATATAAATGATACAGGATCAACCTTTAATTACATTTATGAACTTTTTGGTAACATAAAAACTGTAAAGTATGCCAGTTTAATACACAACGCACCTAGTGAGTTTGACAAATTGAATTATTGGTGTTACACTATAAACAAAGATATACATCCTTGTTGGATTGTGTATCCATGGGAAGAATGGCAATAGAATTAAAAATAGACAAACTGGAAGATGCACAGAAAGAGGGAAGAGCTCCTTGGACTGATGTGGTACATGAATTTAAAGATTGTGTATGGTACAATGATGGATTTCCTGTCACAGAAGGTCACTCATTGATTGTGCCTAAAGAAGCGACTCAACAAAATCTACTGCGTTGTTTCGACTTGGCATTAAAGATAGGCAACGACAATGTGCAACGTGGCATAATCACTGGATATAATATAGGATTAAACATGGGCGAATCAGCAGGACAAACCTGTATGTATCCTCATGTTCATGTTATTCCTAGAAAGGATGGAGATTGTGAAGATCCAACAGGTGGTGTTAGAAATGTTATTCCTGGAAAAGGAAATTATAAAAAATGATTCAACATCCGCATGTTAAACTTAATCAAACCCCTTTGATAAAGGTTTATGATGATCTAATACCCGAATACTTACAGGATTATTTAGAATTAATCACACTTGGTCGTAAAGGTGATGGAGAAGAATTTATAAATCCTGCTATGGATTTTAGATGTAAATATGAAATCACAGCCAAAGAAAACAATGAATCACCATTGAGTTTTGTACATTTATTAAAATCACACACAGCAAACAGTCCACACTTAGACAACTTCGGAATGATACCTGTAGCAGTTTGTAATTTTAATAATCTAACACTGCACAATATTATGTTGGCTAGAGTTTTTATATCTGTACCACATGAAACAGAATTAAAAAATTATGCACCGCACACAGATTTAGACGTTGAACACACAGTTGTGATTTACTATGTAAACGATGCCGATGGAGATACTGTATTGTTTGACAAACAAGGTAATATTGTTAAATCAGTCACTCCTAAAAAAGGAAGAGTTCTGATGTTCGATGGCAGTATAACACACAGTGGAGGGATTCCAAGAAAAGGTCCACGATGTATAGTGAATTATGATATTCAGATTAAACAATAGTACAGGCATTGGAGCATTAATCACTGCAATTATGGCTCTGGTTACTTGGATAATAAGAAAATTTAAAAAATGAGTCGAACACTTTTCATAGGAGACAGTCACTCAGTTGGCTATCAAACAGTAGAAGGCAAGGTTGGTCCTGGCAGTTATTCTTTTTGGAATTCAAACAACTATTGTGAAATTTATAATGCATTAACCGGACGACCTGTTGTGATATATGCACAACCTGGTGCTACTAATGTGTTGTACACAACTTGGCTAAAAGCAATGTTTGAAAAATTTAATGATATAAGTGAAGTGTTTATCTGTTTGGCTCCATTGAATAGAATGGTTTTAAGTTTTGATCCAAAATTAGAAAATGAATCTGTACCTGTAGATCATTTTACTATCGAACATCAAGAAAGCACAAGTCAGATAAGAAAATTTAGTGATCAGCCGGTGGCAGGTGAAACTGTGCAACTGTTAACTAAACCAACCAATGATGATTATCAAAACAGTCTTGGGCTAGAATTTAATCACGAGAAAGGATTAATTAAACCAGATTTAAGAAAAGATCCATGGATGAATATAAAACTGTACAATGAATGCAACACCATGCTAGAGAAAAAAGAGTTTCTACTTAATCTATATGCCTGGGATAATATCTGTGCAGATCATGGAGCAAAACTGTTTGTGTTTAATTTTAGAAGCAGAGGACAATGGCCCACTAACTTGGAATATTTTGGTAAACTAAAAACACTGAAACGTGCCGAAAACAGTGTGGAAGATTATCTACAAAACCTAAATATTAATGCTAAAGATTATTTTTTACAAGACAATGAACACTTTAATATCGAATATCACACACAGGTTGCAGAGAAATATATATCATGGCTAAAAAAATTATAGCACTACTAGGTGACAGTTTTGCGGCTGAGTACAATGCAGATAGTCCTGGATGGGTGGACTTGCTGGCTGAAAAGCATTCTGTTAATAATGTAGCACAGGCTGGAGTAGGTGAATACAAGATATTAAGACAATTAAAAGACATTCAAAGCACCAATCCTCAATGGAAGAAATTGTATGATTGTGTGATAGTTGCTCATACCAGTCCCATGAGAGTACACACTTCAAAACATCCTATACATTCAAAAGGTCTTCATCAAAATTGTGATTTAATTTATCAAGACATAAAAGGAAGATTTGATTGGTTTAATGAAAGTTTATCAACTGCCAAAAATTGGTTTGTGCATCATTTCGATGATGATTATCAAATAGGCACTTACAAGTTGATCCGAGAAGAAATTGGTAGAATGATTGGAGATGTACCATATTTGGCAATAGATCATTTTGAATTGAGTTCAAATATTGCAACAGAAAAACACAGATTAGATTTTAGTAATTTTTGGTTTCAAAATCGAGGCAATGTAAATCATTATTCAGTGGAAGGAAACCAAAAAGTTACCAAAGCAGTTGTTGACAAAGTGGAACAAATTTGTTAATATTAATAATATAAAAATAGGAGAAAAACAATGGCAAGCAGACAAAACATCTATGATGCAATGGTGGCACACGCCAAAGGACACATAGAAAAACACGCAACAAATGTGCAAATTTATATGGAGAAGGCTGTAGGAATCGGTGAACACGGAGACATTCTGGAGACAATTGAGAAAGAATTGAAAGTAATTGCTGAATACCATGATCAGTTAGAAGTATTAGAAAAATATATCAAGAGAGATTAATGAAAGCATCTGATAGGATAAAACAAAGACTGGACGAAAAGAGAGTTAGATATTGGGCTGGTGATAACATCAGTTCTGTATTACAAGAAGGTGACAAACAAGCACTTATTGATGAACTTACACCTAAGTTCGAATCAGTACTTGATAGTTTATTAATTGACAGAGTAAACGATCCTAACAGCATGGACACTGGAAGACGTCTTGCGAAAATGTATATCAATGAACTAATGGTGGGTCGTTATGATCCTATGCCTAATGCAACTGCATTTCCTAATCACATCGATGATGGTTATAAAGGCATGTTGGTTGTGCGAAGCGAAATCAAAAGTGTGTGTTCACATCATCATCAACCAGTGACTGGTGTAGCATACATTGGTATAATTGCCGCAGAAACATTGATTGGTCTTTCTAAATATACACGTATTGCACAATGGTGTGCTAGACGTGGAACACTGCAAGAAGAACTTAATAATGTGATTGCAAATGAAATACAAAAAGCAACTGGTAGTCCTAATGTAGGTGTTTACATACAAGCAACACATGGATGTTGTGAGAACAGAGGTATTAGTGCTCACAGTAGTTTAACACAGACAACTGTGTTAAGAGGTGCTTTTAATGAGGACATGGGAACTAAAAAAGAGTTCATGGATAACATAAAACTTCAACAGGAGTATTCAAAATGAAATTAAGATATTCAGAAGCATTTTATTCCGTACAGGGCGAAGGTCGTTTTGTGGGAGTACCAAGTGTATTCTTGAGAACATTCGGTTGTAATTTTCGTTGTATGAACTTTGGTTTAGACAAAGAACCAAACAGAGCAGAAAAACTTAAACAAGGAATAAAATTCAATCCGGAAGTTAAAAAGTTATTGGATGAAGGGATTACTGACAAAGTGGATAAGTTTGAAGACTTGCCAATAGTACACACAGGCTGTGACACTTATGCCAGCATATACCCTGAATTTAAAAAGTATATGATGGACAAGACTATTGACGAAGTGGTGGATCATGTGTTATCATTAACTCCTGAAGGCAAGTGGACTATGTCTAATGGACAAGATGTACACTTTATATTAACAGGCGGTGAGCCTTTGTTAGGATGGCAAAGAACTTACATAGAATTATTTGAACATCCTAGAATGAAGGATTTAAAAAATGTTACTTTCGAAACAAATACAACGCAGACTTTACATAAGGATTTTGAAGACTATCTCAGAAAACAAGACAGATTCCAAGTCACTTGGTCATGCTCTCCAAAACTTTCCGTATCAGGTGAACCTTGGGACACTGCTATCAAGCCTGAAATTGCTAGGTCTTATAATGGGATTCCTAATAGCGAAATGTATTTCAAATTTGTGGTTGCTGATTCTTCCGATGTGGATGAAGTTGCACAAGCAGTTACCGAGTTCAATCAAGTGGGAATCAACGTTCCCGTTTATGTCATGCCACTGGGAGGAAGATCAGAAACATACAGCCTCAACACAAAAAAGGTTGCCGAACTTGCAATGGCAAGAGGATGGAGATACACACCTAGACTACACGTCGACATATTCGGAAATGCCTGGGGGACTTGATAAGATTAACACAGACAAAATGAAAATGGAGAATAAAAAATGGACATTGTAAACAAAGTTAAAGAAATATTTGTTAAAAAGAAAAAGATCGAAGTTGTTAAAGATACAGTAAAAGATCCTAAGATGACAGCATTGATGGAGGAAAAAGAAAAAGCAACCAAAGAAGGAAAGCCTTGGGTTGCTGTGTTAAACACACACATCAACAAAGACAACATTAAGAATGGTTTCTTTGAATTAGATTGGAACAATGAATTTATAGAACAGTTGATAGACGCTGGCTACAAAGGTGAATCCAATGAAGAAATAGTTGATAAATGGTTTAAAACTATTGCTAAAAATATTCTTCAAGAACAAGGACAAGATCCATCAAGAAGTGCAGGTTATATCAACACAAAAAATTTAAGTGACGACAAGTCGGAGATCAGTTAATGTTACAAATCCATAAAAGTATGCATCCACTCACAGAGTTTTCGCCTGCATGGAATATACCTTTGTGGTTTGACAATTATAAAGATTCTCAAGGATTAATTGATATGAAACAGTGGATACTAAACAACGAAAAAAATATCATAGATAAACACAAATCCACAACAAAAGATGACGGTGGTACAGGTTTGGGTGACGAAAGTTTGACTGCTCAATATAAAAATTACAATGTTTTCCAATTAACTAAAGACCTGCCTGCATTTCAAAATTTGTTAAAATTTTTACAAACAAGTTATGTTAATTTTATGAATGAATACAAAACACAGCCCAGAAAATGTATAATGTTTTGCTGGGCCAATGTACTTCGAAAAGACCAAGCAATAGACATTCATTGCCACGGTGCAAAACATTTTTCATATTTGAGTGGAAACTTGCATTTAGAAAAATACAACACGAAAACTGTCTATCACAACCACGTTAATCCTAGAATGGTGTATAAGACTGATAATGTAGCAGGCGGACTCACTTTATTTCCAAGTTTTATATTTCATCAAGCAGATGCACATCAGGATAACAATGAAAGAGTCAGTATAGCATTTGACTTATTTGATAAGAATTTTTATGAAGGAGATACCACTAACGCAATAGAATTTAACACATGACATACATTTTAGTAGACACAGCAAATACCTTTTTCAGAGCAAGACACGTTATCAGGGGTGATCTTGATGATAAAATTGGTATGGCGTTGCATATAACTTTGAATTCAATACGTAAAGTTTGGAGAGATTTTGAAGGAAGTCATGTTGTATTTTGTATGGAAGGAAGAAGTTGGCGTAAAGATGTTTATGCTCCTTACAAAAGGAATAGATCAGATGCAAGAGACTCTAGAAACCAAACTGAAATAGAGGAAGACGAAGTTTTTTGGGAAACATTTGACAATTTTAAAGAATTTGTTGCAAATAAAACAAATTGTACAGTGCTACAACACCCTCAATTAGAAGCAGATGATCTAATTGCAGGTTGGATTCAATCCCACCCTGATGATAAACATGTTATTGTTTCCACAGATGGTGATTTTGCACAATTGATTGCACCTAATGTAAAGCAATACAACGGTATTCAAGAAGTTACAACAACGCATGAAGGCTACTTTGATGAAAACAATAAAAGAGTAATAGACAAAAAAACTAAAGAAGAAAAGCCTGCACCTGATCCTAAATGGTTATTGTTTGAAAAGTGTATGCGTGGCGATACCAGTGACAATGTTTTCAGTGCATATCCTGGCGTACGTAAAAAAGGTACAAAGAAAAAAGTAGGATTGCAAGAAGCATTTGCAGATAGAGAAACTAAAGGTTACAACTGGAATAATCTAATGCTTCAAAGATGGGTAGATCATGAAGGGGCCGAACACAGAGTATTAGATGACTACAACAGAAACGTTACACTGTGCGATTTAACTGCACAGCCTGATGAAATAAGAAAAATTATAAATGAAACAATTGATTCCACAGAACCTAAACAAGTTGATCAAGTGGGTATCAAACTAATGAAATTTTGTGCAAAATGGGACATGCAAAGAATTGCCGATTCTCCAGAATCATATGCAGAACCCTTAAATGCAAAATATAAAAAAGGAGATTAATGTGATGATAAAATACTTCGCCAAGCCAATATTAAATGGACGGTTTTGGATACTAGAAGAAGATGGTAGAAAACTTGGCACAATTTGTAAACAAGAAGATAGAAGATACATGTTCAGTTGTGATACAGGCACAATGATATTTGATAATCAAAAACAATTGCAGAATAAATTTACTGGCAATTGGATGTGGGGTTCTACAGTAGAACGTACCGTTGGAGAATCTCAACCAAAAGAAGTTTCTGTGTATGATTATCCTAGTAAATTTATTGCATACAATCAAATTTTTGATGTGCAAAAAAAGTTGCCACTTTTTACCAAGAGTAAAAAATCAAAAAGTTTATATTGTGCAGGATATTATATTATTCGTTTTGAGAAAGGTTGGGTAAGAAGTTTTTGTCCTAAACTTTTAACTTTAGAGAGTTATCCTTTTAGAGGACCGTTTAGAACACAATTAGAAATGAAACAGGAGTTAGCCAATGCAAACAAAACCGATTAATACAGCACCATTAGAACGTTTACTTCTACAGATAAAGAATGCTGATCAGTCACAACAAAAACAAATTACAGTCGACATTGCAGGTGCAAAGGAAATAGCATACAGTTTAGGCACAGTACTGGCTAGACTGGCAGGCAACTACGAGTCATTGCTGATTAAGCCTTCTAGTGAACAGGAAATAGACATAAAAGTAGACGGCGGCGGACTGTAAATCCAATTATATACTAATAAAACCTATACACTATTGATAAATATTGTGTATATGAGTAGACCTAAACCAACAATTTTGTTAGAAAACGTCAACAAAAGTGACTATAAATCCGAGCAGGTTTTAGCGGCTGATGCCATTTGGGCAGTTTTCTATGAAAACAAACCCTTCAATTTGAAGTCATCTAATTTATTGAACAATTATCCTGGACCTAAATACAAGAAAGTTTCATTTTCAAATCCTGGACACGCATTCAATCTAGCAAAAAAATTGAACACAATGTTCAGCACTGAAAAGTTCACGGTGGTCAAATTGACCCAAGGTGAAACTGTCAGTGAACAATGATTACCAAAGAATCTTACACCAAAATATTTCTAAAACAAGCCAATATTTCATTGGGTCAAAACACGATGAAAGAATACATGCCTGTTTGGTGGAAAAACACAAGACGTTTGGGCGGTTTGAGATTAACTGATGAAGGTTTCGAATTCATCACAGAAAAATTAGAAATACAAACTTACGAAGTTCCTTTTCCTGTAGACTTTACTCTTACCACTCAGGTGATAATATTTTTAGACAAATATATTAATTGTCCTTACTATCTAGCAGAAGACGGTATTGTTGTTACCAACGAAAGGAAAGCAATGGAATTGATGTTGTTTTCAGGTGATATAAGAAAATACGGACTTAATAAAGCAATTTCTAGGCTAGAATCCTCAGAATAAGTTATCCACAGACGCTAGAACCCGCATAAACCTTGACATCTTAAGGGGTTGACTTTTGGAGTACCAGAATGTATTATTAAATTATACAACAAGTTACAAAAGGAGTACAAAATGGTAAAAGCACAACAAGACACAATATCAACTAGACAAGTTAGCCCAAACAAGGCAAAGGCTAGTATCTTACACGCACTAAAAATTAAAAGACCAATATTTTTATGGGGAGGCCCAGGTATTGGTAAATCAGAAGTAATACACCAAATCGGTGAAAACATGAATGCTCATGTGATTGATATCAGATTAAGTTTATGGGAACCTACAGACATCAAAGGTATTCCATATTTCAATTCAAAAGAAAACACAATGGATTGGGCACAACCTTCAGAATTGCCGGATGAAAAATTGGCTAAAAAACATAAATGTATAATTCTGTTTTTAGATGAAATGAATTCTGCGGCTCCTTCAGTACAGGCGGCGGCATACCAATTGATTCTAAACAGAAAAGTTGGCACATACTCTTTACCTGACAACGTGGTTATTATTGCGGCTGGTAACAGAGAAGCAGACAAAGGTGTTGTTTACAGAATGCCGGCTCCTTTGGCAAACAGATTTATACACCTTGAAATGAAAGTGGAATTTGATGACTGGTTTGAATGGGCAGTTGACAAAAGCATCCACAAAGATGTGTTGGGTTATCTAACTTTTAGCAAGAAGGATTTGTATGACTTTGATCCTAAGTCACCAAGTCGTTCTTTTGCTACTCCAAGATCCTGGTCGTTTGTTAGTCAACTATTAACAGATGAATTGGATGAAAGCACTACCACTGACATGGTTAGTGGTGCTGTGGGAGAAGGACTTGCAGTCAAGTTCATGGCTCACAGAAAAGTGGCAGGCAAACTGCCTAATCCATCAGATATACTTGATGGTAAAATTGACACACTGAAATCTAAAGAGATAAGTGCTATGTACTCGCTTACAGTTTCATTGTGTTATGAACTCAAAGAAGCATGTGATAAAAAAGACAAGAAGTTTGACGACAAAGTTAACAAATTTCTTAGATTTATGATGGACAATTTTGATACCGAACTTGTTGTAATGGGTATCAAATTGGCACTTACACAGTATCAATTACCTATTGATCCTGATAGAGTGAAATGTTTTGATGAGTTCCATGAGAAATACGGCAAATATGTTACTGCCGCTCAATCAATAAAATAAAAGTGCTGATATTAGGGCACTTTTCGAGGTGCCCTAAACCAAAAAAAGGTTGACTAATTTACCAAAAGAAAGTATTATTATATTATGAACACAGACACTTTAGAAATAGAAAAAAAAGAATTAAGTCCAGAACAGTTTAAAATTTTGAGAGCAGAAGTTTTGGATAAAATAGTGGTGGCCAGAGTTGGATTGTTATTAAGACATCCATTTTTTGGCAACATGGCAACAAGACTACAAATACAAGAGTGCGATGACTGGTGTCCTACTGCCGCAACTGATGGCAGAAATTTTTATTACAATGTGGAGTTCTTCAGTAAACTTAACAACAAAGAAATAGAATTTGTGATTGCACATGAAATACTTCACTGTGTGTTTGATCACATGACAAGAAGAGAAGACAGAGATCCACAACTTCATAATATTGCTTGTGATTACATTGTGAACAACACTTTGGTTAGAGATAACATTGGTGAGAAACCTAAAGACATACAGATTTTCCAAGATTGGAAATATGATGGTTGGACATCTGAAGCAGTGTATGATGACATATATAAAAAAGGCAAAGAACAAATGGAACAGTTGGGCAAACTGTTAGACGAACATATTGATTGGGAAAAAGGTGAAAGCACAGGTCAATCAAACAAAGATCCAGACAATAAAAACAAAAAAGGTCAGGCTCCTGCTTATTCTAAAGAAGAATTAGAAAAGATAAGAGATGAGGTCAAAGACTCAATGTTGCAGGCGGCACAAACTGCCGGTGCTGGTAATCTTCCCAAAGAGATAGAAAGAGTTATTCAGCAGTTCACAGAACCTAAAATGAATTGGAGAGAAGTGCTACAAACACAAATTCAAAGTGTAATTAAAAATGATTATACATTTACAAGACCCAGCAGAAAAGCATGGCACTCTGGTGCTATATTGCCAGGCACAAAACATGATGAAACAATTGATGTGTGTGTTGCAATAGACACTTCAGGTTCTATCAGAGATGAACAAGTTAAAATTTTCTTAGGCGAAGTTCAAAACATCATGTCGCAATATGCTGACTATAATATCAAGATATGGTGCTTTGACACAGAAGTACATAACGAACAAGATTTTTCTCCGCATGATGACAGCCTTACAGAATATAAAGTTGAAGGAGGTGGAGGCACTGACTTTATGGCTAATTGGGAATATATGAAAGCAAATGATATTGTTCCAAAAAAATTTATCATGTTCACTGATGGTTACACATGGGAAGGTTGGGGCGATGCAGAATATTGTGATACCGTTTTTGTAATACATGACCATCATGATAAAAACGTTGAAGCACCTTTTGGTGTTACTGTGAGGTATGATGAATAATGTTGCAAAAAACTAACACACCCAATCCATTAAATTTCTTTAATGTAAGAAGATTCAAAAAGAAACCAAAAAATCTAATCTGCCAACCTTTAAGTCTTGGGCAAGATAACGAAGAAACAATTGTGAACTGGATTGATCAAAATTTAAAAAGTAGATTCTATTTTGGTAGACATTTACAATTAAATTCGCTTGGAAAATTTGATTATGTGTATTTGGTAGGTTTCGAATCACCAAAAGAGATGTCCATATTCAATTTGAGTTGTCCATATCTTCACTCACGTTAAATAATTCTGTTATAACAAAGTCAAACAAATATAAGGAGACGTATCGATATGACAGAACAAACTAAACAGGCTCCAGAACCTACACAGGCAAATCCAGCGCCAGAAGGTGCTCAAGCACCGGCGGCTGATTTAAGTGTGCAAGATTTGGGAGTTATCAAACAAATTATCGATGTTGCTACTCAAAGGGGTGCATTCAAAGCCAATGAAATGCAAGCCGTAGGAACAACATACAATAAACTTGAGTCTTTTTTAAAAGTGGTAGAGGCACAACAAAAGCCAGCCGCTGGTAAACCAGACGCAACTACATCTGCGACTCAGATCAAAGATGCAGGAACCCAGGAGAAAAAATAATGGCCGACACAAAACACGTAGGTAGAATCAAAGGAACCAATGACAGGGTTGCTGTGGTTTACAGAACTATTCCACAAGATCATAACTCAGCTCTTGTGATTAGAACTGCTAAATTACCAGAAGGTGATCACGATGGCTTAATGAGAATTATTCAATCTAACGAAGCACAAACTGCCAATGAATTGTATGAAGCATTGGAAAGAGCGCCTTTACCAGATGGATTAAATGCTTTGGCTAAATTTTTTAAACAAGGAAATTTAGAAAAAGTACCAACTGATCAAGTTGAAATGATTCCTAACACACAATCTATTATACAATTAGATGAGTTAAACAAAATGATCGCTACACAAAAAGGTGTATCAATTGAAAAGTTAGCAGTGTCTAATGCTCCAAAGGTTAATCCTAATCTTGAAGGTGTAAAACCACAAGACAGTAAAATTTTGACCGATGAACAAATTGCTACTCGTATGAGAAGTGATGCAGATAGATTGTTTAAGGAAGCATCTAAATTAAGGAAGGAAGCAGAAGACCTGTCTCCTGCTAAGAAGAAAACATCCTAGTTGTGGATACTGTCGCTGTGGTACACTTTAAGAAGGGCAGATTGCCCAAGCAGGTTGTAAGTCAATGGCCCGAAGTATTCGGAGACGTTGAGGTATCTGCAATACCTGTGCAATACTTAAAATCAATCAACGTGACCTTTAAAGATGGCAAAAAATGGGAGGTTCGCATGAAACCTAACAAAAAGAATGTTTCTGCCAAGGATTTAGAGGCCACACTGAATGAAATGTTTGTAAACTATGAAGGCTCTATTAAAAACGTTGATTTTAGGTTGGATACTGCAAAAGTAAAGGCAGATATTAGCAATAGAACCAAAAAATTTATCAAGAAGAACAAGTAAATACAGATAAATAAACGTATTAGGAGCATATTTAAATGGCATTACAGTTAAGAAGAGGAACCAACGCAGAACGTCTTGCAATTACACCTGTACTGGGTGAATTAATATTTGTAACAGATTACAGCTCAGCGGCTGTGGCACCACTGTTTGTGGGAGACGGTACAACTGTAGGTGGCAATCCAGTAGGAGCCAGCGATTTAAACTTCACAGAAATTGAGGGCAATGTAACTCCTGACGCAGACAGCACAAGAGATTTAGGAACAAATTCAGAAAGATGGGCAAATGCCTATGTGGACGATATCACTGTAACCAACAGAGTAACAGGCGTTGTGAGAGGTGATGTTGAAAAAGCAGATGGCACAGTGGTATTTGATGCCGCAACAGGATCAATCACAGCAAACATAACAGGATCAGTAAGTGGTTCAGTTGTAGGTCATGTGATAGGTTCAGTGTTTGGAGATGATTCAACACAATTGGTTGATGGTGCAAACGCAAATATTTCGAACATCAACAATGTTAATTTTAACGGAGGTCCTAACACAGGACTTAATGAAGTTTATCAAATCAATGTAGATTCAGCAACTAACCAACTTAGAATTGGTCACGCAACTGATGATGAATTTGGTAGATTAACTTTCACTAGAGTAAAATCAGTGGGTACAATTCCAGTAAATGAATCTGTTGGAAGAGTGCTTTGGACAAAAACTGAGAACGGCGCTGACACTAATTTTGGTGTAATAACTTGTAGCCAAAACCAAATGGTATTTTCTGTGGACGATGGCGTACATGGATTTTCAAAAGTATTAAGAGTACACAAATCAGGTAAAGTAGATGTAAATGGTGATTTAAATGTAGAACCAGCGGCTGACTTCCTTGTAAACGGTGTGGCTCTATTGACTCCACAAACTGGTGCTCCAGCATCACCAACTGTAGGCATGATTGCAGTGGCAGATGGTAGCACATGGGATCCTGCCGCAAAAGGTGGAACCCCAGATCCATATCCAGCGTTCTATGATGGAAACGCCTGGGTAGCAATGGCATAAAACACCCCCTAGAACCAA
>Ga0222716_10002647_pt1 | contig 14510 bp, 7 predicted proteins | sample C33_13DmetaG_FD_165044 | JGI IMG/M metagenome (GOLD analysis project Ga0222716, IMG submission 165044) | Estuarine water microbial communities from San Francisco Bay, California, United States - C33_13D | ecosystem: Environmental > Aquatic > Marine > Unclassified | place: USA: California... | reverse complement strand
GTTTTTTAGGAGCCTCTTTCCGCTCCGGGGCTTCGTCTTTCGGCAGCCACTTACGGTGCTCGGCGACCACTACAGAATATTTTTCCTTGTCCGAGCCGGCCAGTAGATTGGTGTGGTTCCAGGGATCATCGGTTTGGCAGCTGTAGAGCTCTTCAGTGCCATCCTTGTAACGGATGTAGCGCCAGTCACGGGAGCGGACCGCGTGGTTACCGCGTCCCTGGTTTATGAGGGCAGGACGGTCCCATTTGGCTTGTGTGTCTTTCAACAGCGGGACGAGGCTTTGGCCATCCAGGTCAGGCTTCGCAGGTAAGCAGGCAAGGTCGAGCAGCGTCGGATAGATGTTGACCAGGCCGACGGGTGCCTTGATTCGCGTTCCCGGCTGGGTGATTCCGGGCGCCACGATGATAAAGGGCACATGATTGGCCTTCTCCCAGAGGGTGAACTTCACCACGCTCTCCTTATCCCCAAGGTGGTAGCCATGGTCCGACCACAGCACGATGATGGTGTTTTCCGCCCGTCCCGTGGCATCGAGTTGATCGAGGAGTTGCCCGATCTTGGCGTCGGCGTAGGAGGAGGACGCCTGATAGGCACGAACGAGACTCTTCAGGGAAGCGGGATCGTCTTCAGCCGGGGGATCATTAAAAAGATAGCCGCTCCAACGCCATTCCCTGTGAGCCATAGCGATCCCTAGTTGCGACACATCATCCAAGTCACCAGGGGGCATCGGCGGCATCACCACCTGGTCGAATGGATAGAGATCGAAAAATTTGGGTGGAGCAAAATGCGGTAGGTGCGGATGAAAAATGCCGGCAGCGAGGAACAGGGGCTTGTCGCGAGGCATAACCTTCATTCTTTCCAGCGCCCACTCGACGGTGAATTCATCCGTCAGCTTTTCCTCCACCGGACCCCAGTCGAAACTGCCAAAAGCGCCCTTTCGAATCTTCGGTCGGGGGCTGCCACGCATCTTGAAGAACTCTTCGAAAGACGGATTGGCGGGATCGTCCTCGCCTGTTCGGGCATGATGAAAAATCTTACCCGCACCACGCGTGCGGTAGCCGTGTTGGTTGAAGTACTTTGGCAAGGTGACCGCGTCGGGCAGGATCTTGCGCCAGGGATACGGGTTATCGTAGACACCGCTGGTTGACGGCCGCAGACCGGTAAGGATCGCGGTTCGCGACGGATTACAACCGGGTGAGGCGCAGTAGGCGTTCTCGAAGAACGCCCCGCGTGCCGCCAATCGTTCGAGGTTTGGCGTTTTAATCGGGTTATTCTCGTCGAACACCGTCGTCCAGTCGTTCATGTCATCAATGGCGATGAACAGGATGTCCATTTTCGTGGCGGGAGTTTCCACATCCGCTTTCGGCTCCTGCGCGCTGCACACGGAGGCGAGCGGGATAAGGAGGAGGGCTCCAAGGATTTTCTTTGTTACGTTCATTGTGTGCCCCCTTTTAATTTTATTTGTAGATGGATTTCATCTGCCAGGCGGAGACCTTCTTGACCTTCAGGTCTCTACCTTTGCTAAACAGGCTAACATGAAGATCATCGGAGTCATAATCATGCCAAGCGACTGCGGCCTGGCGGTCGTTGGCAAAGACCTCGATCAGGTGCTTGTCGATGAAGATGCGCAGGGTGAGATCCTCGCCATCTTTAAGCTCGAAGGGTGGCTTGGTGTAGCCGACGTTTAAGGTCTTGCTGCCCTTGCCCGATGAGATCGTGAAACCCTTATTGCCGTCCTGATCACAGAGCACTTTAATGCCGAACTCGTCGGCGGCGGGAGCTTCAATGACGATCTCCAGTTCCATTGCATCGCCAGAAACGCCCTCCAACATGTGAGTCGTATCACTCTTGACCGTGAGGTTTTGCACGCTTTTTTCATCGCTGCGCAGCTTTTTGAGTTCACGCAGAGGTTTGATCAGCAGGGTACCCTCATCGGAAAGACTCAGCTCGCGAGGCAGGGACTGGATGCCGGTTTGGATCTTGTCTTGCAAAAGCTTATAAAAGTTCTTCTCTCTGGGGAATTCCTGAATGGGGGCAACCCTCGGGGTGCACCATGCCCACATCACTCGCCGGCCGTCTGGCGTCAGCAGGGATTCGGGAGCCATAAAGTCCCAGGCGGCCCAGTTCATCATGCCATGCTGCTCGGGCAGGAATTGCTCGTCTTTAAAATCCCCAATGTAATAACGACAACCCAGCTTGTGGCTGATACAAAGAAGCACCCATTTGTTCCCAAGCTTGAACATGTTGGCACAGGAGACGTCCTCGTCTTTACTGACCCCAAGCTTTTCCTCGTCGAAGTCTGGTTGAAATAACTCACCTATATAGTCCCAGTCCTTCAGGTTCTCAGACTTCATGATCACTGCGGAGGAACGTCTGTTGCGACCGTTGAGTCCGTAGTAGATGCCATCCTTGATCCAGAGATCGGGGTCGAAGTAAGACATATCGGTCATGGGCTTGCCATCCTTGTCATGCGGCAGCATTTCATGCGGCTTGCTCCATTGGTCGAGCTTGTCGTCCAGGGCATAGGTAATCCAGTTCCGCGATGATTTATGGCCAAAATAGACCATGGCAGGACGCCCGTCCTTGGTGATGAAACCTGTTCCGCTCCATATGCCGTGGCCCATGGTTGTTGGCCCCAATACGGTGGGATGCCACTTCCAGTGCACCATGTCGTCACTGGAAACATGAGCCAAGACAGACCCCGTCTGATGTTTGTAGATGTAGTGCAGGTGGTAACGACCCTTCCAGAAAAAGGCAGGATTGGGGTCGAAGGCTGTTGCGGTTCCTTCTGCTTCGGGGTGCGCCAGGTGATAGGTCAGCCAGGTTTTCGGCGGGTTCTCCGGCATCGCAGGGGTCTCGATGACTTCCTGAGCGCTGCACACGGAGGTGAGCAGGATAAGGAGGAAGGCTCCAAGGATTTTCTTTGTTACGTTCATTGTGTGCACCCTTTTAATTTTATTTGTAGATGGATTTCATCTGCCATGCAGAAATACTTTTCATCTTCAGATCTCCGCCTTTGCTGAACAGGCTGACGTGCAGATCCTGAGGGTCATAATCATGCCAAGCCACGGCGGCCTGGCGGTCGTTGGCAAAGACCTCGATCATGCTCTTGTCTATAAAGATGCGCAGGGTAAGGTTCTCCCCTTCCTTCAGCTCAAAAGGCGGCTTGATGTAATCGACTTGCAACGTCTTACTCCCCTTCCCTGATGAGATGGTGAAACCATTATTACCGTCTTTGTCGCACAGCACTTTGACTCCGAATTCTTTGGCCGTTGGAGCTTCCAAGACGATCTCCAGCTCCATCGTGTCGCCGGAAATGTCCTCAAGAACATGAGCCGTGCCGCTTTTCACCGTGATATTCTGCTCGCGCTTCTCGTCCGTGCGCAGCTGCTCGAGTTCACGCAGGGGCTTGATGATCAATTTGTCATCTTCAGAAAGGCTGAGCTCGCGAGGCAGGGACTGGGGGCCCGACTGAATCTTGTCCCACAATTTCTTTCTGGCTCCACGCGGAGCGCACCATGCCCACATCACCCTGCGGCCATCGGGTGTCAGCAGGGACTCGGGAGCAAAGAACTCCGCACCGGCCCAGCTCATCTTGCCATGCTGCTCGGGCAGGAATTGTTCGTCTTTGAAATCGCCGATAAAATAACGACAACCCAGCTTGTGGCTAATGCAAAGGAGAACCCATTTATTCCCCAGTCTGAACATGTTCGGGCAGGAGATGTCCTCGTCTCTTCCAACCCCAAGTTTCTCCTCATCGAAGTCCGGATGGAGCAACTCGCCAATGTAGTCCCAGTCTTTCAGGTTGTCGGACTTCATCATCACCGGGGATTCATTTTTGCTGCGTGCGTTCAGCGCATAGTAGGTTCCATTATTGATCCACAGATCAGGATCGAAGTAAGGCATGTCCGTTAGCGGATTGCCATCCTTGTCATTCGGCAGAACCAGCTCGGGTTCGCTCCACTGGTCCATGTTATCGTCCAGCGCATAGGATATCCAGTTTCGCTCTGAGCGTTGGCCGTGATAGATCATGCCCGGCCTGCCGTCCTTGGTAAAGAAACCCGTCCCGCTGAACATGCCGTGGCCCGTTGTTTTGGGACCCAGCACAGTAGGATGCCATTTCCAGTGCACCATGTCGTCACTGGAAACGTGAGCGAAGCAAAAACCGGTGCGATCCCTGTAGATATAGTGCAGGTGGTAGCGCCCCTTCCAGAAGAAGGCCGTGTTGGGGTCGCCGGGTACTGCTTTTCCGGGCCCGGGATGCGCCAAGTGATAGGTCAGCCAAGAGGCTGGTGACTTCTCCGGCACTGCCGGGGTTTCGACGGTTGCCTTCCGTACCTGCGCGCTGCACACAGAGGTGATGAGGGTAACAATCAGCAGTGTTGTATATGCTTTCATTCTGTATTTCCTTCAGACTAGTCAGAAATGCCGAGCTTACTCTCAATCTCTTCGAGTGAGATGTTCTTGGTCTCCGGCATGAGGAACATGGCCCACAGCAACTGAAGAATCATGCAGACGGTGTAGAAGACGAATATATGCCCCACATTGATCTCAGCAAACATCGGAAACGACCATGAGATGACCGCAGCCATGAACCAATGCGTAAATGAACCCAGAGCCTGTCCGCGCGCCCTGACCCGGTTGGGAAAGACCTCGGATATATATACCCAGATAACAGCACCCTGTCCGAATCCATGTGCTGCCACGAATGCGATCAGCCCCCACAATACGACCTGACTGCCAATGCCGGACACCGGGGTGCCATGTTCGATGAACGCTTTGAAATCCGCGCCGTAGGTATAGAAAGCCCAGGCAATGGCACCCAGGCTGACAATATATCCGATTGAACCGGCAATGATCAGCTTGCGACGCCCGAAATGGTCGATCACGAGCAAGGCCAGCATCGTAAATACCAGCATTGAAAAACCGACCGCTGTGGAGGTAAGCAGTCCTTCATCAAAACCTGCCATCTTGAAGATACGCGGAGCGTAGTAGAGCACGGCATTGATACCGGAGAGCTGGTTGAATGCGGCGATCGCGATGGCCAGCATGATCGGCTTGCTGTATTTCCTGCAGAAGAACGGCTCATTGAGCGAATGGTGATCCATATCCAGAGATTTCTTGATGTCATTTATCTCGGCATCCACACTGTCGTGGTCCGTACCGACACGATTCAGGACAGCTCTCGCTCTTAATCTCTGGGGACCTTGTGCCACTTTTCAATTTGCTTTGTAAGACGCTCAACCAGCTCTGGACGCGTTGACGCCAGATCATTCTTTTCATGGGGATCGTCCTTCAAATTGTAGAGCCGGACGGGCGCCTTGTCCCACCGGTTTAGATAAGGGTAATGGGTCGGATTCGAAACGTGATAGCGCAGCAGTAACTTCCAGTCTCCCTCCACACACCAGAGATACTGCAAGGTATCATCTGGACGCCCAGGGGTCATGTTACGGGCGGCGTGGCAAACCCCGAATACAGCCTTCCTCTCCTTGCGGGCTTTCTCATCAAGCAGGTCAATCCCGGGAAGGTTCGCCGGTGCTTCTATACCGGCAGCCGCTGCGATGGTGGGAAAAATGTCAATGGCATGCGCCAGGTTTGGAGAGCGCTCCGGCTTCACCTTGCCCGGCCATGATACCATGATGGGCGTGCGAATACCGTTCTCGTAGGGGCTGGCCTTGGAGCGCAGGGAATATTTCCCTTTTTTCTGGTTCGGATCGTCCGCGTTCTCGCTGGCCGCCACCCAACCATTATCACAGATGTAGAGCACGACCGTGTTTTCCGTCAGGCCACGCTGCTCGATGGCGCCCAATAGTTCCCCACAGGTTTCGTCAAACCACTCACACATCGCGTAATACCTGGCAACATCCATGGCTCTGCCCGGCTTGCTATACTTTTTCAACAGCCTCTCGGGGGGATTGTGTGGCGTGTGCGGCATAAACGGCGCATACCAGAGCAGGAAAGGCTTTTCTTCCGCAACCGCCAGGTCGATAAAATCCGTTACGGGCTTCATTCCTTCGCGCCCGATGGACAACCCTGCATCACCGTGCCGGCCACGGCGGTTCGGATCACCGTGGGTCATCCCATGCGTGAAGCCGCCGTCCTGGTACGAGCCCTCCCACCACTTGCCCGACTGATGGGTCAGATAGCCGTTTGCGCTCAGCAACTTAATAAAGCTGGGATGCTGATGAAAGGCCTGCCGAACCGGCTTATCCAGTTCCACACGGTTCTTATTTCCGTCCACATCATTCCCCGTCACCCCGTGTTGGAAGGGATAGAGCCCGGTTGCCAGCGAAGCCAGGGATGGACGGCACAGCGGCGCAGCGAGATAACCCCGTTCGAACAACAGGCCCCGCTCGGACAACCTATCCAAGTGAGGCGTCTTGATGTCCGCATGCCCCATAAAGCCATAATCCGTCCAGGCCTGATCATCGCTTAATATGAATACGATATTAGGCCGTTGTGCTGTGCCAGTTTTCGCTGCGGCTTCACCATATAGGGTGTGTGCCAACATCAACATGCCGCCTAAAACAAATAACACCTTTTTGAATTGTGAAATGGTTTCCATATTTAACTTTCCCCAACGGCTAGTGCCGAAGTGACTATGATCACTTTATTTTGCATCGTTGTCTCTTTTGTAAGCTTTTTTCTGCGGGTGACTTGAGCGTTGCGATCAGGTGGATCAAATCTTTCTGATCCTCCATGGGGAATACCTTCATCACCTCACCGGATGTACTGCAGGTTGTCAAGAGGTCGCAGGTGGCGACCAGAACGCAAGTGTGATTTCTATTGTTCATAATGATCCTGTCGCCTTCTTTACTATTTTGATGGCCGGACTCGCGTCAGCGAGTTCAGGCGATTTCTATAGGTTATAGGTCATGCTTCAGTTCAATAAGTGCATCCATGCAGTCTTCTGCATCGAGTGTTCCATGCAATTCATCCCTATGGTTTCAGCGTGACGGAATTCGAGCTCAGCAGGCGCACCGGCCCCAGCAGACCGGAGGTCATCAACGGCGCCTCTTTATCGTCGTGATAAAACGGATACAAAGTCCAAGTAATCTTCTGATCGGCAGGGAGTTTCCAATCGCCTATAATTCTATTCTTCCAACAGTTGGTCACTCTGACCTGAACATGGTTCGCGCCGGGATTAACGACATCTGTGATATCGACTTTAAACGGTTTCTTCCACAGCACACCGAGCGATGTTCCATTGACAGACACCTCGGCCAGCTGCTCCACCTGCCCCAGATCTAGCCAAACGCGGCCATCCTCCTGCAGACGTTCGGTGCTGATATGGACGCTCTTCTCATAGGTCGCGGTTCCGGAGAAATATTTAATCCCCTCTTCCGGGCGCTCCGTCCAAGAGATGAGCTGATCGAAAGCAATAGCTCCCTCGGGCGCGCCGCGCGCTGCCTGAAAGGATACGGTCCATCCCTGCGGCACGGCTTCCGGTGCGGGAATGTTTTCAACAGTTGCTTCGGCTGTTGCACCGTCGGCAAACTCAGCCGCATAGGTTCCGTTTTTCCAAACGGTGAAGCGCAGGCCGTTGCCGTCCAAAAGTACCGGCTGCCCGTCCTGGGTCAGCTTGGCGACCGCGTTTTTCGTATCGCCCGAGCGGAACACGACGAAGCGCGAGCCGAACGGATCCATTTTGATCGAAAGCGTCGTAATCGTTCCGTCATCGGTGTAGTTGGCGACAACAACTTTTTCGCCGGTGACCGGATTCCAGATTTCCGGAACCATACCGGTAACGCGGAAGCTGAGCGAAAGGTCTTTCGCCTGGTCTTCCTGATAGGCGACAAAGTAGGACTCGCCGTCTTTCAGTTTGCGGTGGATGTAGCAGACGTTGTCGTCGCCGGAGCTGAAGTCCGCGCCCAGCTTGTCTTCGGCCAGAATTGCTTCGAACGATTTGCCGGCGATCACACGACCCTTGCCGACGCGGCGTTCGCCTTTTCCTTTCGGCCACAGCTCGGCGGCGATCTGCTGAATCTGCGCATCGGCATTTTCGAAGTCGGCGAGCGACGGGCACCGCGACGGTTTGCGACCGATCACAGTCGCGCCAGCCTTCACCAGCTCCGCCACTTTTTCCAGCGCATCCGGGGTGTAGCGCGCATGATCCGGCAACACGAGATATTTATAGCGCATGCCGCTCGGTAAGCCAACGAATCCGTCTTCGACAAACATCGTACTAAAGGTGGTATGGTCACACACGTCGTAGTCATAGCCCTTCGGCAAAACCGGCAGCATCTTTTTGCGTTCATCAAGATTTCCAGCCGGAGAAAAGAAGTAGGCACTGCCCGGCACATCCTGACCATAATAGTAGCAGGCGTCCGCGAAGAAGCGGCCTTGGCGCAGCATGTATTGGCAGCGGCGCAGATAGGTGATCCACGCCCGACCCGGCTCCCACCAGGTGGTGGTGCGTTCCAGGTTGAGACCGAACTGGCCTAAGCCCATCCCGGGCACCTTCTCGTCCGGCTGATGCACATAGCGGTGGAAGACGATCTCGTTCATCCCCTTACAGAACTGACGGTCACCGACCGGCTTGAGAATGTGCGGGTACTGCGTGAAGCCGTCGTGATGGGCAAATGAGGTAAATGCCTCGCAGGCGATCACGTTTTTACCATACACGTGGCCGGCCACAGCCGCCTCTTTGGTATTGTCCTGCCCGCCGGGCCACTGCGGAAATTTTTTGTTCGGCTCGCCGCCGAGCCAGAATTCGCCCTGCGGAATATCCATCTTGCCCTGCATCTGAATATAGTCGCCATGGATCGGAATACCGATACCGGGCGCCTCGGCAGAAAGCTTAACCCCCCATTCATGCACGTAGTCGGCAAAGGCGCCGTAAAAATTATCCGCCAGCAGATCACCGATCGTGCGGCGGTAGTCCCAGAGAAAGCGCTCGGTTTCATCTACGCTCCCGACAAGCCGACCCGTGAGAGCAATCAGCCATTTGGTCATGTCATAGCCGCGCCGCACTTCAAACTCCTCGGGAAATTTCGCAGTCCAAGTCTGGCAGTTGGCCTCCCAACTGTCGATATTCATCTCGACCACTGTTTTTCCGGTCAGCTCGCCCATACGCTCCAGGATTTCTTTGGTCACCCCGTTGTCCAGATGATGATATAGGGCCTCCCTGCTGAACTTATCCACCTCCAGGCCTTCCGCACGCTCGGAGGCCGGATGAATCAAGTTGCCGTTGGTCGTATGACCAAATCGCAGGATCGTCCACTTCCCTGCGGGTAGCTCGTAGTCCAAGGTGCCGTCCGGCTGCAGATAAGCCGAAAGATCAAGAATCTGATCCACCGCGATCAGCTGATCGGCGGGAACGTTCTGAGTGGACGGATTGGAAATAGTCGGGTATGTGCGCATCCGGGCCGACTTGGTGTAGATATTGGCCAGACGGGCGGAGGTGAAATTCAGCTCATAGAGCTTCATCGGCACCTCCGGTTTGGGCGTCGCAACCGGGAACTCGAGCTTCATAAACTTCACGGTCGCGTCAGCAAACCCCTGGACGAGCGCTTCACGGCGGGGATCAAAATGCTTCATCCAGCGGCGGAAATTCGCTAAATAACGCCAGTTCTTGCCGTCATCACTGCCGTAGATTTTAAAGGTGCGATTCTCGCTGTTTTCGTGCATTTCGACATCCAGCGAACGGACCGTCTGAGGTTCGGCGAACTCGAAGACCACCGAACGTGAGCCGCCCCCGCGCGTTGCGCCCGGAAGCTCGACGTAGCTTTCGCCGTCGCCATCCATTGCCGCAGACCAGTCGATCTCCGGAAAATCATCCGAGCGGACACGTTTAACCAGAGACGACAGCGGCTCGGCCTCACCCGGCAGGGAGGGATAGGCAACCACTGCGACATCGCGGTAAAACCCGCGGGTCTTATTCGGCTGCGGCAGCTGAATGGGGCTCCGGGTCGGCCCCGTCACAAATGTGTGACGCCAGTAAATGTCCTGCATCGACTGCGCCGGAGAAACCCACGGGCCGCCGGCGACCCAGCCCGGGCAGCTGCCGAAACTGAACTCCATTCCGAGCCGTTCGCACTCCCTGACAGCAAAGCCGACCTTCTCATACCAGATCTCGCTGCCGACGATATCATCCCCGATGGTTCCGGCGACCTGAATCGAAGGCAGATTGACCATGTGCACGCCCTTGTAGCCCATCGTCTTCATGGCCTCGAGGTCTTTGGTGATTCCGTCCTTGCTGACGCGCTCATTGATCCAGTGCCACCAGGTGCGCGGGCCGTATTCCATGGCTGGCTCCACAAAGCCTGCATCCAAAGCATCCGGCATACTGAATGCGCTTTCGGTGGCGGTCGCTGTCAGATTAGACAACATCAAAAGCAATGCCACCGTAACCGTCCTTATTAAATATTTCTTCTTCATTACGATTTTCCTTATTTCTATTTGTGAACTGTCAAATTCCAGAATCCTGTTTTGTTATTCGAATCAAAAAGGGCGAAGCAGGAATCGCTCAGCCCTTTGAAAAAAATTGACTACCACTTTTCCGTTACGAACTGGTTCAGAACTGGCAGCTTCGCTTCCGGCACGTCGAGCGACTTGATGGCTTTGCGCAGCGCGCGCAGCGACAGAACATACGATTGTTCTTCCACAGGTGTCTTGGCGACCGCTTTGGCCGATTGAATTGCTTGATTCAAACGCGCCGTGTTCAGCCCTGCTTTGTGCGCATTCTCCTTGGCCGAAACGGCAAGATCGATCAGCGAAAGCAGTCCGGAGCGGAAGGCGTAGCCGTCCTCAATCAGGGTGCTTCCAGCGCTTTTGTCTGATCCCGGCCCGGCAATAGAGGGAAGCAGCTCGGAGGTGATCAGAAACCCGTTTTCATCGCGCAGATAGAAGACCCCGTGGGTCATGCCCGGCGGCGCGATTGCGGTCGCGGTTCCCCCGCTGATTTCAGCCGGAGCCTCGAACCACTCCTCCTTCGCCCTGCCTCCATCCAAGAGCAGCTTGCTGCCGTTAGTGGTGTAGATCAGCTTGGCCTCGACCACCTTCGATTTGTCGGCGCCGGTTTCGACGAGCACTTTCAGGCGATTCCCTGCACTCTGCCGTTCAAGCACGGTCGGCACCCGGTCGGCGCCGGGCAGCCGAGCACCGCCGACTTGCTGGGCATTTTTATACGGCATCGCCGCATCATATTTGGCCAGCCACTCCTGCAGCTCGGCGAGTAGTGCATTCGTTTTTTCTGGATGCGACTCCGCCAGGTTGCTGGCCTCGCCCAGATCGCAGACCGATCCGTCGTCGTTGTAGAGCTTGTAGAGCATCATCGGTGGCAGTCCGTTTAGCTCCGGCGCATAGTTCAGCCGCAGTTTCCAGCCGCCTTTGCGGATGATGCTCGAAGAGGTCGTCGCGCTCGGTTGGTGCCAGAACAGCGACTCGCGCACGGTTCCGTCGGCAAACGTCACATCGGACTCCTGGCCGAGAAAGACCGGCAGCACGTTGCAGCCGTCGAGATCCAGATCGGTTTCGGGTTCGGCTCCGGCCATCGCCATGTAGGTCGGGAACAGGTCAATCAGATGGATCGGCGTCTCGCAGACACTGCCCTGTTCAATTCCCGGCCCTGCAATGATAAATGGAATACGGATGCCGCCTTCAAAGGTTTTGTGTTTACCGCCATTCAGCGGCGTGTTGTCGGTCATCCGCTCGGGCCGCCCCCGGTCTCTGCCCCGTGCGATCGGTGCCTTTTCCAGTCCGCCGTTGTCGGAACTGACCATGATGTAGGTGTTGTCGATCAGCTTATGGCCAAGATTACGCGGATCGTCGGTGGTTTCCAGAAAGGTCATGATCTTGCCGACCTGCCAGTCGAGCGTGTCGAGCATCGCGGCATAATACGGATTCCTAAAACCAGGATCCATGTTGGCAATCCGTCCGGGATCGGTCGGGAACGGGACACCCATCTTTTTGCAGTAATGCTCTAGGCGCTTGCGGTCGCGGGTGCTGAACGGGCCGTGCACAAACTTCGTGCAGAAGTTCATGAAGAACGGCTTGCCTGCTCCCCTCACCTTGTCCATCCAGCGGACGGAAATATCGACCACCGCATCAAACGGGCGGTCATCGTCGTTCGGATCCAGCGTATAGGAATCACGCGGATCGTAGCTGGCAGCAAATCCGGTGATCCGGTCAGGGGACATCGGGCTATAGACCCCATTCGTATTCGCCGTCTTTTTGTCGGACGGATCATAGAGTTCCGGATCGTTGTAATACATATTCCGCCAGTCCCAGCTGAAATCGAAGCCGTAGTCCAGCGGTCCCGGGTAGCTCTCAGAGCGTCCGCCTACATGCCACTTACTAATGTGCGCCGTCGTGTAGCCGGCCTCCTTCAGGACATCGGCAATAATCGGGGTATCGATATTCAGGCGACACGAATAGAACGGATCAATGTAGGCGTGCCTTGCATTATAGGGCCGCGCCAGCCGACCCCCCAGCACAGAAAGCACTCCGGTATGCGGCGTATACTGCCCCGCCATGTAGGCCGCGCGCGACGGCGCGCAGGTCGGAGCCGCAGAATAGGCCTGCATGAAACGCCGACCCTTCGCAGCCAGACGGTCCATGTGCGGCGTTTCATAGACCGACTCCTCGCCCTGAATCGCACGGTAGTAACAGGCGATATCCTGCCACCCCAGATCGTCCGTCAGAATGTGAACAATGTTCGGTTTCGGTTTCGAAACCAGGGTGTCGGACTGCGCTGAAAAAGCCATTGAGGCACCAGCCGCGAAGCCGCACAACAGTGCAACCGTCCATTTTTTATTTTGTATATTCATTTCTTTGGTTCCCCTCTGACATTCTTCTTTGAAGCCGGCAGAGCGATGGTTGAATACTGCCGTCCCACCTTCGAATCCATCTCCGGATAGCTGACCAGAAATTGGTTTTCGTCGACAAGGTTGATCAGATAGTGCGTGGCATCTTTAGGCAGCTCTGCCGAAACCTTGCCACCGGGCAGAATGCTTGCCGGTGCGCGGAACCACTCCTCGAAACGATCCCCGCCGTTCGGAGTGTAGAGCAGATCGGCGCGCACGACCTTCGCCCCATTCTCCTTGAAGGTGAACAGAGCCGTGCCGCCCCGAAGCGACTCGCCAGTCACCGCAGGAACCAGCTCACGCTTCGGGTTGCGTGGACAGTGCGGATTCCAGTAGGGATAGCTGGCGTCCATTTCAGTCAGGTAATCTGTCAGCGTTGCATTCATCGCCGCCACCTTTTCGGGCATGGCGGCCACCAGATTTTTGGCCTCTTCGATATCGCCCCGCACCTGTTTCCCGTCCGTGGTCCGGTAAAGGCGGTAGAGTTCGAGTTCGGGTTTGGTATTGTAATTACGGACCAGCTTGAAATCGCCGATGCGGATGGAGCTCTCGAACTTCGAATTCGGGAAATGCCAGATCATGGTGTCGCGCACCGCGCCGTCGGCGTGACGGATCAGCGACGCGTCGGCCGGGTTCTGCGTCAGAAGCGTTGAAATATCGCAGCCGTCAAACTGTTTTCCAGCCGGCTTCGCCGTGCCGGTCAGCGACAGAATGGTTGGATAGAAATCTAGCCCGTTCACCATCACATCCGACTGCACGCCCTGCGGGATGCCCGGGCCAGCAATAATCAGCGGTACGCGCGTCCCGCCTTCCATAATCGAGATCTTGCCCTGATCCAGCGGATAGTTGTCGGTGTAGATCGCGTTCCGGTCGCCCTCCATGCCGCCATTGTCTGAGGTGAAGATGACATAGGTATTTTCAATCAGCTTATGGCCCGGCCAGCGCGGGTCATCGGTGTTCTCGAGGTAGCGGAACAGCCGTCCGCAATAAGTGTCAAACTGCTCGATCATCGCGCAGTAGAACGGGTTGGTCTGCCCTTCCTGTTTCCAATAGTTTCGATGCGCTTCGGTCAGTTCGACCCCCAGCTTATCGCAATATTTGTTCAGCAGTTGTTCGCTGCGAGTCATGATCGGCGCATGCACCAGCCAGGTGGCGAAATAGAGGAAGAACGGCTTATCCTTGTTGCCCTGAAGAAACGTCATCGCATCCTCCGTGGTCTGGTCGAACGGGAAGCCGTTGTCGTCCAGACGATACGGGTCCTTCGGATCGCGGGTGGCGAAGCCGGTCAGGCGGTTCTTCAAACCGGAGTGGGCGCCGCGGCTGTGGCGCGTGTAGTCAAAGCCCTGATCCTCCGGCTGCGGATAACCGCTATGGTGGCCCATCGCCACATGCCACTTTCCGCTGTGGCCGGTGGTGTAGCCGTGCGCTTTCAGCGCCTCGGCAATCGTAACTGTTTCGCCGGGCATCCGCGCCGAGTACCACGGCGCCATCATGTTCCAGCCGGTTTTGTGATGCGGGCGCGGCGGATAGCCTCCGGAGACGTGCGTCATCTGCGCGCGCGCCGGATGATCGCCGCTCAGGATCGCGGCGCGCGACGGCGCACAGGTCGGTGCCGGCGAGTACGCCTGCCAAAACTGGACCCCTTTTTTTGCAAACGCATCAATATGCGGGGTCTCATATGGGCTCGGCGCATCGATATCGTAGCAT
>Ga0222716_10002646_pt1 | contig 14513 bp, 29 predicted proteins | sample C33_13DmetaG_FD_165044 | JGI IMG/M metagenome (GOLD analysis project Ga0222716, IMG submission 165044) | Estuarine water microbial communities from San Francisco Bay, California, United States - C33_13D | ecosystem: Environmental > Aquatic > Marine > Unclassified | place: USA: California... | reverse complement strand
TTAATATTGTTCCACTCGTGGATTTCATCAGCTATAAAGCAACTATTTCTACCACCATCAGCTGTACCTGCTTTTGCAGCAACTCTAAATGCACGACCTGGTGCATTTTTAACTTGTATTTCATTTTCAAATGTTTCAACCATTCCACGAAGTATTGGACTTTCCTCACACATAGTTTTCATAGTTCCAAAAACTAGGTTTGCTTGTTCATAACTTGCAGCAGCTACAGCAACAAGTGGTGATACAACACTTGAACCGATAAGCTCGTATAATCCAATGGCAGCAATTAAAGCAGATTTGCCGTTCCCTTTAGGAAGACCGATTAAAGCTTCTCTATATTTTCTTTCCCCGTTTTCATTATATTCATACAATTCATAGATAAGTGCTTTTTGCCAATCATCAAGTAAAAATGGTTGACCATAGAAGTCGCCCTCGCCGTGTACTACAGTTTTTTGTATAAACTTAACAACTCTATCACCTTTTGTTTCAGGAAGTGTAATCATATCTTATCGTGCTTAATTAACCACCAAGCAAAATATTGCAATCCTATAAATATAAATAAAATAATAAAATCACTCATAATTAAATTGTTGGGTCATACAATGTATATTTCAGTGTCAGCTCTTCACCTGGTTTAATTGTTTTAATTGTTGTTAAATATTTAAATCTATGTATTTCTTCTAATTTGCAATTAGGTTCTTCACTGTGGTTAATAAATCCACCAAGTGGTGTTCTATATAATTTTTTATTTATAAAATCTCTTAAATGAGTTACTCCAATGCAAGTATTTTTTCTTATAAACTTAACTGCAAATAATCCTAAACCATCAATATCACTTTTTTTAATAGTTAAATAATTTGGTAATGGTCTATATTTGCCCTCTGTTACAGTCATAACATAATCCAGTCTTTCCATCTAAATATTTCTCTTCTTTACAATTGCTACACATTATTCCTCTTCTTCACATTCAGGACAAATAAATTTTGAATTATCTTCATCATAAAAAAATTTATAACATTGCCAACAATCTAAAATCCAAGTTACTTTTTTTCCTTGCATAAATTACACCTATCTCTTCCATTAGCATACCAGTAATCATTACAAATTGTGCAAGGTTCTAAAATATCTATACTTTCGTTATTAATCATTCTTCTTCAAGCATTAAAAGTCTTGGGTCTGCCAATTCCTTTTCATCTGCTTGTAGAAGTTGTTGTAATTGGTGGAAGCCCATTTGATTTTCACCATAAGCAATTCCAAGTCTTTGACGACTAAGTGGTGTTAACCCAAGTTCCTGTTCTAGTTTTAAAATTTTCTCTTCAAGCTTCATTGTTAAAATAATTAATGGATTAATTGTTGCCTGACCTTTTGAACCAGTACTTAATAATCCTGCATTACCTTGTCTAGCAATAGTTCTGTTTGCACGTTCTACTTCATCATAAAATTGAAATAAACGATATAAAGCTGGTAAATCAACCATCTGCGTTGCAGAAGATATATCTGATGACCAATATTCGTCCCAATAACGTTTTGTAGATGTTGTCCATTTAGAATTATATAGTGGTTTTTCAATACTGCCTTTTCCGTCTATTACAGTAAGTGAATTATCTCTATGGCCAACTAGTTTGTCTTTTTGTTTAGGCAATCGTCCTCGTTTTCCCATATACCTATCTTAATATATGCCTATATCAAATTCTTACATAAAACACAAAAATTATAGTTTTGTTTAACAAGCTTTAGATATTAAATAACATAAGAAAAAAAGTAATTGGTAAAAATTACCATAAATTTGGGCAAAAAAAAAGTCGTCTAACTACGTTTGGGTGGCCAACACTTACGTACAGAAAAAAAATAGTCCCCCCATACCCTTATATTCATTGACTTTATTTGAATTATGTACAAATTTCTATATATTTATACAAATTTTACCTATGTGCTATTCCTCTTCTTTTCTTATGGCAATTTGTACATAAAACTCTTAAATTTGCCAAATCGTGACTTCCACCTTTACTTATTGGAATTATATGGTCAACCTGTAGCTTATTAGCATTGTTCCCCTCTGTTCCACACCACACGCAATTTCTTTGTGCTTTTCTTATAAGGTTTCTATTACGCCTATATTCAGGGTCATCATACCCCCTCTTTATCCCCCTCTTATAATTTTTTTTATATACTTGTTTAGGTTTATGTAACTCACAATGACTTGTATTACCTTTACTTGGTATAAATAATTGCCTACAGGTTAAACAGGGTCTATAACTTCTAGTCATTTATTCTTTTGTTTCTTCTGCCAGTTCTCTAGATTTTTTCTAGTACAAGCTTTACACCAGGAAGTTTTTTCGCCAATACCTTGTGGTCTTTTACTAAACTCATTAGCTATTTTTCGCACCTCGCATTTAGTACATATCTTGCTTATAAGATGACCATAGTTATTAAATTCAGGTCTTGATTTGCTAGGTTTTTCTCTATCTAATAATTTATCTGATTGTTTATTATTCTTCATTTCTATATGACAAGCAACGCAGTAATGTAGTCTTGCACCCCAATTAGTATTATCTTTTGCGAAGCCCCTAGTTTTTCTATTACATTTTAAGCAGCGTTTATTTTTTAATGAACCATCTTTATTAAATTCAGGTTCTATAATATCTAAAGTTTTATATGTTTCTTTTAATATATTTTTTAAATCATTAACATCTTTAGCTTTTATTCTACGTCTAACTCTTTCAGGTAAAGCATATATGCCGTATTCTAAATCATTTTCTAATGAATATATTAAGCAATCTAAATTTACTGGGCATTCTTTACAGAGGTTATGAACTTCCCAATATTGTTTATCTGTAAATTGTTTTGTTGTACCTGGGAACATTAACTCCATTGGTAAAGTTTGACACGCAGCTTCCTGTTTGAAAGTCATAAATAAAGAATAGCAAACAAATTATAAATTGCAGTTTATTATTAAAACAAAAAACCTACTTGTTACAGTAGGTTCATTGTATTTGTGTGTAGATATTTTCTTATACTTAATAACAGTATATAGTAAATTTAAAATTCTTTTAGTATTTCTTTAGTTTCTTTTGATAATTCAAATATGTGTGCTTGTAATACTTCATTGCTTAATGAAACAATTTCTTGATATAAAGTACTAAGTAATACTAACATTCCATCTCTAGATATTTCTTTTTCTATTTGTAGTCCAGTTTGTTTATATCCCTGGTATTGAAATAATTGTACATCATAAGTATCATTGTCATTATATCTAATACACATTCTTGTTTTCTCTTTTGTATTAGGCCAATCAATACTAAAGTTCATACCCCCACAATGTCCATATTGGTCTAAACGCATAGGTTCAATTGGTTCAACATCTTTTAGCCAGTCATTAAAACCCATAACATTAGCTACTAATGCTTTTACTTCTTCATATCCAGTGTTCATATCACACATACCTTTATTCTATACACAATATTTGCTGTTTTAACGTTTATATCCATATTTTTTATGCAATTTCTCTATTTCTTCTATTGGTAATAATATTCCTTTAGTATCTTTATTATCACCACCAACAACATCTCTATCCGTTCCTATATATTCCCTGGCAAGTTCTTTTAATTTTTTAACAGGTACTATCAGTTCTTTTTCAACATTGTTTTTCTTATATAATAGCAAAGCCCACCAATTAGCTTCTGTACTTGCTATTCCACTCTTTTTACCTTTGTATTGATATTCAAGATAATGATTACCAGTTTCTTCCCATTGATGTTGTTCTGATTTGACTTCAATAAGACTTAAAAAATAATCATCAAAATAAACTGCTATATCTGAATATCTATAATCAAAACCTTTTTCGTGACTTGGATATGCTTTTAATCTGTTTCCAGTAAATTTATTAATGATATGTTGTTCACCAATATCACCTTTTTTCTTATCAGAAATAAATTTATCGTGTGCTTCTTTATTGTTCATTTATACCAATCTAATCGTTCTTTTTCTGTTAGACCTGGTAATTTAATTATTCTTTCCTGTACTAAATCATTATGTTCTAATGATGTTGGCATATAAGCTAGTCTTTCATTATTAATTGTTGACATAATATTTCTATTTTCCTGTAATGCAGCAATTAAATAATCTTCTAAAGCTTCACATCTTCTAACTAAATTTTCTAATTCAAATAATCTAGTTTTTTTATATGACCAATCTTTTTTAATTATTTCTAATTTAGGTTTTTCTACTTTATATTTTTCCATATTCACTCCTTTTTAATTTTTATTATATCAAGTAATTAGGACAAATCATTGTTCATTAATGAATTTAAAATATGTTTACCTAACTTAGGTTGTACACAATTTCTAAGCAACATTCTTTTATCTATACTTGAATATTTTGATAAATCATACTCATAAGCTTGTTCATACTGCGATATCGTACCTTTTTTAAAAATAACTTTTTTATCTTCTACATAATCGTCTAAATCAAAATTAGACCAAAATAAATGCCTACCTAATTTTTTTGCAGGTATCAATGGTTCATAATAAGGAATTACGTTTTCAACAACCCAATATCTTTTAATATTATGTTTTTTTATTTCTGAATGATGTTTTAAAAATAATATTTCTTGATATAACTTCATATCAGGGAATACAGCTTCATATCCTAAATGCAATACACCTACATTTTGTCTAATTCTTGAATGTGATGGACAAGGTGGACTACTCCAAATTAAATCGTATTTATCATAATTTAATCTAAGATATTCGTGTGCGTCATCAACAATAACTTCATCATTAGGGAAGTAATCTTGATATATTTTTGCAATATTTTTATCATATTCTACAGCCGTTATTTCGTGCTCATCACCCCATAATTTACGATTTCCACCAATTCCTGCATATAAATTAAGTATTTTCATTTTTCACTCCTTATCATTTCTAACCATTTATCCGTATCTTGCCAACACCATTTACTACTATTCCAATGATTAAAGTTAGTATAACTGTTCATATCATAAAGTAAGTGTTTTGCAAATTTTAAATTATGTTTAGGATTAAATTGTACAAATTCATAAATTGGGTCATACATATCCCATTTAGGTATATCGTATTGATTTTCTACCCAACCCCACGTCATTGGTATTGCCTGGACTAAACCACTATCACCTGTAATATCTTGATATCTATGTGCAGTAGTTTCAAATCTACTTTCACACCAAATAATTTTTACCATTGTTTCTACATCTTCAATAGCAAAATTTTCTATTAATTCATCAACATATTGTATGCAACCATTAGGTAAATATTCATTACACTTATTAAATAGCTCTAATTGCTCTATAGATAGTGTTATACCAACACTAAAGCTATTTATGGCAATGTACCAGGTAACAAGGCATTTAGTTATCATTTTGTGCTTTTTTTAATCTATCTTTTGCATATTCAAAATATTGTTGTGCTAATTCAATACCTATAAATTGTCTATTATTTTGTAAACAACTTATGCCTGTTGTTCCTGAACCCATAAAAGGGTCTAAAATTATTTCATTTTCTTGTGTAAAATTTTTAATAATATAATCAGCAACTTCAATATTCATTATTGCACTATGACCTTTAATTCTTTTTGAATTTATAGGTGTTTCTATATGATTTTTTAAAAATATTTGATTTGTTTTAATATTTTTTTGATTAGTAAAACAAATAATATATTCAACAGCATTTGTTAAATAATATTTTTGACTACTTGGTGCAGCATTAGTTTTATGCCAAATTATATTTTGCTGTATTTTATCTGCATAATGTCCAAATAATTTAAATACATCTTTTTTGTTATAATAATTTGCTTGAATATTCCAAAATATATGATTTTTAGTTACTCTAAGCAATTCATCAATTATAGATATTGACCAATCTAAATAATTATCTATTCCATCATCAAAATATTTATACTTATTATATTTATTATTTTTATTTCTTTTGATGTTGTAAGGTGGACTAGTAAAAACATAATCTATACTATTATCATTAAATAATTTTAAAGCTTCTAAGCAATCTGCATTAATTAGTTTCATTTGCCCACTCTAGTAGCTCTTTATTGCCCAACATTTCTTTTATTTCATCTGCTGACTTGTCTTTTACACCATTTAAGAGTTCTGTATGATTTAATATGCTATTTACTGTGGTGTATTTTTCGCCATAGGTTAATGCAACATTTCTTACAAGTGTTGGTATTTCATCAACTGTTACACCTGCTTCATACAGCTGTTTTGCACAATTATACAACTGACCCCATTTATTTTTAGTAGGTTTTTGTATATTAAATGTCTTTAATAGCATATTTACATACTGTGTTTGCTGATACTTGTTATAAGGTGAAAAATCTTGATTTTTCTTACTTATAGTTGTATTGGATATAGTTATACTGGATATAGTTTGGGTGTCACCAGTGTCACCAGTCCTGGTGTCATCTGTGTCAGTACCCCTAGTGTCACCAGTGTCACCACCCCCTATGACATCTGTGTCAGTAGGTACTGAATTGTTAATTTTTACTGCAATTAACTCATAAATATTAGTTTCATTATCACCATCTTCTTTTGGTCTTCTTTCAATTAATATTGCACCTTTATCTTCTAACTCTTTAACAGCTCTTATTGCCGTTCTTTCACTAGCACCCATAGTTTCAGCTAATCTTCTATAACTTGGATAACATTTCTTTGTATTATTATCTGCAAATTTATTCAATGCTATATAGGCACTTACTGCTTGTATTGAACAGACTTCGTGTACCCAATATGGTACTTGTGCAAAATATACTTGTTTTTTTACATAATTTTCTTCCATCTTTACTCCATTCCTATATCTAAGCCTAATTTCCAACCTTGTTCTTTAGCTTCAATAAAACTCATATCTTTATATTTTTTAAAAGCTCTCATACCAGGTTCATATAATTTATTTTGTCTATAAAGTCTTACTGATGTGTAAAATACAGCTTCTTCTAAGTTCTTCCAACCTTGTGATTTTAAATATGCTTTTAGAGTTCCTGGTCTATCTTTTTTAAGCTCTTCTATTTTTTGTTTATCTTTTGTTTCATTAATTTGTTCAATTAAATAATCGTTATATAATTCTTTACAGCGTTTTCTTAATTTTGACCAACTAAAAAATTCACTACCCTCATCAAGTTGTTCTACAGCAGCTTTACCTAAAATATCATCAGGGTATATAGAAAAATCCGTGTATAAACTCTTTATTGTGTTTGGGTCTGTTTTTACATTAGGCCATCTTATATTTATCCAGTTAGCCCAATAAATAAATTCTTCTTTACTTAATTTTAATGTATCTAATTCGTTCATTTTACTCCTATATTTTAAGTAGGGTCATTTTAGCAACAACCCTACTTATTTCAACTTATTTAAAAAACAGGGTCTTCTTCACCTGTAGTATTTACGAATGATTGTTTGCTAATAAATGCAAGTTCATCATTTGCAAATTCGTTTTCGTCCCAACTAGCCCAAGGATAACCTTTGCCATTATCGCAGTTACCTTTATTGCCACATTTCCATAATGGTTGTTTACCTTGTGCAGTATCTCTATTGTCATAGACTTTACCACCACATTTAGGGCATTTAGGTTCATATTTACTTGGATTTACTCTTACAACGTCACCTGGTTTTGCATTATAATATGGTTTTTCTTCAACATCAAAAACTGCACTTACAGCTTCTATGTTGCCATCTAACAAATAGTCATAAAATTTATCACTAACTGTTATTATTTTTTCTACTTGTGCAGACAAATCACCCTCTACAGAAAATTCGTCTTTTGTTAAATCAATAGCAGCTTTTAGTGCTACTGATTTTGCTATATTTTTACTTGTATCTGACATACTATTTACCTCTTCTTTCCGTCTTCAACTTTATTTCGTAATTTAAAATTTCACTATGACAAAATTTACACTCTAAGCTGTGCCATCTTAAATGTGTAACTTGCAATTCTTTATTGCAATTGTCGCAGTCAAATCTAAAAGTTATTGGTTTAGCTCTCATTAAAATATATTATCTTTATGTAGAACTTCGCCATTTAATAAACGTTTTTCAAAATTAAATTGTTTATTATTTGCACGACTTAATAATTTATCTTCTATTACTAGACTTAAATGTGTTATACCAAACAATAAAGTAAATAAACCAATTGTTGTTAACACTAAAAATAATATAAACATTATTTCACTCCTTTTTCATAACAACCATTACACATATCACTGTTAAACCTACGAGGGTCAGTGTAATATTCGTAAGGGTCTTTTATAATTTCTTGATTACAGTTTTTGCAATCTACTATTGTATTCATTTTCACTCCTTTTTTCTTATACAAGAATTATATAACAAAAAAAATAATTATGTGACAAAAAAAATAAAAAAATTTGACGCATATACTATATATTGTGGTACTATATGTAGTATCTAAATCATTTCACTCCAATTTAATGAAAAGATAAAAAAAGGTGGGTTCGCCCACCTTTTGTTTTTGTTTCTATTTATTTTTTATGTGTTCTCTACGTACTAAAAATAAACTTATAGTATTTACAAAACTAGTCGCAATGACAATTAATGTCACCATCAACGCAATTACATATCTGGATAATTGTTTCATCTTCTGTTACACATATCTTGCACATAACTACATTATAAACGCAGCAATAACAAATGCTACTGTTGCCATTAATCCTAATACTTTATTGAAATCTGCTTTATCTAATTTGGTGTCTAGCTTTTCATCTAGCTTGTCTAACTTTTCTAATACCATAGCGTTTAACTCCTTCTGTGTAAATCCATTAGTGTATTTTTCAGATGAGTTAGACATTATGGTAGGTCGTCCTTAGAAATAAATTCCCATTCTTTATCCCAATCTCTATGAGATAAATCCCAGTCACTTATTCTTTTAATAAATAAACCAGTTTCTTTTAAAAAATAACCTATTAAAAACCCAATTATATAATCCATACAAATTAAATTATATATGACAAAACTCGTATGTCACAATCTAAAAATATTATTGATATGTATTTTTTGGTTGATATTGTTCTAAACCATTTTGGATTGCTGCTAATGCTGCAACAAATCCTGATAAAGAAGCATTCGTCCATACGTCAACTGCAATTATATCTGTACCAGCAGCAACTAAAATACCAATAAAAGACTGTATAAATGTTCTTGCTGCTTTAATTGCAATAAATTTCCAATATTCTTTTGCGTTAGTCTTTTTCATAATTTCCTTTAGTTAATTTTATATATTCTATTTCTAAAAGTTTTAAGTATGTTATAGGATTAATTTGACCATTGACTGTAACAATATCTGTTAAATGTTTTTTCTGAAATGCTATAACAGCTTCTTGTGTTTTCTTACCATAAATGCCATCAACAATTAAATTTGATTTCATAGAACTATTTAATAAATTTTGTATTAATTTAACATCATTACCTTTATCACCAAATTTCCAATTATACATATCTTTATTTGTTCCAATATTTTTAATATCTTCTTCTTTAAATATAGTTAATCTACCCTCAACTAGTTTTTCCCACGCTTTACCAGGACAAGATGTTTTTTTAAATGAATTATGAGGTCTTAATTCACCACCTACTTCACGCCATAACCATTTAACTGAATTAATAGCAGCTTCACTTGGATAATCATCTGCATTTGAACCACCAAGCCATACAACACTTAAATAATGTTTATTATTGTAATTTGTTTCTTCTCTTGAATTACCACCTTGTGAAGCTGAACGATTTTCAAACCCCCTGCATTCATAAAGGTTGCCACTATCCCCTACTGCGAAACTATAAGCAATATCATTCCATTTTCTTGTATTTTGGTGTAAATCTTGAATTTGTAGTAATTGTTTTTTCTCATCTTCTACAGAATTTGCTTTTGGATAGGCAGACCAATGTACCACTAAACCTTTTATTTCACCTGGTTTAGAAAATGCTTTTTTTGGTTTTTTTGCATTCCAAAAATCTCTTGGTTTTATACCCATAGGTTTTCTTCTCAAATCTTCCCTTATAGCTTATAGGGATATTTTACTATGAGTATTTATTCAATTGTTATTGAAGATATAGTTTTATCTAATAACGTTTATATTATTCCATTTTTCTTGTCCACCAACAACAAATGTTAAAATACCAGGGTTACTTCTATCACCTTTAGTATTTTCAAACCATTCACTGCCTTGGTCAAGTGTAGGTGCTTGAATTATTAATCTATCAGATGTTTCATAAGAACTAAAGAAATGATAATGACCCATAAGCAATATATCTGCGTCTGCTATTTCATTTCTAGCAAGTGATTGATTAGCTAACCAAGTTTTTGCTTTAGCTTGTGCATTCCCATTTCCATACATTTGGTGGCCGTGGGCCAATACAATGGTTACATCTGATATATCAAATGTTTGCGATAATTCATTATTAGGAATAATGAAATCAATCCTATCTTTATATGCAGGTGCTTCTTTAAATATTTCTTGTAATTCTTCAGCTAACTGTACATCTCTATTATCACCAAAAGATGTAAATGCTTTAGAACCTTTGCGTCTTTCGCCGTGATTTCCAGCTATAAAACAAACAATAGATTTTTCAAACATAGGTGCTATTTCTTTTATAGCCATATATGCCATACGTCTAGCAACTTTTTGCTGTTGTCTAAAATCTAGTTCTACTTCAAACTCTTGCATATCATAGAAGCCTGTACAACCCTCTACAATATCACCTAAACCTGCAAATAACACTTGGTCAATCTGTTGCATTTTTTTTAAGTATTTAATATGCTGCTTTATTTTAGGTATTGCACTTGTAAAATGTTCTACAGTTTTTTTTGTTCCCTTTTTACCAATTTGCCAATCTGATAAAGCTATTACAAAAGTTTTGCCTTGTACTTCTTTTGGTTTTTCTAATGGTTTTTTACGCTTTGCTTCTTTTAATAATAATTTAAAATCACTATCAGGCATAAACAATTTATCTGCAACTATTTTTGCCTTAAAATAATATAAACGTTCTATAGAACCATTACCAATATTACTATCCCAAAATCTGATTTCAGCAGTACCAGGAACTACAGAATATTTATTAGCGTCTTCACCAAAATAACTTTTTAATTGTTCTTTCCAATCAACATTATTTGTTTTTTGTGGACTAGATACAATTTCACCTGATTTTGTTTCTTCACTATAAGAAACACCTGGTGTAAACTTTGGTGGGTGTTTAACTTCTTTTTTCTTTTTATTTGCATTTCTAGAACTTTTAATTGCTAAAAATTCTTCGTATGATTTCCCCATTGTTATCTTAACTCCAATTCATTTTCTACTGCAATTCGTGCAACTATCTTTCGTAAACCCTCTAAACTAACTTGTTGTTGTTTTTTTTCGTAATATAAATATTCAGCAATACTTAAATAACTATAATTTATATTATCGTGGGTATCTTCTTTAGTTAAACACTCTTTTAATAACTGTATTATTAATGCAGTGTTTTCAGGATAACGTAATTCATATTTTCTTTGTTTTTTTATTTTTATTTGTTTGTTTTGAATGAACTCGTCAAATTCCATTTCTAACTCCTTTCAAATGTCCAATTGATATACCAATAGTATAACCTAGATATGACAATTTTAAGGTATTTAGATATTATATTTTAAGTTAAGATATTCTTTAAGTAATTCTCTGTATTCTTTTTTTGCTAGTGATATGGTCCTGCCATCATAAATATCGTGGTGCAATTTACATAACATAACAACGTTATTTAAGTCAAACTTTTCTTTTTTATTGCGACCACCCATACCAATACCTAGAATGTGTGCCATTTCTAATTTGTAATTAGTATTATTACAGTTTGGCCATTCGCAACAAAAATTAGCACGTTCAAGTGCTAGTTCACGTAATTTTTGAAGCTGTGTCAATTATTATGCTGGTTTAGGATTATCAGCTTTAACTTGCGCTACGTGGTCTGCCCAAACAGTTGTACCATTAACACCGTCCCAATACATCATATCAAGTTGCTCTGCAATACTTCCGTATGCTTCTTGCCTAGCTTGAATATAACCGAACTGTTGTTCGTTCCACATAGAATTAGCTTTATCAATAATTGCTTGGTCGTAATCGCTTTGCGAAAATTCCAATCTCTCATTATTAACTTGTTTGAATAAAGGTTTAGCGTCTTCAATTTCTTGAGTTGCAATAACCGTTAGTTCTTCTAATGTTGCCATATCTCTCCTATCTTACTATATATTTCTTATACTTACTTCTTTAAACCATTATCATTTTTTCAAGCCATACAAAGTGAATTTTCCACTAGCTATATTGCAAGAGTTAGCAATAAAAATATTTACACCATTTACTGTACTAGCAGAAGTAAAAACTCCACCACCATTGAAACCTGTAAAATCTGGTGTTTTATCATAGTTCATTTGTTCTACTGTAAAAAATGTATATTCAGATGAATTAGGTGCATTGAAAATATAAATATTAGCCATTTGACTTTCACCTGTCCCTGTTCCTAATACACCTGATAAATCTAATTCTCCTTGATTAGTGTTTTGTTGATTAAAAAATGCACCATTATTCCATAACACTTTATAAGCCCAATCATAATTAGCAGTTGAGTTTGGTGTTCCACTTTCAGTTACTCTTAACTTCAAATCTCCTAAATTGTCTGTTTCAGGTATAACATTTTTTATTAATAATTGATACACATCATAAGTGCTATCAATACCTGTTAAAGTTACACTTGCTACTGCTGATGTAACTATTTCTTCATCTATTTTTATTAAGCTACCTGCCATTATTTAACTCCAAATACACTTGCTTCAATATAATTAAAGTCATAACTTCCACCACCACTTACAAAAAATTTTATTCCAGAAATTGTTTCTGCAACTTTATGTGTCATTATTCCTTTCCAGCCTATTAATTGCCCTGCACTTGTAGTTCCACCTGCATTTTGGTTTAATAAAAATGTGTAACTTGAACTGTCATAAGGATTAAATATTGTTAATTTTCCACCTAAACCAAAATCTTGATTATAACCAATAGTGTAACCTGTAGTATTAACTGACCTATTTTCAATATATGTGTTATAAGACCTCATCATTAAACCTGCAACATCATATTCAGCAGATGATATTTCTGTTCCTGTGCTATCAAGTAGTCTAAATTCTATATATCCTGTTACAGAATTTCCTGCAAAATCAAAAGTAATATCATACACATCATACTTATCACTAAAACAATCTGTTACTGTTAATGAACTAACATTTGTTCCACTAGCAGATTTTATAAATTCTAAATTAGTAGCCATTATGAGTACCGAATTCCATATAAACTTGCTGTTCCTGTTAGAGTATTTCCACTATAACAAAATAAACTTATACCATTAACTATTTCTGCAACGGAATAAACTGCACTTCCAAAAGTCATTTGATAATTAGATGAAGTATCAGTACCTGTTGTGTGCATTGTTGCAAAATTTTTTTTAGTACTATCTCCTAAATTATAAAAATAATAATATCCTGCAGTTAATTCATTAGTTCCAGTACCTGTTGAATTACCTAATCTTGCTAAAAAATTTATGCTTGTAGCGTCTAAATTAGAAAAAGCCCCTGCACTATTTCCAAACTGTTGTGTATATTGATAACTTGAAGCTATCCAAGATGTACCATTATTATTTGAAAATCTTATAACCCCTGTATCATCAGCACTTGGTATTAAAGAATAAGTTAAAAAATGAACATTATATATATTCTCTTTTATATCAACAAAATTTACTGCACTACTTGCACTTGCAGTTTTAGTTTCAATTAATTCTAATTGTCCAAAAGTAGTCCATTGATTATTTGCTACTAAGTCATTTATTTCAGCAGGATTGAATACACCTTTGTTTGATCCAAAACTTTGTGCAGGTATATCTACCCCTACATATCCATACTTATTACTTTTATCACTCATCTATAACACCTTATATAATGTAAATGTTCCACTTGTAAAATTTGTTGCACTTTCTAAAGTAAATTCTAATCCATCAACTGCACTTGTAACTGTGAAAACACCACCACCCTGTGCTCCTGTAACACCACTACCTTGTGCATTTTCTAATTCTGCTGAAATTTCGTGTGTGTAAAAAGTATATTCACTAGAGTTGTTTGCATTATAAATATATATAATTCCATTATGCCCACCACCACTTTCTAATCTACTTGCATCAAAGTAAGCTATATTTTGATTAGTAGCACTTACATTAGCAAATGCCTTTGCTGAATATAAAAGTTTATGTGCTCTGTCATAATTTGTTGTTGTATTAGGTGTTCCACTTTCTGTAAATCTAAAAAATACTACTTTATCTGCTGCCATTTTAATGTTGTTTATAGCCACCATATACACATCATCACTATCTATGCCTGTTAAGGTAACACTAGCTACTGCACTTGTTACTGTATTTGTTGCTACTTGTACTAATTTACCCATTATCTACCCTTAGTCCATAA
>Ga0222716_10002644_pt1 | contig 14516 bp, 25 predicted proteins | sample C33_13DmetaG_FD_165044 | JGI IMG/M metagenome (GOLD analysis project Ga0222716, IMG submission 165044) | Estuarine water microbial communities from San Francisco Bay, California, United States - C33_13D | ecosystem: Environmental > Aquatic > Marine > Unclassified | place: USA: California... | reverse complement strand
ATACCATCCTCTTCGTCTTGGTAGGGACCATCCTTTACTTTGTGTACCTTAAAGGTAGCTATGTTTTCAACAACCATTCGTCGGGTATCCTTTTATCTGCATATAAGAACCCGTGCTTGTCACACCAATCCCCATAGGTACTCTTTGCGCCTTTGTTTAACTTAGCCCTAGAGTTAGAGAACACAAACCTAATATCAAGGAACGGGTGTTGATCCCTAATCTTAAGATGCTTCTTACGATCCGCTGCAACAAACCTGCCCTTACTCTCAATGATAATACCGTTGGGTAACTTAAAGTCAGGGGTGTAGGTCTTATATTCTAAGAGTTGCCATCTTACCTTTAGCTTCTCATATTCAAAGTCTACACCCCGTTCAGTCAAGTCTTTAGATATATCCTCTTCCAAGCCAGAGCGGTATCCATTCTTTATTGCGTGTCTCCGTCTCTCACTGTTGGAGGCTCCCATAACTCTTCCTCTCTTCTCCTTAACCATAACAACCTAGCATTTTCTACTACACGGTCATAGTCACCATCATAAGCCTCTAAGCAAGCGTACCACAGTTCTTCCTCTGTCGTACAATCCTTAAGTAACTTACCAGCTTTAACAGGTCCAACACCTTTGATCCCTTTTATGTTGTCGGCTGCATCACCAGTTAGTATCTGAGTATAGAAGAACTTAGAGCCGCCCCACTCATCTACTTGTGACCATTGATCCCTGCCAAAGTTATAATGCCAGCAAGGTATCTGTAGCATGTCCTTATCAACAGAAGCTACGACAGTATTAGGACCAAACTTAGTTGCAGCTTTAGCTATAAGATCATCAGCTTCCTCTCCGTAGCTTATAGTTGCTTTGTACTTGGACACTAGATAATCCCTTGAATGTTGTAGATGCTCAGGCTTTTCTGACTTACTCCTATTCCCCTTGTAGGGGTACGACTTAGCTATTTCAAATCTAAAGTTATCAGCCCCAGTTAAGAACGTATGGAACCTGTCAGGCACAGGGAAGGACATAGTGTTAGAAGCTATAAAGTTCATAACTTCATCTACTTTGTCCTTTGCATCTGCACTAGTCTTACCCTCTGAGGCAAACCCAGCCCTGTACGCAACAATGTCACCATCAACTAAGACATGCTTTGGCTCAAATGTCGGACCAGACAATAGACTCATCCTCTTTTTCTAGGGCCACTGCCTTAACGTAAGTCCAGCCCCCTGCCACTGTAGCCTCACTGTAGAAGTATGCAAGATTTTCAAGAGTATCTATACCATGACGCTCAACAGTAGTCTTACTTTCGTACCCATCTACCTCTTCGGAGGTTTCAAAGATGATGGTGGCTTTAGTCATTAGAAAGCACTCCCGTCTGCTTCTTCTGGAATAAAAGGTACGTGGTCTACAATTTTAACTGCATCCATTGTTACCTTCATGTCTCTGTACACATCCAGTTTAATTACTGCCCTACTACCATTACCAATAAGACCATCAGCCTCAAAGTCCCACTCAACTAATACCCCGTCATCATCTTCTTTCCAGACTTTAGGTGGCCCAACCACAACACCTTTTTTACCTGTGGCAGAGTCTACGAAGTTAGGGTTAACGTGGCCCCTAGTGGCTTTGTAATGGTCTTCCTTGTATAACTGACCTACCAGACCACCAGTAGGAACTCCAGCCTCAATCATCTTCTCCTTTGTGTCTTCACCATACATGATCTTAACAACGTATTGACCGTCCATTTCCTCAAGTTTTTTTCTCAGGTCACTACCTTCTTTCAAGTTGTTTCCCATGTCACGATCTGACTCTTGCAGCTTAGGCCATTCAATCTCGGCTTCAACGTAAACTTTCTTTCCCATGTCGGGTTCCTTTCCTTATGCGGGTACTTATATATAGCAACATTTTTTGTACTTACGCAACCATACAACAAAAAAAAATAAATTTAGTGGATGTCAGCATAGCTACTACCGAACTGTGCATCAATCCCCAGAGGTACATTTAGTTGCAACTCATCGTTTAGTCGTTCAATACTATCTTCCATACTAATCTTCTCTTGTGTCTCCTTTCCCTCTTTTACCAAAGTGATAATTTCATCGTGAAACTGTCCTATCGTTTTGACACCATCCTTACGACAGTGCTTAACCCAAGTGTCAAAGCAGTAGACACCTGTACCCTGATTAAGTGTACTGAAGCGGTCCTTCTCACTGCGTAGGCTGTACCAGAAACCGCTAACTGGGTTCTTTAGCCACATACCCCCTAGCCCCTGTGGTTCTCGTACACGTACACCCCTTGCCACGGCCTCTACGGACCAGTTACGATCCCAGAAGGCAGCAAGTAGTTTCTTAGCCTCTGACTTCTTCATGCCTGTAGTACGAGACAGAGTAGCCTCTTTGACACCATACGTGGCACTGTAGTTGACCACCTTGTAGTTCTTACGCAATGACTTTAAACTGCGTTCTCCTGTGTTGTGTTTGTCTATGTCCTCTTGGCTGATGACACCAGCATGTTTAGCTAGGTCAAGGTGTGGGTCAAATCCGGGCTGTGACATTTCTGCAACATAACCCGGATCAAGCGGCTGCATATAGTGACGTTTAGTTGTATCCTCCAGACTAGTCATATCTGCACCACATAACACGTAACCTTCTGGGGCAATCAGGCATCCTCGTATCTCAGCACCATAGGGCTTTTCCACTGAGGGAAGGTTAACTAAAGGTTTAGCATGTTTGAACCTCATAGTGTTAGTCATACCAGCTACTCCAGCTTGTAGGTATCCATCTACCTCACACTCTAGGAACGCCTTGAGTATCCCGATTCTGTGAGTAAGAACAGAAAGACCATCCAGAATAGAAACAGCAGCATCCACACTAGCCAACTTCTTAACTGACGGGCATAGTTCCCCATCTTTCCTGACTTGTTCGATCTGTCGTTCATCACCATTGCTCTCTCTTACAAACTTAAATGTTCTAGGTTGCCATCCGATACTAAACAACCAATCCTTGATCTGGGACACCGAGTTAGGATTACCTCGTTCTACACCTGTCTGTACAACAAACCCCTGTACCGTCTCAGGCTGCTTGTACTGCTTTCTCAGAACCTCAAAGTTCTCCCCGTGACTGCTTAGGCTACCATCCTTACGATACATCACCTTGGGCCTGTTCTGCACCTTAGTAAGTACATGACGTGGCATAGCATTGGCTAGTTGTTCTACCTTGTCCTCTTTCATCCCCTGCCACTCAGCAAGGTGCATACTGGCTTTAGCCACATCTAATTTCCACCGTAGGGCCTCCTGCTCCCTAGCACAGTCTAATTTGAAAGTGATGTAGTCGATAAGTCTCCACGCTTCACTGTTCATATAGTTTCTCCAATTTTCGCTTTAGGTCACGCCATAGGCGCACATTTATCTTTACATCTTCTTCACAGCGATGGGCATACTCTTCTTTGGATAGTCCTTCCCAATCATCTACCTTTGGCTTAGGGACACCATACTCTTCACCATACAATGCCAGCCCATGCTTTGTCCTATTGTGGTGCAAGTACCAGCTAAGTCCTAACGTATCTACTAGCTTGGAACGTACCTTTATACCTAGCACCTTTTCCACTGCTGGTATATCAAAGCGTACAATGTTATGTCCAGCTAAGGCTAACGTATGATCCAGACTGTACTCCAAGAAGAAGTCACGCATTTCATCGTAGTCAAAGATAGACCTTGGCTCATCCATAGCTGCTGTTTGATACGACAACACATGTATCTTAGTCAGCTTATCTAACAGTCCATCTGTTTCTATGTCGAATACTGTCTCTGCTTCAATCATTAGTACACCTCCATTAGTGTGAACGTATCACTGTTAAACTTCATTCTGCCAGCCCGTCCTTCTTCACTGCAAGGGCGGTTTTTTTGTACCGTGATGTATGTTGTGTTTCTCTCATCAAGGTCTTCCGCTTCCTTGTCCCTAGACAGATCAATGATAACACTAGCACGTTGTCCTATCATCTTACAGTACTTAGGGTCTCCATCTTCATTAGTGTGAGCGATAGTCACAATGCCCACATTTAGTTCCGCTGATAGCTTAGAGAGCCTTACGGATAGGTCAGCTAATAACTCCTCCTTAGACGCCTCTGATCGTCCAGCCACAACGTCTTGGATAGGTTCAAAGAATACATACTTACATCCACATGCCTGACTGAAGAAACGTATCTGATCACACAGTTCATCAGTACCTTGACCATCACCTAAGTAGAACTGATAGAATTTCTCGTCTTTGGCTATCTCCTTGATTGCACCTATGACATCCTCATGTCTCCCCTTGTCATCAATCAAGTCACGCCTAGTTAGGTTATCTTGTAACTCATACGACACAAGACCAAGTAGTGACCTTAGCTTAGTCTCCTCTAAGTGCCATGCAGCAATAGGAACTTTACGCTGTAGCATGTTGTACTCTAAGTAACGCATCACCTCAGTCTTGCCTATGCCAGTAGGTGCCTTAATCACTGTGAAGTGACCCTGCATAAGTCCCATAATCTTATCGTCTAGGTCAGTGATGCCTGTTGGAACGTATACATGGTCTGGTGTGTCGTTGTATAGTGATAGGAACTGATCAGCAGTGTTTAAGATATTCTCAGGTGTGTACTTAGATGCGTTCCACCATGCACTCTTGAACTCCGCATGTGCATTATCTTGTAGGAACTCATTAGCATCCTTATACTTGTCGTGTGGTACTCGGTAAACCTTATTAGGAAACAACTTAGCCACACGATCAGCTAAGGCATTACCAGTATCATCATTATCTACTGACAACACAATCTTCTGAAAACTATCTAGCCACTCCTTACAATTCTCCCACAGCTTCTTAGAGGGCGAACCAGAGGGTAATGATACAACAGGATTGATGTACTGGCTCTTCATCATCTGTGCTACTGATAGGGCATCTAGTTCCCCCTCAGTAATGGTTACAGTCTTAGAACAACCAGCGGTAAACATATTCATACCAAACAGTTCATCCCCCTTGAACCCGTCCTTAGTATAGAAACCTTTCTCATGTAGGGTACGGACCTTAATTCCACCGCTGGGGTATATGTACTCTTGGCGACCATCATATGTCTTAACATTGAAGTCCTCCATAGTCCTAGCATTAATCCCTCGGAGGGGTGTATAACGACCATCACCAGCGGTCTCTATTCTCTTTGGTGTGAAAGTCATCACTTCTCCCCTTTCTACTGTTGGATATTTATCTTTAGCCCAATCGTATGTCTCACCCCTTGAGGGATAAGACTGATCACAAGCGTGGCACTTCCCGCAACCCTTAGCGTTATTAAAGCTAAATGCATCAGAGGAGCCACACGACACATATGGGCAGGGCTGGTGTGGTACTTCTTGGTTCATGTGGCTCTCTCCTGATTACTCTTCTTCTAGTGGCATATAGTGATCTGCTGGCAGAAGTCGTGGGTCTCCATCATCTACAGATGAAGCACCATTTAAGAACAACTGTGCTAATGTTTGGAAAACATACTGCTGCTTTTGAAGAGAGGCACCCATACTGATACGTTTATCCCAATCCTTAAACATGCTTTCTGGGTAGTTTCTAACAGCCCACCAAAACGGAACATACGCATCTACATCACTACAGTAAGTGGGTGAGTTTAACTGACCAAGTATTTCAGCCTTATTGTTAAATGCCTGTGAGCGCATCTGCGTAGCTTTAGAACTGCCCAGCTTCCTACATCCAGCGTCTACAACATCTATTGGTGACTTAGTACCCTTGTAAAAAGAGTTGATGCCACGAATTTTCATCATACCTTTTGCGTAGTCAAAAAGATCAAAGTTTGTCATGTCAGGTTCCTTAGTTTAAGTTTTTAAGTTCGTTTAAAGGGAAGTCCAAGCACAGGTCTGAAAGTATGTCAGACATCTTGTGCATAGCCTCTTTCTTTAGTCCAAGGGGGTCAGGTTCCATAAAAGCATATAGTTCCCTCTTGATGTCCCTCTCATCAAATTTTGTGCATAGCTTCTCCATCAATACTATGAAGGCAGGACCAACACTTCTTATGTCTGTGCCTTCTTTGTTTCTTGCAATAGCCCCTAAGTCAATTACGTCTGGGGATACAGTGTTTGATATGGCTTCTCGTTTCTTCTCTGATCTGATTAAAGCCTCCTTAGCTGCCTCTGTTGGAGACTTACGGTTGTCTTTAACGTCTTCAAGTAGGTCAACATAGTCAGGGTCTTCTTGTACCTCCTTGTAACCCTTCTTAGCCTCTTGTACCTCAGTAACAGTCACAGGTTTGTCATACGACACAATATCATCACGCAATTCCTCTGGGGCTGCTAGAAGTGCTTCAATAGCATCGTGACTAAAGTTTTGTACCGTGTACGGTACTTTTCTAATCCTGTTTAACCTTTTTCCATACGGATAAGAAATACCACAATCATCAGCAAACTTTTCAATAAACCCTGCCATCTTATCTTTATCTAAAAGGTATATTTCAGCCGCAGTATTCATCCAGTGTATCTTACGGTGAAATGCACTCCCCATATCATTATCAGCTTGCTTAAAGCCGACAACACAATCATTCCAAGTAACCGAATCTACTGATGGCTGGATACCACTTAAGTCTATCCTATCCAACATATCAGATGCACTCATATTGTTTCTCCTTCTTATTTTAATAGTCTTTAGAAGACCTCTGTACTTACCTATAGCAACATTTTTTGACTTTACGCAACCAAAGCCCCTAAGTGTTCATAGCTTCTGTGACTTTATTAACACACCTTTTTAACTTCTTCTCGATCGCTTGTCGTGTTACACGCTCAAATATAGCTATATCATCTGTTGTCTCCCTTTCTAAGTAGTGCCTAGAGAACAAACTCCAATCATTGTCGTTAAGGGTCTCCCTAGCTACCCTTACTGTATCAAGTATAGTCTGCTTTTTCTCGTAAGCAACAGCAGGATCAGATTCTTCATCAACAACATCTACACTTTCCAATGGTGTACTGGTTGAATTGATAGCCTGTTGCAATTTTGTCACACCTTCCCGGCTCATCGTTGACTTGTAGTCCGTACCCCTAGCCAAAGACCTAGCTGGCTCACTTAGAGGTACACTTACAGCTAGTGTCTTAATATTTAGGTAGTCGTGCATAGCCCTGTTAGCCATACGCCTCAGATTAGCCACATGAGTGTTTCCCTGATCCACTTGCTCTAAGCACTCCAACATTCCCTCGGACACCAGATCATCGAATTGATTAGGTGAATTGTACTTGTGAGCCAAGGAACGACACATCTTCATAATTTCCTCAGTAGTCATGTTTTAAAGCCTCCCAGCTTACAGGAAAGTAGCGCAACATAATATTTGATACTTCATTTGCCACGGTACGGGTCTCTAGTTGAGTGTCAGGTTTACACCTTAGATTGCACATTTTTGCCCAAGCCCCCACTGTACCTGACCAATACCACTCTGTCATCATGTTCTGAGGTAGTATCATCCTTGCTTGTTCTGGACTGACCCCTTTGGCTAGTAAATAGTTGTAGTCATGTTTTGCACACTTCATCAAACTCTCAACAACAGTAGAATCAATACCATCAACTACACCGTCACTTCCCTGCTTCTTATCAGCACTGCGTCCACGCCACACTGAAGGCTCATAGAACTCAGGCTCATCATCGACGTACCTACGACTTATCTCATTCCAAGGCATGTACTCATGTTTCTGTAGTTGTCGAGCTACAAAAATAGGTGCCTTAATATGTACCGTCATAAAGGTGTGATTGAATGGGGAAGTATGATTGTGCCTAGCTAAGTACTTAATTAGCTTCTTATCCTTATCATGCAGGATAGGTCTCATATTTTCATCCCCTACCCCACTATACCCCAGTGCTGCACTCTTCTTATTAAATGACACTCTAGCTGCATTGACAGTAGTCAAGTCCGAACCAGCATGGTGAATGTATTTTACTTTAATCATTTTACTATCCTTTTTTTTACGCTATGCCGTATATTTTGAATATTTACGCTACAAAGTAAATAGTTATTCAAGGTGCTGTTCCTTTCCATAATTTCACTTGTGCATCTAACTTGTGATTCTCTTCTAATAGATTCTTAGCTTTTCTCTCCCAGTAATCAGCCTCACGCTTTAATATCTCATAGCTTTCTCTTAGCTTCTCGTTCTCTTTCTGCACTCTCTTTAGCTTAGTCATTAACTCTCCGTGTTCATCATTCATATTATCCACCTAAGTCAATTATGTGATTTTGACATATGACCCTTTGCGCTGAGTTTAATGCCCTTTTCTTCTGTAGAATCTTAAGTCTTTGCTTACACTCCTTTAGGTCTTGTTCCAGTGTATCTATTTCATCATTGATAGTATTATTCCTGATCTGTAGGGTGGCCTTTTGCACACTCCAATATTCTATCTCTTCTTCTATTGATCCCATCAGTAATCCTCCACCATTGTGTAAAACATATGATCACCTAGCTTGCCATCATAGTCATAGAACTGCGCCCAGTAGGGCATAATAGCCGTTGTGTGATAGTGAGTCGAGGTGATGCCTAACCCATGCCCACGAAGCACCTCAGAGGCCACCAGAATGGCTCTTATAACAGCCTCCTGCTCTGGCTCCTTAAGGAAGTCATCTGACTTTCCATCGTGGGTATATGAGAACTGCTTATTCTGATTAATTACCTCACAGGCATCATCAGGATACCTATCACTCTGTACCCTGTTCATTATCACTTCAGCCACAGCCAACTGTCCGTCAACTGGCTGGTTTCTGGCCTCGTAATATATCGCCGCTGATAGACACAAAATGGTTAGCATAGAAGTCCTTTCCCCCGTTCTTCTCTTTACGGGTGTTCACATTCTTCTTCTTATTAGGTATCACCTGTTTCCTAAACTTGGGGTCTCTTAATTCCCTAGCTACGGGGTTAATCTTATACACCTTGTCAGTGCGCCTACTTAACGGTTTCTTTGGTCCCTCATTTATCATGTGATCTCTTCTCCCATTGTAAACACATGGCGTCCTCCCGCTTTAAAGGCTAGTACACGGTCAGACTTAAAGCACTTATAACCATCACTTGTCTTCAGTGTAACATAACCGTGAGCCTTTAGAGCAGCAGCAGCAATCTTACCACGCTCATTTCCCTTGAGGCCCTTGATGACATTCATACGACCATTGTACACCCGCACCTCGTCATCCTTAGTTAAGAATTTTACCGTGATGAACTGGTTCTGATTTTCTGCTAGTACGTTAGCAACCATGTTTTCTGGAAGTGCCATTTGATTTCTCCTTGTTTTAAACTGTGATTCTGTAGATAGGTTAATTAGGTGCTAGTGTCAAGTGTTAGCCTCGACAACAGCCCTTGCAAATCCTCTCGGTGTGGCTGATCTGATGTTCTTGGTCTTCACAGATTTACCACCCAACTTAAGGTGCTGCGTAGAATACCCCTTGTGAGGCTCTACAGAGCACTTTACAGGCATCTTAAAGCCATTACCTGTCCATAGGCATGTCTTCTTAGGATAGGCATCTGACGGGGCGATATACTCAGGCCACTTAGGGTGATTTTCTTCTCCATAGGGGATATAGCCACCATACTCGTAAGGGTGAAACGTATGGTCAGGCTTGCGCCACTTGGTAGCCAATACAGATACAGGGTTCTCAACAAAATAGGGGCAACCAAGATCATCAAACAGACCAGCACAATCAGTGGCGTGTTGTACAGCCCTCTGTTGAAACAAGGGGTCAGCCTCTGCTTTCTTCTTAAACCACGCTGCCCCTGATACAGCCAGATCAGTACAGACAGGGAAGGCCATACCAAATGCTACATTGCAACCGTTGAAACGAAAGAACAGATCACTGTAATTACTAAAGTCATGTAGGTCTAAGCCTTCATAGCGTATAAACCCACCGTTTGCGTAGCCTTCAACTTTTGTATCCAAGTGTTGAATGTCAAATGCGTAACAGGCGTACCCTGCCTCTGCCCAAGGCTTGAGAGCCTCCCCTGTGTAGTCGTACAGACTGATTACGATACCCTTAGTCATGTCATGTCTCCTTCTGTCTGATTGTCTGTATGAAGTGATTCGGTGTTAGTGTCAATACTAAAAGTTTGGTTGTCCATCTTCATCGAATACAACATCATCACGTATCCAGATAGGGTACACATCATTTTCCACCACTGGGGTCTTTTGATCTAGTACGCCTAACATACGCAGTTCTCTTTCTAGCTCTTCAGTCATGCTCTACTGTCCTTTTATGTTTGCATTTATACACCCGCCTGTTACTTTATAGCTGTTTGGTATTTCATCATCGTAATCTGTAGTCTCCACTATTTCATCGTATAATATACGCAATGACCCAATAAGGTCTCCTAAACTATCAAGGGCTGTTAGTCTATCACCACCAGTTACAAAGGTATAACTATGTTTCTCTGTTTCCCAGTTCATCTTGCAGTTCTTTATCATTGTATAGCTCATTCATCACTCTCCGTTTGTCCAGTTCCATTACAGTTCTCACATGCTCTATACTCGGCATATGGCTCGTAGGTGTCACCATACTTCTCCCAGCGTTCATGCTCACAAACACCTTCGCCTTGGCATTCTTGACACTCTTCAGTCATCATCATCTCCTCTGCTGATTCTGTTTATACATATTTCCACCGTGGGGGTCAAGGACTAATTTCCTCGGTGGGGTCATTTTCCACTGTAGGGGGGTCATTCCTTATTTCCACTGTAGGGGGTAGAGGCTGGTGTGACATTTTTGCAACACTCTCAAAAGTATAGGTCTCAAAAGTATACCTATACTAACGATAGTATATAGTCAAACGATAGTATACCTATACTAACGATAGTATATAGTCAAACGATAGTATACCTATACTAACGATAGTATAGCGGGAGTCTTGTATAAGAGTCCCAGCCAGATTGAGGTGTGATATTTTTGCAACACTATTTCATTGGCCCATCCTCCCGTCTTTTGCGAACGATTCTCAAAGAATCACCCCGTGCACCTATTGGCTGATTCGTTTAGATCATAGGTTTAGTTTGATTGCAAGCGGATAATATGAGAGCCGGGCGTTATGCACTCAACGCATGGCACCTATGCACTCAACGCATAGCCCCCGGTTTTGTGTTTTATTTTGCTTTCTTGTGTTTTAGGGCTTGGCGAATCGTTTTGAATGCTACATAGTGATTACAGAAACAACACACACACAAGGGATCATAAAATGCTTTTAACTTTTGTTCTGCTTTTAAACGTAAACGGCCACATTGAAGTTTTAGACTATGATTTAAGCGGTTCGGATTGCGTTGAGCGCATGATTGAGCTACAAAACCCCAACCTATCTTGCGAATTTCAACAGTAACAAGGAATCACAATATGACATATACAATCGCAACCCGATACACAATCGCGCAACAATTCGTTCCAGTATCCGGATTCATATTAATGACAATCAAACAAGCGCAGGAATTGGCGCAAGAATACCGCGCAAGCGGAATCGACGCCGTAGCATTTAATACACAAGTTGGAGTCTGAATTATGGCAAACGTAACTTACACAATATACAGAGGTCCAAGCCTATTTGATGGTTCGCCTATTGTAGTATGGGCGCAATCTAATAGCGGCAATATTAAAACGGGTGATATGGTTCAGACGTTTATTCAAGCCGATGGATTACATGCAGATAATGCAGGCAAAGATTGTGACCCTCTTACAATGTCGCGCAATGGTTCCGACGCATCCTATTGCGGCTCGTGCATCCATAGGGGCAAGCCAAACAATAACGCAAAAGGTCAAGCGACAGACCGCACTTGTTATGTGACTCTAGCTCATGCACCACTAGGTAAACACAAAGCATACATTAAAGGCAAATACCCAGAGGCTTTTGGGCATGATGCAATATCTGCAATAGGTAAAGGTCGCATGGTTAGACTCGGTACTTTTGGCGACCCTGCAGCTGTCCCTAGTTACATATGGGAAAGCCTATTGAGTGAAAGCTTAGGACATACCGCATATACACATGGCGCAATTAATCCTATGCCCGAATCCATCATGACAAGCGCAGATTCACCCGTACAAGCTAGACAGGCTTGGCAACGCGGCGAACGTACTTTTAGAGTCATATCGTCGTTAGATAGCGTCATTAAAGGCAAGGAAGTCTTATGCCCTGCTAGTGAAGAGGCCGGACGTAAAGCGACCTGTATATCTTGCAAGCTATGTGCGGGGTCAAAAGTAAAAGGCAAGTCTATTGCCATAGTCGCGCACGGTACAAGTAAACGTAAATTTAAGGAGTCGGTGTAATGACTATCAAACCAACTTTTAAACAGATACTAGCAGAACGGCAAGAATATATAGACGCGCTAAAATTAAATGGTGACATTTACGCGCTAGAGTTTTTAACCTGCAGTTTTTTATATGATAACGGTAATGCTGAAATTTCACCATTAACAACAGCACAGCACAGCACACTAGCTAAATGGAAAGCGACAACACAATGAAACGCTATAAACCAGCACTAAAACGCATAGGCTTGACTCTAGTATGGCTTGCAAATGTAGCAACAATACTTGGCTGGACATATCTTTCCGTTTATCATTTAGGAGTAAACTAGAATGTTATCTTATCACACAAAAACATATGCCCAATTAGTCGCAAAGACTGCAGCACAGTGTGGCGAGTCGGATTCATATAGGCGTCGCGGATTCCGTCCTAGGTATATAAACGAGAACAACGAGTCCATTGATATACTGGAAAGAGATTCAGCAATGTATCAAGATTACCTAAACGCATTTAATGCAAACGATACAGAGGAGGATTTCATTGAATACACTTGATATTAGCCTCATAGAACAACGACTCTGGTCTCTGCTATATGGTAGGGGCCTTTTTTCTTTTGTGCGATTGTATGGCGCTAATATCGAGCGATAGAGCATGAGGTATTATGACACCACAACAAAGGCTTGGCTATATATTGGTCTGTTGTTATTACCAATTAAAATAACAAGCGTTCAATTAAATGATTGCTTATGTCATTGCGAATCAGCCCGTCGAGCGCAAGAAATTACTTTTGTCAATGATTCTTTTGTGTTTCGTATCAATTACTTGTGTCAATAGCTTAAAGTGTTGCAATTATGTCACACCGGGAGTGATTCGTTACGAAAGTATGTCAATATATACTTTAGTATGGGACCCTATACTTTATGGGGTATACTTTTGAGCGGCGTGGTTATCCACCCATATCTATAACATAAGAAATTTACTTTGGGTCATATCTGTAGTATAAGAAAATTAGTTTGACCCCACAACCATGAAGTGCAAGTGTGATAAATATGTCACACAACAGAAAAATAAATAAAAAAAGATTCGTGTATTATCAACGACATAAAAAAAAGTTGTTTGGGCAGGGTTGCGTAAGTACAAAAAATGTTGCTATATAGTAGTAGACAACCTACTAAAGTATAGCAGATGTAACTACAACGGTAAAGAGACTATATAGTATAATACTATTATGGTTATTACTATTATAGTTTATAGACAACAGCTATACATTAGTAGTTACATGAGTATTAGGTATCAACTATATTCTTGTTTTAAAGTCTTCTCCCTTAGTCAACCATGACGAACACTGCCAAGTTAGAATTACAGGATGAGGTCATGCCGATGATTGAGGGAGTTATACTTACTATTGTTATTATATTATTTGTTGTCTCTTAAGGATTAGGGGACATGTACGGAACTGAAGGATGTTCAAAGTTCATGGCAGAGAAACTACCATATAGTGCTATTATAGGTAAGCATGTTCGTAAGGGCATCAGTAGTGGTGTGTCAGTTAAAGATATTATGGCATCCATACAGAAATATTCTCATGCTCCATCTAGTACCTCTACTTTTTATAAGTTGTATGGTGGAGACATAGCGGAGGTGAAGTTTAATACTACATCAGCTATTGGTAATGTTGTCGTTGAACAAGCGTTAGCTGGTGATTTTAAGGCTGCTGAGTTGTACTTGAGAAGTAAGGGGGGTTGGTCTCCTACTAACACTGTTGAGGAACGGGAAGTTGGTAGTGAAGAAGAGGAAGACCGCTCCGCTGTAGAAGAGATTATGACCCGACTAGGAAAGAATACCCCTGATGAACATGAGGATAACGGCTGAGGACTTAAGGAAGTTACCATCAGATGAGGTAGCTGATGTTTTGTCGTCCCTCTCCCCAGAGCAAGCTGAAGAACTTAAGTATGATTGGAAGTTCTGGGCTAGACCTGATCAGTTAGAACCTGATGGTAAGTGGAATGTATGGGTAGCTTTAGCTGGTCGTGGTTGGGGTAAGACTAGGGCTGGTGCTGAGTGGGTACGACACAGAATAATGAAGAATGATCGTATTGTTCACTGTGTAGCACCAACTAAGGGTGATGTTCGCAGGGTTATGGTTGAAGGTGACTCTGGACTAATGAATGTCTGTCATAAGGGTGATAAGACTTACAGAGGAAAAGAGTTAGGCTACCCTACTTGGTCTCCCACTAATAATACAATGACATGGGCTAATGGCTCTAAGGCTGTA
>Ga0222716_10002643_pt1 | contig 14516 bp, 9 predicted proteins | sample C33_13DmetaG_FD_165044 | JGI IMG/M metagenome (GOLD analysis project Ga0222716, IMG submission 165044) | Estuarine water microbial communities from San Francisco Bay, California, United States - C33_13D | ecosystem: Environmental > Aquatic > Marine > Unclassified | place: USA: California... | reverse complement strand
TGTTAAATATAATTTTACTAAGACAGATAATGGTGGTGATCCTGTTATTATGTGGGAAGCAGAAGAAACAGATATATCTTCAGGAGAAAAACGTATTCGTCATTATGAATCTACTAAAATGTTTAGAGAAGTAATAGGAAAATTATCTTCAGGAAATAATTTAGAGTCTTATGATTTATCTCCAGATGTAAATTTCTGGTTAGGTCGTAGTTATTACGATAACACTGATGAAGCAGAACTTTATTTTGTAGCTACTAGTTCAGAGCAAGTTAAAAAAGTTTCTGAACACTACAAATTACCTGTTCCTTATAATGATAATTTAAAAAATAAATTAGACAACGATTTAGAATCACTTAGAGTTAGGCATTATGATATGTTAGGTTTAGGTGAAGGTAATTTTGTTCCTGTTGTTGCAGGCGGTATTGTATTTAAAGATAATATTGCTGTTAAAATTAAGTTATATGAATTTACAAGAGAGGCTTCTTAATGTTAAACATAAGACAAATAGAAGGCGAAGAGATATTACTTCGTTATAAAGATATTAAAGAGGAACTAGACAGAGCCTTAGAACATTCTGACGGTGAGTGGACGTCAGCACAAATAGTACAGAACGCTGTAGCTAACCCCGCTATGTTTCATATATGGGAAATACAGAAAGGTAATCATTGGATTGGAATTGCTTCAACTCGAGTGATTGAATACATGAACTTTAATTCGTTACATATTACTACGTTAGGCGGTAACGGTATGTACAATCATTTACAGGAATTAATCCTTATATTTGAAGACAAAATAAAGAAATATCCGGGGATAGACGTATTAGAATACACAGGTCGTAGAGGATTTGTGAAACATTTAACTAAAGTAGGTTGGAAAGAACAATATACTACTATGAGAAAAAGCTTAAAGGAGAATTTAGATGGTTAAAATTTATGATGGTGTTACTATAGATATGAGCACTAGTAAAATAGTAAAGCACGGTGAGGTTACCTATGTAAATCCTTCTAATGTTGCTTATACAAAAGGTGGTGATAATAAATCTACTACTGTTAATACAGGATTTGCTGACAAGTACGATCCTCAAATTAGCTCTATGCTTAATTCAGGTCAAAACCTTTATGAAAGCGGAAAGTTAGGACAAGTAGCAGGGTTTAATCAAACACAAATAGACGCTCAAAATCAAGGCATAGCTTCTGCTGGGGCTCAAACAGGTTTAGAACAAGCATTAGCTGCTCAAGCTAATCAAGGTGTTAATTTGTCTGGTATGCGTACTGGTGCTAAACAACAAGCGTTATCAGCTCTTAATATGAATGCAGCTAACGCAGGCAGAGCAGGTGGATTAGGCGGTTCTAGGCAAATGCTTAATAACCAATCAGTTGCTAATGATTTAGCGTCTAAGTTTGGACAAATAGACCAACAAGCACAAGCACAAAACTTTGCTAATAAAGCTAACGCTTTAAAAATGCAAGGACAAGGTGCACAAACTTTAGCTAGTATTGGAGCAGGTCAACAACAACAAGCCCAAAACATTGCTGATGCCCCTTATAAGGGTTTATCACAGTATGCTTCATTGTTTCATGGTATAGCAGATAAATCTACTACGACTACACAAAAAGGACAGGGTGGTAAATAATGAGTATGTTAAGAGGTAATAATAATCCTTTTGGAGTATCTATGGTAGATCCAGAAGATGAATTAAAAAAAGGGTTTGCTAGTGGAAATTCTATTAAAGCAGCAAAAGGCGCAGCAATAGATAATAGCCCAACAATGGGTCAAAAAATTTTAAATACAGTAATTACAAAAGGCGCTGAAGCTTTTGGAACAGCAATGGGAGGACCTTTAGCTGGAAAAGCTTTCGGAACCTTAGCACAATCTTCTATGGGAGGTTCTGATAATAAAATGACACCTCCTGCATCTCCAAATGGACCAGTGGGTATGCCAGCTCCTTTAACAAATAAAACAGATACATCTAATATGATGGCTAGTTATAACCCTACTGGTATGGAAATGAATAACAGAATTTATGACGATTGGATAATAGAAGATTTTATTAGAGATGGTGTTGTTTTAGACGAAGAAGTTAAAGACATAGGAAGAGATGGTTATAAACAAATTGTACCTTTAAATGTTTGGGAAGGAGGTTATTCATAATGGCAATACGTTCACATTTTGATCCAGCAAATTCTTTATTAGGCTGGAAGGGTTTTGCAGATGGAAGTTCAATTAGTAATAGCGGTGGAGTAGCAATAGATAATACTGACCCTTATGCTGATTTAAAAGCTTCTGCTGCTAAATTAGGTGGTAATGCAGCATTGCAATACGCAAAAAATTCTTCTGTACCTGAGTTTTCGCATATAGACAAAACTTTAAATAAAATAGTCATGAAAAAACCAGATAGTTTCTTATCTAGTATAGTTGGTACAGCACCTTTAATGGAAAATCAGATATACGATACTGACGTAGAAATGCAAACTGAATTATTTAATCATAATAAGTTGGTTAAGGAGTTGGCAGAAGCTAAATTACTTGAAGCTAAAACTGTTGAAGATATAGCAAAACAAAAAGAGTTAGAAGAATCTTCTGTATTTAAAAATCAAAATCCTTTATTAAATATTAATGATGTACATTCTAGTGATTTAGAAGATTTAAGTTTATCAGAACTTGAGCAAATAAAAGCAAACTTAGGAGATGTAAAAGACGAAGTGTTTGCAGGCGGTGGTGACGATAATTTAGCAATGGGTAAAGCTCAAAAATGGTGGGATGACTTTACAGATAAGGCTAGTTTGAAACTTAAGCCTATCTATGAAAATTTCAATATTACACCAAAACCTCTTATGAGTGAAGTTGATCAAAGAATAAAATTAATCAAAGATACTGCTGAAGTTTGGAGACAATCTCCTGGGGCAACGGAGTATTTTGCAGCTAATCCAGAAGCTTGGAAAGCTGTTACTACCAATGGCTCTGTTGATAATGAAAAATTTATGCCGTGGTTTAATAGCATGAGAGGTAAATTAAGTTTAGGCAATCCAAATTCGCTTGGTGTTCAATCAAGAGATTTATGGGAAGCATTTCAAGGTGCTTTTGGTGGATACGATAAATCGTTTTTTAAGTAAGGAGATAACATGAGTAATATGAGTCGAAGAGATTACTATAGAATGAGGTATGGGCAAGCAGGTATTGACCCTACTGAATTTATGGAACCTCAAAGTGTTTTTGATGCTCGTTCTATGGACTATGGTATTCCACCTACTGGAAAAATAATTCCAGAAAGTAAAGAAATAATAGCAGCTAAATTAGCTAATAAAGACAATACAGTTGATTTATTAAAAAGAAACAGAGGAAACGATAGTAGTGTTTTTGGAACAAACGTATCTTCTGATATTGAAAATATTATTAACCAACAAAAAATAAGCAAAGATGGTAGTCAAACAAATACTAAAACTACTAGCTACGCAGACGGCTCTTCACAAAAAATTATAGACAGTACTCCAAAAGGAGTTGCTGGTAATACAACATCTTCAGAAAATTTAAATAAAAGTTTAGCAGATTATTTTGGTGAATCTTGGAAGACAGATGAGGATTTAAATATTATTAGAACCCCGTCAACATTTAATAATCCAGATGGTTTAGTTTTAGACATGAATGAAAAAGAAGAAGAAAAATCTACTTGGGCTAAAGCGATGGATAGCATAGCTGGTATAGCTGCTTTAAATTTTAAAACTCCAGATAGTTATAATTCTGATACTAAAATGTATTTAGAAAATAAAGATTTGTTTGATAGTATTAAAGACGGAACTATACAAAGCGATGATGTTATTAGGGAAAATAATAGAATAGCTGCCATGCGTAAAGCTATGAAATCTCATCCGGGATCTGAAGACTTTGGAATATTTAGTTTTCCATTTGGTAGTGCTGCGCAAGTACAATACGCTCTTGGTCTTTTTCCAGAAGGTGGAGGAAGAACTAGAGGAGAAATGACTGAGACAGTTCATCTTACACCTTCTCAATTAAAAGCACAAGAAGAATATAATGATGCTTTAAGACGAACTCATGTAGATTACAAAGCACCTCCAGAAAACCCTTACATAACAACTTCTACAGTTCACGACAATTCACAAGTTTATAAGCCGACAAGAGAAGAAATTCTTAATAAAGCTGTGTTTGAAAATTATGGAGAACGTTCTCAACCAGACCCTCGTATGATAGAAGCACGTTTAAACGGCTATGATGCTAATATTAATGAACAAGAAACGAGTAAAGATGGTACTAGAACAGGTTATCCTGACGCATTAGATAGTAAAGAATATGCTTTAAGTCAGAAATCTGTTGATGCTGGAAACCCTCCATGGAAAGCAAATATAATAGAACCAGCAGAATTAAATGAAGACGGCAGTGTTAAGAAATTTCCAAAAGTTGATGAAAAAAGTAGCGCAGATGCTTACAACCCTAATACAGATGTAGAGTCTATATTAAAAGGAGAGAACACGCCTACGTCTGAAATGACAAAGTTAGTTTTAGCTAATGGGGAAGCTATAGAGAACCTAAAAATACTTCAAGAACAAGTAGATAAGTACCAACAAAGCCCAGAAATGATTAAAAAAGCTTATGATTCTTTTCTTAAGGAATCAGGTTGGTTAAAAAATAGCAATGAAGATTTATTTAAAGGTCTTGTTGGTTTTGCTAGTGCAATGGTTATGGGGTTAGATGTTACAGATGCTCTTGGATTAGGTTTTGGAATAGTACAACAACAAAAAGAAGAAGAAATAGCTGCTAGAGAAGAAAGAAAAAATAAATTTGTTGAGCTGTTAAAAGATAGCGGTCCATATATGAACGATACTGCTTGGGAAGCAACGTTAGAACGTTTAGGTTTTGATAATGCTGACGATATAGAATATATGAATTTGTTTAGAGACTTAGGTAGGACAAAATTAAATACTACAAGTACTGAAAGTTATATTGAAGACGTACAAGCAATGGAAAAGGAATTAAAAGATTTATTAATTCACCCCGGTATGGAAGGTAATCAAGGAGAATATAACGAATATGTGGCTTTATTTAATTACGCACAATCACAATATAAAAATAATCCAGAAAATTTTTTAAAAGCTAAGGAACAAATTGCTCAAGCCTTTACACAATGGCAGGATTATAAATTAAGTGACAAAGCTAAAGGAGAAGGTCCAAAAAGAATTTGGTTTCCTTGGACTTGGAACAACAAAGAGAATCCTAATGTATTAAGCCCTATTGTTTTCTTTGAAAATTTACATGGTTTAGTTGATTTAGACGGTAAATTTATGATGAGCGTTAAAGCAGACGATCCTAATTATGCGTTAATTGGTGAAGCAAATCTTTATTTAAATAATATGTTTGCCAATGATCAAAACAGAATAAAAGAGGCATCAATGAAAATAGCTGCTGACTGGTCAAAAAATCATAAGAATAAGACAGGTAGTAAATACAAAAATAAAGAAGATTACTCTGAATTTTTTATTATAGAAGTTAATAAGCTTGTTCAAAATAGAACGTCAGAAATAATCAGTGGCACTAGACAATAAAATAAAGGGAATATTATGGCAGATTATGAATACTTTAAATTTTCTGATGGGATTGATCGTAAAGTCATAGATGGTGATTCTCTTTACGATTCAGATGAAAATGGAATTCGTATACCTGGAATGGATACTTATGAAATAGACCACGGTAGAAAAGGAGATATTGGTTCTAATAAAGGTCAAATGCAAAGAATAATATTAGAACAACTTATTAAGGAAAAAGGTTTTAACAATATTGTATTTACTGGTGAAGAGGATTCTAGAAGAGATGACGGTAAGCCTCGTAAGTTAGCTAATCTTGAAGACAACGAAGGTCGTAATGTGACAAGTATGATGTATTACGAAGGTTTAGTTCCTCCAAGAGGAGGCTTTGTTACAGACGATGACATAGAAATGTGGAATCAAGGTCGATATGCTAGACTAAGAGATCCAAAAGGTCAAGACCCTTATTACGCAAAACTTCGTGAACAATACGAAGGTGCCGGTGAAAGAGACTGGTACATGCCTAAAACTAGAGCTATTAATGAAAGAGAGTTTAATCCTAAACTTCATAGTGGAGTAATGTTAAGGAGACAAGATCGTAACATTCATAATGAAGCAGACAGCGCTTTTATTTCAGGATTTTCTGGAGGTGTTGATGGTCTTCAAGGCGGTTTGTACGGTGTTTTAGAGATGCTTGGTAATAAAACAGGTATTGAAGCTTTAGAAAGATACGGAAGAGACGGGGTAGAATTTCAAGAGTTTGAACAAAGCCAATTACCAAGATGGATTACTAACATTGACGATATTAATTCAGTATCTGATTTTAGTAAATGGGCTGCAGGAGCATTGGGTGGTAGCTTACCTTATTTTGCTTTAATGGCTGGAGGTTTTGTTCCGGGATTTCAAAAACCTGTATTTACTGCAATGTCTATGATATACACTGGTCAAACATTTAACGAAATGACTGGTACAGCTGATGAAAACAGTATGGGCTACGCATTAACAGCAGGTATTTTACAAGCTTCTTGGGAGCGATTAGGTGGTCAAGCTGTTTTCAAATTAGTTAAGCCTAAAGATTTAGGAAATAATAAAGGCGTAAGAAAAGCTATAAAAGAAATTGTAAATTCAAAAGCTAGAGGCGCTAAAAGTGGAAAGCGTCTTACAGAAGACGATGCTTTAAAATTAATATTAGGTGCTAAGAAAAAAGAAATAGCTGCTATATTAAAAGATTTTAAAAAGAACGATGCTATATGGAAAGCATATGCAGCTACTGTTTCTTCAAGAGCTCTTGGAGGTATGGTAGGAGAAGGTACTACAGAAGGAATGCAAGAAGCTACTCAAGTGTTAGGTGCTTATTTAGGTTCCCCTGAAAGTAAAAGAAAATTTAATATGGAAGATATATTAGATGAAGACGGCAATGTAATAGAATTAGGTTTTAAAAGCCAATTAAAAAATGCTATTGCTGCTGGTGGTTTATTAGGTGGTGGTATTGCAGGAGGGAAATCGGCTATTGTAGAGCCTACTCCTTATTCTACAAGTGTTAGACAAATGCAATGGGAAAAGACTCCGCAAAGCGCTATTGATTTTGCACCTGTAAAAACAATACAGACAGTATTAGATCGTGCTGCAGATAATTATAAAGGTAATGAAATTGACAGAGAAACAGTAACTCCAGAAGAAGCTAAAGAATCTAAAGTTAAGGGTATAAAAAAATCTACACAAGAAGAAATAAACAATATTGCAGTAGATAAATATGTAGACACACACAAGAAAAATCAACAAACAAAAAGTGGTCTTTCTAAAACTAGTGACTTTATTATAGATTTAAAATGGATATCAGCAGGTTATCAAGTTCTTGCTAAAAACATGAAAGATGTGTTAGGTAATTTAGAATTATTAAGAGCTGAAATGGAATACTCTGGATCTCCTTATGGGAGATTTTTTGCTGGTCAAACTTTAGTTCAAGAAAGAAGAACTTTAGAGGGAGATTCTCATAAAAGATTAAAGATGATACTAGACGAAGTCTTAGAAGCTGTTGTAGACAAAAAAGGTAGACCGGTTGCTAAGAACGCAAAGAATCGTAGGGAAATATTTTTAGCTCTTAGGGATTCAGCATTAGCAGAAAAGACAATAGATAAATACGCACCTATAGACCATATATTTTCTAGGGCTTTTCAAAGAATAAATGATTACGAAACTTTACATGAAAATAAAATTAGAGAAATAGACCCTAATTATTATAGTAGAAAAACCTCTATGAAAGGTGCTGATGGTAATACAATAGCTTGGAGTGTTGACGCTTTAGTTGGTAAAAAAATAAGCCAACAAAAAGTTGGAGACAATAAAGAAGGATTTAAAAGAGCTTTAAAAGAATATACTGGTTGGGAGAGTGACGAAGAATTAGAGCAAGAATACCAAAGAATAATGGGAGCACCTACTAATTATGATTATCAAGAGTGGGGTGATGTACAAGTAGACCCTAAGTATTTATCTAAAAAACCAGGATATATAAAAAGAAGAATTGAATTCGATCATCCTGCTTTTAAAGATTTTTTAGAAGAAAATACTTATGACGTTGCCTTAACAAGAGCTACTGAAATAGCGCATTATGTTTCAGATATGAAGTCTAAAGGTTTTGGTGGTTCAAAATTAAATGCCAAGATATTAGCTATAAGAGACGAAATTTTTTCTAAGTATGGTCAAGAAGGTGTAGACAAATATATGCCTGAAGTAGCTTTTGAAATACGTAGGCATTATGAAATGCATATGGGAGAATATCATAAAATAAAAAATGATACTGCAAGAGCTGCAGCTGCTAATGCGGGTGCTATGATGTCTTTTGCTTATATGGGTATGGCTGTTTTTTCTTCTGCTTCTGAAATAGGGTTAATGTTTAGGAATATGAGTGGAGTAGATGCTAATGATGAAAAGCTTTTTGTTAAAATGACTAAGCAATTAGCAAAATTAACTAAACAATCAATGATTGCTCAAATGAAAAAGATAAGAAAATTTGAAGGTGATTGGGCAGACACTAGCTTTAGAGACGAATTATTAGATAGACAAATAGCTCGTGGTATGACTGGAAAAGAATACGGAGCTGGACATATTGTTGATGCTGAATTTGATCAAGACAGAAGAACATGGTTACAAAGAAAAGGTATGCCTATGTTTTATAAATGGACTGGTCTTACAGGTTACACTACTTTTATTAGAATGGGTAGAGATTCTATGTCTAATGATTGGTTAGCAATACAACTTGCAAATGTTAGTGAGGCTTTATACGGTGCTCAAGGTAGTTGGCAGCACAATTATATAAAAGAAAATTTAAATAATGAAATTACTATAGAACATTTAAAAGTAGCTAATGCAAAAATGCTAGAACTAGGTGGGCTAGATGAAATGTTAGAGCAATCTAGTTATAAAATGGATAACAAACAAGCAAATTCTTATAAAGCCTTAAGGGATTTAGGTGTTGATCCACAGGCTCTTGCAAGAGATTTTAATAAATTAATGGACTATTATAATAGTGGTAAAAATGGTTTACAAAATAAATTAGGCGTAGGTTTTTACAATACAAGAATTGTTAAAGATAGTATTCATTTAGATAGTGAAAAAGAATTAAATTTCTTTGATTGGTTAGAGAAACTAAAAGAATCTACAAGTCCTGATGCAATGCAGATAAAGAATTTTACAACATCTTTTTCTAGAAATTTAGAAATAGCTAGGTCTAATTATGTAGATGCAGCTTTAGTTAATCCAGACCCTGGAAAAAGACCTCCTATGTATAGTGATGGTCGTACTAGATTATTGTTTATGTTTCAAGGTTATCTGGCTCAATTTTCGTCAAAGATAGCTAGACCTATACTTCAAGATTTAGCAGGAAAAGGTGCACCTCAAGACCAAATGAACGCTGCAATGGTTATGATGTCTGCAATTGCTCTAGGTTTTTTAGGTCAAATGTTTAAAGATGAAATTAAATATGGAGACAAACCTGCTTGGCTTACAGACGCAGAGTATATTCAAAGAGGTGTAATGGCTTCTGGTCTTATGGGGCAAACAGAAAGACTATATAATCTGGTTTTTCCTCTTTATAAATCAGAAGAAGATACAGTTGCTGATAGGTTTTGGGCAGAAATTGGACCATTAACTGGTACAATTGATTCAATAACTAAAGGAACTAAATGGGCATTAAGAGGAGAAGGTGAAAAAGCTTTAAATCAATATTTGAAAGTGTTGCCGGGCGGTTCGTTTACACAACAACGACAAGCTGTGGCTAACATAGTATCAGGTAATAACGGAGAACAGGAGTAATACATGGCTAGAATTAGTTCAAACACACAAGGTCAAATGACCGACCAGCAAAGAAAAGAACTTGAAGCTTATCAAGCAGAACAAGACGTAAGAAACAGGTTAGACCAAGAAGTTCAATCAGGTGGTTCTGCAGTACAACAATTTAAAGTACCTAATACTCCTTATATAGGAGGTTCTAAAGAATCAGGACCACTTATTATAGGTGATGACTCGGGAGTGCCAACAGCTAATCCGTATAAAGACGTAATAACAATGAAAGATGGTTCTGGTTATTCGGTTATTCCTCAAGATAAAACAGCAGAAGCTAGAGCTATTGCTTATACAGCAAGACAAGCTGAGAAAGCTCAAGATTTAAATATAAACCTTAAGTACGATCCTCTTCAGCTTGAACAAGATTTAGGAATAAGCCCGCAGTCTGCCTTAGCAGCAGCTACTATGGGTAGTCCAGGTACTATGGATTTTAATGAAGAATATGATTTAAAAGCTCCTTATGGTAATTTAGGTCAATTGTCTTCTGGTGTAAGTATGCTTGATCCTGAAAGTAGGAAACAAGAAGTACAAAGACTTATTGACGAAGGTTTTCTTAGAGTAGGTGAAGGCGGTATTCTTGAAAAAGTAAATCAAGACCAAATGCTTAATCAAATGACTCCTGAAATGGAACAAACTTATAATAGCATATTAACAGGTACTGGTGAGGGGACAGGAGTAGAGGCTGCTAAAAGTTATTTAAAGGGTGCATTAGGAAAACCAATGATGTCTGCAAGAGGTACTCATAGACCAGCATCTTTAGATACAATTCAAGAAGTAATGGATGGTCTTTGGACTAATTCAAATAAATTAAAAAACTTGTTTGGCAATGCTGCTGTAAATAATCCAGAGTTACAAACTGTTTTTAACGAGTGGACAGGAGATTCTACTGGTATTATTAATGATTCTCTTTATTTACAATTGCTTTTAGCTTATTATAGAGCAATGGAAGAAGCTAGTTATGCTGATTATTCAGATGATGATAAGTGGAGGCATGAAAAATTAAAGTCAGAGAATGGTGGATTTTTAACTGAAGAATTATTTAGGTCAAAGAGATTTGATAGACCAAACGTATGGCAACCAAGAAAAAGAATATTAAGTGAAAAAATAGGTGACTATATTGAGGAAGTTACTAGAGCAAAATTCAAAAACCCTACTCAAAAAGCTATTATAGGAGAAGGTCTATTAAGTTTAGTACAAAATTCAGATATACTTGGGCATTTACCTAATTCTAAATATGTTATAGGTGAAAAGAACTTAGGTTTTAAAGCTAATCCAAGTTCAGAATCAACAATTGATCCAATTACTGGTCAACAAATAAGCAAGGGTTATAGGTTTAATAACAATCAGGATACAATTCTTGATAATAAAAATAACCCGATAGTAGAAGATGTTAATGGAAAGGTTTATATTGTAGAAGATATAAAAATGGATGATCGTTTAAGAGATTTCTTGTTTGCAAGTAAAGGTATAAGAGACTTAATGCAACCTAACTTTAGAAATAACGTTAGAATTACTCCTAAACCTGATTCTTTGAAAAGAGAATTAGATTCTCCTTTTCTTGGAAAAACTTCAGGAGTTAGTTATGTTAGAACTAACGCAATGAATATACAAGAAGAAATGCCTATGATGATTAATCCTAGGAATTTAAATTTTGTAAAAAATACTTACGTAGGTCCTGAAGAAGGTAGACTAGATTATGCAGAAGGAGCAGATGCTAAAAAAGAAGATATCGGTTTAAAATGGTTTAATTTATTTAATGAAGAGTTTTCTTTTAAGCCACAACATTATCATATAATATTACAACAAGATGCTTACATAAAAGAAAATTCTCCTGACGGAAAAACATGGTATCCAGATATAAAAAGAAGGTCTTCTGGTAGAAGTGGACACGATACTTTACTTATGACTGATCACAAAATAATGAGAGGACTTACTATTCCTCGAGATTATTCTTATACTATGTCATTAGCACCTATTGACGGTAAAATGAATCAAGAAGAATCTGACCACATGAATGCTATATTAATGTATTTAGGTTTTGATGGTAAAATTCCTGCTGCTTATCAAAGACAAATAAAAAATATACTTAATCATAAGAAAAATAATAACGGTATTATGCATCCTTGGATTAAATTAGGTATGCAACTTAATCATTTAGCTGATTCTAACGGTCTTCCGGAAAAATCTATAATAGATGGTAATGGTAACATCATGCCTAACGAGTTGTATATTGATCCAGATACGTTAAAACCGTTAATAAATGACGGTACATTAGGTGAAGGTGTGGATTCTTTATTTGCTTTAATGGAATTATCAGACTACGTAGCAGCTAAAGAAAACGAAGCAATAACACAATATCAAACAAAGTTTATTGGTACTGTTGATGCTGCTCAGTCTGGACCTACAATTCAATCTATTCAAATAGGTAATATAAGAGGCGCTATTTCGGGGGGATTAGGTGTTTTAAATTGGATGCACAAAGATCGCTTAAAGAAAGCTAGTGACAAAAAGAATAATATTGATCCTGAATCTCGTTTTGATTTGCCTAAATTGTATGCAACAACTGCAGAAAAAGCTAGAGGTTATTTACAAGGTGAAATTAATGCAGGCAGAGATAATGATTATATAGATTTTATTAAAATTTTATTTGCAGATGCTCAAAACCCTAATAATTTTGATAAGCTTTGGAACAAAAGTTCTGCTTTTGCTAAGACAGGATTAGTTGGAGCTAGTTATGGGCAAGGAACAGACGGTTCTATTATGTCTATTGCTGCTGAAATAACTAAACACTTAGAAGAATCTATTCCGGATGCTGATTTTGTTAGAATAGTTAATAATTTAAGAAGTAAATTTGGTAGTGATGTTAGTGTTAATCCTAATGGTAGATTGGTTTTACAAGGAAAAGCTTGGGGACATTTAAATAAAATAGCAGAGACTTATGTTAATTCTATGAATGAGGCAGAACCTAGATTAAAAGATTATTCAAAATACATGAGAAAAGCTTTTAAAACATATGTTAAATTTGCTAAATTAGCTCAAGATAATCCTGATGTTATGGGTCCAGTATCAGCACCTAAGATGACATATAAAGAACCTAGTGGCATTTCTATGGAGGCAGTCTGGCAGAAAAATTGGATTGATGGTATGAGTACTTCTATGATAGAAAATCACATACCTTCAGACTGGAAAACGTTTGATATTATGGGGTCTGAAATATTATTTCAAGAGGGTATACCTGTTCCTAATTTAGATGCTGAATCTGAAGCTCTTAAATTTACTAATGATGTTAAATCAGCAGGCATTAGTCGCTTTCCAGTTATTTCCATTCATGGTTTAGATGATTTAGTACAATCAATAACTATTTCTGAGATGAATAGATTGTATCCAGATGACTTTAAATTCTTTTTATCTGTTTGGGATGCCGGTAGAGTTCCTACAAATATGTTAAGGAATTACAGTAATATTTATAATAAAGTGTTTGAAAAAGTTATGAAAGAAAATGACTTTTTTAAACAATTAACTAATGGTTTTAGAGAAGCAATAAATTCTATTGAAATTAGAGATAACAAAGGCACTAGATTAGCTGATAAGTTTTTAGAAAAAGGAAGGAAATCAGGTGTTGTTAATGAATACAATCAATTAAAAGGAATGATAGCAGATTTAGAAGCTTTCGAAAGAACTACTTGGGAAGGTGAAAAATATAAACCTGGTATGGCTACAACTACTGATGAAAATGTTGAAGGTAAAAATACTTTGTTTGAACGAGCTGAAATGTCTGGTGGACAAATAAAACAAATGTTTTTCCCTGATCCTGACGAGTATGAAGATTACTTATCAAGTAAAGAAAGTCAAAGTACTGTTCAATCTGCTTTTTCTGGTTCTCTGTTAGATAACAACGAAGTTGCAGCAGAACTAATGAGAAGAATGCAAGAGTAAAAAATAAAAAAAAACCCCTATAGATTAATTTCTATGGGGGTATTTTTATTTTAATATCTTCTGTCTTGCTGTACTTTTTTCAAAAACTTTTCTGCTTCTTTTCTTAATTTATTAGCTTCTTTAACAGCTTTTTCTTTAGCTTCTACTAAATCATGTCCTTCCGAAATTAGTCTGCCTTGTATTGCTACTAAGTTTCGTTGATATATTTTATTAAAAGCAACTTCATTTAATTCAGGTGTGTGTGCTAATTTTGGGTCTAACCCTAATTCTTGCACAACTTCTTCATCACTAACACCTAACTCTGACATTGGATTATAATTTTTATTCATATTCTATCTCCTGTGATCGTCCTGATATATTACAACCTTTATAATAAACTGTTTTTCCAAAAATATTATTGCACCTATATATAGATTCTTTTGCAAATATAATATCTTCCATTGGATACCAGTCATTATCTGATATTTGTAATTCTATTCTTATTTCTTCTAAATCTATACCATCGTTATATAATTTTTCTATATTGTGGTAATGTGTTTCTAAGTCATGTAACAATTTTGGGTTGTGATTTGTTTTTATTTCTAACGTTGTCATCATCTTTTTCCTCCTCTTTATTTACATAGTCCATAAAGCTTTGCATCCAGTTACCGTCTTCTTGTATCTGAAATTCCCATTGCAAAGTTTCTTGATGTAATCCTTTGTCGC
>Ga0222716_10002636_pt1 | contig 14536 bp, 27 predicted proteins | sample C33_13DmetaG_FD_165044 | JGI IMG/M metagenome (GOLD analysis project Ga0222716, IMG submission 165044) | Estuarine water microbial communities from San Francisco Bay, California, United States - C33_13D | ecosystem: Environmental > Aquatic > Marine > Unclassified | place: USA: California... | reverse complement strand
CCAATGGGAATAGGTTTGCAGCAATAAAGACCTCGTCTCCACCACTGATGGGTTGTAAACCCAATCTTTCACGCGCTTCATTGCGTGAGATAATTCCATCTCGAACTGCTGCAGTAACATTTTCATAAACTCTTCGTCTCCGCTCTGTCATGGCTGGGATCTGGTCTATATCATAACTAATAGTTATATCATCACCAAACGCTGGTGCGAGCCATTCGTTTAAGTCGCTTTCAATCCTGCGAGCCAATGGGATAATCGTTTCCTCATAAAGAGCCAGACGCGCCTCTTGTACATTCGCATAGGTTTGAGCATCTGGTATCCCGATCAACTGAGAAGGAACCCCGAAACAAAGCGCAATATCTTTAGCGGTCATATTTGCTTGGCTCATGAAATCCATGTCCTTTGGAGACATGCCCATTTCTTTCCAATCGAAATCGCCTTCAAGCAACATTGGACGCCCTGCATTGTTGACGCCCTTGAACCTATTGGCAAGATCGCTTTGCAACTGCTCGCGCTGTCCATCCGATAACATCAAACGATTTCCCGCATCATCAGCGGGCTTGAATACAATCGCTCCTGATGGACGCGCCCCATTAGCCAGAAGCGCAATGTTATGCTTCGAAACCATGTTGTTTTGATCAATCGAAATAGACGCCGCTGCCAAGGGAGAAAGCCCTTGATAATCGTCTAGTGGGTTCCACAGTTTAAAATGCTTTACCTCTGCGGCTCCCGTTACCGGATCGGCTGGGTAGGTTTTCACGACCTCTTGCCCTAGCTTGTATTTATAAGATTTTGGAATTGCCGTGCTGCTAGGCTCTATTTCAATTCGATCTGGGCGAAGAATGTGCAATTCTCTGGGCGCTCCATTGACATCGGATTGCAGCGCGTAAGAGTTCCCAGACAAAAGCAAATATGAATAAAGGCTTTGAAAATACTCAACGCCAGCTTGTAAGGGATTTGGTCTTGCAAGCAATGAAATCAAGGGATGGGCTTCAAGCTTTATGTCTCCCTGATAAACACAGAAAGGGATTGAAGCTGCGCCGTTAGCTATCTCATTCACGCAGCGATAAACTATTGCGTTTTCTTTATATCCCTCTTGAGCAAAGGTTTTAAAGTTATCTTTTTTCGTTCCCGAGTATGTAGGGCCACTTATATGAACCTGTGGCGCTTCTTTACGCTCAAAGGTTTGACCTCTGCCAAATGCAGCCGCAATATTGTCCAAGATGCCCATTAACTTATTCTCCAAACGGGTTGCCCTGTTGACCTGTTTAGCTCAGTGAGCGCCCAAACCAAAGCGTCTAATCTATCGGGTGATTTCTTTGACTGCGGAGTATAGCTAGTCATTTGATCTTCAAGCTCCCTAAATACACCACAATGCGAAACCTTACCCTGCTCATACAGCGCCGCAATAGGCTCTGCCCTTAATATCTTACCCCTCGACGCCCTGACGGGGGTGTAGGGAACACTTCTGTCTATAGTTCTTATCACTTTTTCAACCAAATCGCCACCGTTGTTTACTTCTGCAACTATTCTATCTGCCTTCCATTCATTGAAAGCAGATACCGCCGATTGCGCCCAAGTGTCTGGGGAGCCGCGAAGTGATCTGTCATCTAAGACATAAAACCTTTCGTCAACACCACGCCCCGCAACGATTATCCCAGTCTCGTCACTATTTTCATTTCCTGTTACAGCTGGATCAATCGCTACGACAACCCTTTGCATCTGTGGGGTTTCTTGTTCTTCAATTTTAGCTTCTTCAATTATCCTATGGTTCCAAAGAGCGCCCTCAATATCGTCTAAAACTTCTGCATATAATTCTTGTCGACCAAGTCTTGTCCCCTCGTATTTCTCCCTAAGCTGTTCGAGCGCAGCCGAAGCAAGATTTTCTTGGTTTTCAAATGTTGATCCCCGAGTGACCGCTGTGCCTTTTCTCTTTAAAAGGCTTTTAATTATTTGGCTTGGCTTTGGGGTTGTTGTAATTACGCACTGCGGATTATCACCAAGACGCAGCCCAAACATCAATTGGTCAAAGGCTTCTGGATATACCCACGCAGCAATTTCGTCGCACCACGCACGATGGAACTGAGGCCCACGCAATCTTTCTGGCTCAGCTGCGGAAAAGCCTTGAATGATCGAACCATTGTAAAGCCTGATCTCTTGTGCGCTGCTATTGTAGCCTTGACCCCTTCCTGAAAGAAGGCAACTTTTGGGCAAATAAGATAGAATTCCGCTTTCCCCGCCGAACGCAACCCTCTTGAGATCCCCAAAGGTGGGAACGACAACAGCTACGCGCACATTTGGGTTTTTAAGAGCATATAGAGCCGCATCTGTACCGCCCGTTCTGGTTTTTCCCCAACCGCGCCCCGCTAAGATTAACCAAACAGCCCAATTCCCTGATGGAGTTAGCTGGCTGTCACGCGCTGTGTCGAGCCAATCACTGTATAGTGACGTGAGCCCTTTGTGACTTTGCTTCGGCAAGCTCGTCCAATTCTCTAATAATTCGAGTGAGGCTTGCGGGGATGTGTTCATCAGATGTCACCTTCGTTATCTCTACAGCTTCGCCAAGCGCAAGTTTGCCCATTTTCTGAGCTTTTAATCCCGCTTCCGCAAGATCCTTGATTTCGTTTGTAGACATTGTTTCTTCGCCACCATCTTCCTCGGCTTCAACTGATCGGCGCAATTTTCTCCCCAGCTTAGAGAGAACACCCTGAGCAATACCCAACGCAACGCTATCTAGCGCATCGGCCTGTCGCGCGAATTTTAAGGCGCGTTTGCGGTTTAACTCAGCTGTGTACTCGGCTTGCCAAGAATTTCTTTGCTCCTGCCATCTTGCTTCCTGTGTCTTTCGATACAGGGTGGCCCTAGAAACATCATGAGCGCGGCACAGAGCCTCAATGGTAGGGTATGATCTAATCCCATCCGCATCCTCTATCCCCTCGACAAACTCGCGGCGTAGAACTTCTAATTTCTGATCAGTGATTTTCTCTGTCATGGCCCTAACCGTTATCAGTTTTGTTTAATCTGTGTTTCATAATAGCGCTTATGGCAAAAAAAGACCAGACTATCGTAACTTTACCTTTTTCATCCCATAATCCTTGGGCTTTCCAGTAAGCTTCAATCCATCTTTTTTAATTAGTTTTTGGTTCTTAAACACAGAATAATCTACCGCGTGGTGCCATCTGCTAAATTTCTGAACCAATCTGGATAAATCTGGGTGAACATCAACCAACATCTGAGATTTTGCTAGAGTTCCAGTATCTGCATATTTCTGACCTTGCTGCACCTTTCCTTCTGCGTGATAGAATTCGTCTGTATTCCCACCTTTTAGAACCTGTGTCCCCATTTTGCCTTGAAGGAACGCATTGAATTGGATCGTACACCAACCAGCTTTTAGCATATCGAGAGATAAGATTGTATCTTCGTTATATCGCCCTCTCCATCTATAGATCAGATCGTTTCGTATAAGATTGCAGGAATATATACGAGTATTTGTGATGAATGGTGGAAGCTTAGAAGCGCCAAAGGCGAACATTGAGTAATTTGGTCCAGCCATCCCAACATTCTTATAGCGCAAAACAAAATCTTCCATTGCCCTCCACATTGCGGGGCTGTTTGTTTTGATCCGTTCGTTTCTGGTCATTCGAGCGAAGTATTGTAGGTTGTCATCCATGACCCAATGCCAGTCAAAGCCCAAGCTTTTTGAATGTTCCCATGCGAAATTTCGAGCGGGACCGGGGCCAGTTGATTTAGATAACCCCAAGCTATCACATAATTCGTAATTTTCCTTGAAAGACAAATCTAATTCAACAATATCGCACAGAAGCCCAGACGATGCCCTACGATACGCATCTACCTCTTGGGGCTCAGCAATCACATAATGACGAACACCCATCTTAGACAGCGCCTTAGAGGTTACCATGTATTCATGGCGCCCTTTGCTTGGGATATATAACGGGAACTGGGGATAGTTATCCTTCATCGGCCCATTCTAAATCTTTTAGGTTTCTTTTTTCCTTCTCGGGAAACCAAATAGATTTTGTTTTTTCAGTATGATCCTGACCCACTACCTCAAAAAACTTATTGAAGCTTTCTTCGTCATCAAAGTTCACAACGACCTTCTTGTAACATGGATCAAGACCCTCATATTCGGGCATATCTGTCCATTCTTCAAGCGCATCGGTCTTGCCAAATTCTTTATCCAAGAAAAGATTTGTAAGTTCATCTACATCGAAGCCAAGAAAATCAAGGTTGTATTCTTCAAACTCAAGCTGTTTGATTTCAGATTTTAACAGCTCCTCATCCCATGTAGAATTTTCTGTAAGCTTGTTATCGGCGATGACATATGCCCGCTTTTGCTGATCGGTCCACCCAGTAGCAACCATAACAGGGATTTCTTCCAAACCCATCTTCTGTGCAGCCATAACCCGACCATGCCCAGCTATAAGCATACTTTTTTCGTCGACCAAAACTGGAATTGTAAATCCAAATTCCCTGATACTATTCACGATCTGATCAATTTGCCTTTCACTATGAACGCGGCTGTTGCGATCATACGGAGAAAGGCTTTCTGTTTTCTGCATTGAAACAGATTTTGCTGGCCATTCACTCATTTTAAAAATCTCCCTATAGGCAAAATAGTATCTTTAATTTTACACTATGACAATAGAAAGAAAAATCCCGATCTCGTTGCAGTGTGAAACCTAGCCAGAGATCGGGAAGTTTGTGAAGCAGAAGGACAGGCGATGCCCTCATGATTAAATCCTACTTAGATCGAACCATCATTTCAAGCCCCACAGTGTATGTCTCTAAATCACTTTCACTCACAAGACCCTGATCCAGAAGCTGTTTAGCACCCCCTCCGGTAATGTAGTAGTCTCCGACAGGTTCACGCAATTTTATTTTCTTTGCATTGATCGCAAGAGGGGCCAATGAGAATTCCGAAAGATCGCTTCCCATTTCGGGCTCGGGTCTTTCGATCTCTTTGATGGCTGTCATGAAGTTTTTGATAGTGGGCCATGTTCTTGAAATGTTATGCTTCCTAATGTGCTGCGCCATATTGCTGAGACAGAATTTAAGGTAGCTGTCGTTTACCTTAGAAGGGAGTTCGCTGTTTATATCTTCGACCATAAAGACCATTTCCTCCCGTGCCTTTATCTTATCATAAGCTTTTGGAACCTCAAATCTTGAAAGAAATTCCTTTAACCAATGGGCAATAATTCGCTTCCGATCTTCGTAGCTAAGTGGATTTTTCATTTTAACAATCCCCCGTTTGCAATCCCCATCACACCAGACATGATCTCATCCATCTGCTGTTGAGTAGAAAGATCCTCAAAGCCCGATCTTTCTTCTAATTCGTCATCCCATCGACCCTGATTTAACCAAGTTGCTGCGTGGGGAATAAATTTAGGATCTTTCCCAGTTTTCACACAGTGCTCGCCGTATTCATTTGCCTTCAAGACTATAAACGCTGCGTCTCCCAATCTCTTTGCTGCTTTAAGAAATGAAACCTTAGCAGCACCCTTGCCAATTTTTCTTGGATAATATTCCCAAAAAAGCTCAAAACCACTTTCTTTCAAATCTTGATCATAAGATTGGTTAGTCTTACTGGTTATATTTACTTGGTTATGGGGGTTGCAGTCTGACACTAGGGGGGGTGTCTCTGTGACACTAGGGGAGTGGCTTGGTGATACCCCTTGTTCAAATCCAAGTATGTATCTGTTCGATGTATCACTTCCGTTATCCCTACGAGCTTTCTGCTTAGAAAGAAGGCCCATTTCTTCAAGGTATTGAGTGCATCTTATGATGGTTGATCTTGATAACTCTGTATCTGCACAGATTTTCGAAATACTTGGAAAGCATCCGAAATCAGGATTGTGCCTATCAGCAAGTGCCAATAGCGTAAGCTTCTGGGTAGAAGAAAGCCCTCGTTGCTTCCATGCCCAATTTATTGCTTCAAAACTCATGATTTACCTCTTTTGTTTTATTTATGAATTGTTGCGCTTGTCATTCTGACAAATATTTTCTATAACAGCAATAAGGGTTTTACCTCCCCTTGTTGCATTTGGTCGGCTAGTTTCTTGACATTTCTAGCCGACCTTTTTTTAACTCTCTAAATATTTTTCCAACCTTTCTATTGTTCGTTGCGATGGCTTGCCCCCTCTCATTATTCGAGACAAAGCCGCATAGGTCATTCCGATACGAGAAGCCACAACCCGAAGCCTACGATCTTCAAGTCTTTTGCGAAGAGTTACCGTGCGTTCTTCTGGGTTCTTTTGTTCTGCAACTTCCATAATATTTTCCCTTATAGAAAAAAGTGATTGCATATTTGCACATAAGGAAATAAAAGAAAAGAGCAACAAGAGGAAATGATGATATGAAAATCGTAAAGACACCACCCTTATCTTTTGTAAAAATCAGACTTTGTAATGAAATCATAAAAAGAGATGGCGAGCTTCGTCAAAAAGCTGACACAGGCAAAATCACTCACCAACAATATTTACGCTCAACCTTCCCTGCGGAAACGATGTCATTCATTGACGAGGCTTTTGCTAAAGCAATCGAAGATTGGAACGGCGAAAGGGATGGGTCATGAGAATTGATACTGGAACCCTAACCTATATTTCTGAAATGCTTTCGGATCATGCGGACGATCTCGAAACATTTTGGGATACTCTTGATGGAGAGACAGATGTCATGGATATGGTCGGTTCGGCCATATCTGATCTTGTTACCGCAGAAGGTGACGAAGCCAAGCTTGATCACATGATACTGAAATATACACAGCGCCGAGATGCTGTCCGATCAAGGCAGAACAGCCTCAAGCAAGCTTTGAAATCTATAATGCTGGCAACAGATCAAAAGAAAATACCTCACTCATTGGGGACTATATCGCTTCGCAATGGATCGCAAAGCGTACTTATAGAAGATGAAAAGGAGATACCTACACAGCTATGCAAAACAACTGTCACCCCTGACAAATCTGCAATCAAAAAACTCTTGACAGCGGGTGAGACAATCAGTGGTGCTGTACTGCACACAGGACCGCAATCTATCAGCATTAGGATGAAATGATATGGAACAGACAAATCACATTAAAGACTTCATGGCGGGGCAATCTAGCCTTGAAACAGCAATCAAGAATTCTTCAAATCCGTTCTTGAAAAACAAATACGCCGACATTCAAGAAATATTGGACAAGGTAAAATCGGCTTTTCACGAAAACAATTACATCATTGTTCAAGAGGGTGGAGCGGATGAAAGCGGGGAATTCATTGATACGAAGATAATCCACACAAGCGGAAATCTTTTCAACTGCAAAATCTATCTGCAGTACAAAAAAGGAGATATGCAGTCGCTTGGCGGGGCAATCACCTACGCTCGTAGATATGGGCTTTTATCTGTCACGGGAATTCCAGTCGACGATGATGATGGAACCAGCGCGATAGGAACCGAAGCGGCTCAAGCCAAAGCTATGGAAAGAGCCACGAAACTAGAAAATTGGTTGGAAACAAAATGTAAATCTAAACGTGATCTTGGGATTAACGATAAAAATGCCAAAGCTGTATTTGCTTCCCTGATCGAATTTAACAAGCCTTATGCAATTTCTCTTTTGCAACAATGGCAAATAAAAGAACAAGAATTGGGAGCGTACTAATGACATTGAAAATAACGGCAATCGGAAACATCACACGCGATAGTGAACTAAAAACTTTGAGCGGTGGAGAGGTCTTGAATTTCAGCATTGCTAGAAATGATCGAAGAACGAAAGAAGTTACATACGTGGAATGTTCAATCTGGGGAAAGCTTGCCACATCTTTAGCTCCGTACACAAAAAGAGGGCAGCAAGTTTATGTCGAGGGCGAGCTAACAAGCCGCGAATATAATGGAAAAACATATCTCGGATGTAGAGTTCGAGATGTTGAATTGTTGGGCAACAATGCCAAGCAACAGGCCGATGAGGGCCGAAGCCAAGGTTATGATCAGGGAAATCAAACCCAAGGCTTAAATAGTCGTGACGTAGACGACGAAATCCCATTTTGAGGTAATGAAAATGAAATATACCATTATTAAGAAAATAAATCCAAACGTAACCAAAGGAACTTTGGGCTCCACAGTTAAACTGCACGTTGGGAAGCACTCAACCTTTTCTTGCGCGATTTCCGAAACCGTAATGCGAAGGGCAAAGATTGTCGTTGGTGATAGGGTTTCGATCCAACATGTTAAAGATGATAGAGGAACCAATTACATTTTGTTAGAGACTGATCCATCTGGATATAAAATATCAACCACAAAAAGCAACGGATTGAAAAATTCACACGTTGGAGAATACACTAGGGCCGTTGTAAAAACACAAACCATGGAAGATTTTATGATGGATGATTTTAGCATACCAGCACATTACGGAGACAATGAAGTTGAAGTTGAAACTGGAGCGATCTTTTTTCCATTCCCCAAAAAGAGAAGGTTATTTTCAAGATGAGTGCTAAACCAGTTAAAAAGAAAATGGGTCGACCTTCTAAGGTTCAATCTGAGCTAAACGCCGCGTTGGGTAAAATTGAAACCCTTAGGTTTCAAATGGAAAATATTAAAGACGTTGCGGCAAACGCTAGGGAAAATGAGGAAAACGCGGTCAACCTTGCAAACAAAATCAACATTGAAAGGATGAAAGCTGAGGAAAGGGTGGCTGAGTTAGAAGAAGAAATGTCTAAAAGCTTGGGTATGCTTAACATGAGGCAGTTAGCCTTTATGAAAATTACATCCCATTTCTTTGATGATAAGCCATTCCCAGATGTCGAAGATAAAGCCTAAACTGCAAATAGAAAAACGAGATGGGCAATTTTTGCCCATTTCACTCTATGACGCTGAACAAATCGAAAATTATCCCGATGGTCAACTATTTGATGTTATCCCAGTAGCGCGAAGATCAGACCCACATCACAAGCTTTACTGGGTTGTTCTTGGTAGGGTTGTAAAACAAACTGGTTCTTGGGCTTCCTCCGCACATCTCCACGACGATCTTAAAATGCTATGCGGGTTTTATCGCAGTGTTATAAATCAAGCCTCTGGTGCCGTTTACTACGTTCCAGACAGCATTGCATACACAAAGATGGACCAGAAAGCTTTTTCAGAGTATTTTGAAACTGCAATGGCTAAATTATCGGAAACAGTTGGGTTCGACCCAATGGAGGTTTTGGATGACAGGTAAACCGAAGATACCCGAGGCTCGGGAAATACTACAAGATGTTCTGAGCTATCATAAACTAGACGTTGAAACACGAATTAAAATTCGTGACGCTTTAAGCTTAATGTACCGTGAAAAATACAAAGAAAGAAAAGCACCCGCAAGAAATCGAAAGATGACCGCCTACATACGAGACACAATTAAAAAAGATGTAGCGCAAAATCCGAGCAAATCACTTCAAGCGTTAGCCAATGAACTTCGCGTGAATAGCGGTAGGATCTCTGAGGTTTTGGCGGGAGACTTTGACCATCTATGACCAACCTCGCAAAGAAACCACCTCTGGGATTGAAGTCCCCAAAAAACAAAAAAGACATTTCTTTTCTCAAATGGATCAGAGAACAGCATTGTATAATATGCAGAACCTTCGGAGAAGTGCAGCAAAGCCCCACACAAGCGCATCATCCCATCCATGATAGACACGGCACTCACAAACGCGCTGACAAGACGTGTATACCGCTTTGTGAGGGTCATCATCAGGGAATGTTTGATAAGAGCAAAACAGCACTTCACAGGGAGCCAAAGCTATGGCGCGAAAAATATGGCCCAGACTGGTCGTATTCTAGCCCTGATCCCACTGAATTTTAACTCTTGTGTGTGGCTCCTGATCTACATCGACATATCGCTTGAAAGCTGAGACGTGCCAAACTTGATGGTCATCGTGCCATACAATTCCATTGCATCCATCAAGGATTGATTTGATAAGATTGTCCACGTCGACACGCTTTGGAATTTGAACTCCGGCCTGACATTCAAGAACCTGTTTCTTGCTATACGATTTTGGAATTTCGAAACATGACGTTACAATAACGCTCATTCGCCTCTCAGATGGCTTGAGCCTTTGTTTTGCCATTTCAGCCCATGCAGAATTTCGTACACGCGTTTCATATTCTTTGGTCTTTTGTGGTGTGTAGACGCGACCAGCTTTCGTAAATCGAGGTCGACCTTTTCCAACAGGTTGACCACTCACAACAAACTCACAAGATTTGATAGACAAGGCAACTCACCTTTTTTTGCTACTATGTAAAATATTTCTTGACGATTGCCAAGTGCCCATTTAGGACTTGTAAATGTTAAGCAACAAAAGAGGAAATGATGATGCTAGACTTTACACAAAATGCGATTGACGCAGCCTGCTTCGAAATCGAAGAACGCCCCGTTACATTTGAAGGTTTCGATGGAGAAACAGGTTACAAGGGCTTATTTCGCAAAGACACTGGTAAATTGCTTAAGGTTCACCAGAACAGCTATACGCTTCTTACAAACGAGAGCGTAATAAATGCTCAATATGATGCGATCAAAAAAGCAAACGTGAGCCAAGACTTCGATTTCAATGTTCACTGCCTCGACGAAGGTCGCAAATTGAAGGTTGAGATTTTATTTAACGATGTAACCATTGAGCCAGAAGTGGGCGATTATGTAAAATTTCGCGCTACAGCCTTCAATAGCTATGATGGCTCTTGGGCTTTTCAAAATCAGACCGATGGTTTGCGCCTCTGGTGCACAAATGGTTGCACAAGCGCTGATACAATCGCTCGGGTTTGGGCGCGACACACAACGCACCTAAACGTCACTGGTGAAGCCGAGCGGATTGCTAATGGTCTTGATGTATTTATGAACCAGAAAGAACTCTGGGATGAATACAGAAAAACAAAAATCAATCTTGATCAAGCCGCGCATTTCTTCAAGACAGAAGTTGTCCCTACAAAATCTAAGGTCGAAGAAGGAACCTTCAATAAGAAGCAAGCCACACGGTTGATCGAACAGCTTGGCGCTGAATGTGAAGCACTGGGGCGCAATAAGTGGGCGCTGTATAACTGCCTCACACATTGGGCAAGCCACACCCAAGACAGCAAGCTTCCAGAGGGAGTGACCCGCGATAGAGAGCAAGCGATTGCAAAAGCCATGAGAAGTAAAGCTTGGCACGCAATAGCCGCTTAATTCAAACGGGGGGAGAAATCCCCCCACATTTAATGGAGGTATAAATGTCAGCATCAGCAACAAACTGGACATGGGTAAATCTGAGCTATCGGGCTTGGGAAATCGATGTTCTGGTATGCGAAGAACCAAACGAAGCAACGCCACACTTGTGGCATGGTAAAAGACCAAAGAAAATTTCGCAAAGATTAACAAAAGAGTTGATTGAAGATTTTGGAGAAAGCTTTTTTTGGGAAAAATTAACAGAAGCCGAATGGGGGAAGTAATGGATACTCACAAAAATAAAATATTAAATTTTCTAAGAGAGACAAACGGCGGCCTTACATCTTGGGAAGCTATAACTCACTTCCGCTGCACAAGATTAGCGGCTCGAATTGCTGATCTTAAAGACGATGGGTTTCGAATTGAAACCACTATGGAAAGAAACGAAATAAAGGGAACAAGGTACGCTCGATATTTTCTACTGGGTGAAAGATAACACCCACCGTAAGCCATGAGTGCGGCAGGGGAGGTTTTCTCATTGTACCCCCCAACCTTGGCAGTTCGAGCCTTACTCCATTGGGTGATCGAGCATGGGTCAGCTTTGCTTTTATTAGATTTTCCCGAAGCTGGCCCTTTTATTTTCTATTAATGTAATTTTTTGTAAATAATCTATTTACATCTACAAAAGGATTTGTTACTCTATTCCTATCAACAAGAGGTAAATCAAATGTCTACTCAGGTTTTAAATCAAAATAACGAATTGGTAATGCAGCGCAGCGCGACACGCTTTGGGCCTTGGGTTACTGTTTTCTGCTCTTGCGACGAATTCTTTAATTCAGGTCAAGACAGCGTTGAGCAACAAATGGTAGAGGTAGAAGATGGTCGCACAATGCGAGCATGGGAAGCCTTGAGAGAATTGTCACGCGATGGCGATGTTGCTGTTTCTTTTAAATCAAAAGCGTGGGCTTAATTATGAAATTTACAACATCATATGAAGAAACCATCTTCAACGCAGCCACCCACTTTGTTGCCGTGCGCAGAGTTGCTGGCATCAAAACCCGCGCTGAATTCAAAGCACTTAATGAAGCCAAAGAATACGGCACATCTTTTGGCGATAACCGCACAATGGTTTATGCCGTAAATGAACTGGGCTCCTCGGCCCATATCTGCAACGCATAGGAGGTAAAGCTATGACAAACTGGAAGCAGGATTTAATAATTTTTACAATAATCGGTTTAGCCTCATTGGGCTGGATCTTCGCTGTTAGCATGGGATGGGCTTGATATGTTTACTCAAAAAACAACAACTATCCGCACCTATCATCTTAACAGATCAGATTTCAAAAAGATGCGCGACATCTATTGCAAATGGACATGCAATTCTCACGATAGCGTGAAGAATGAACTAACCGCTGCACAGCTTTTCGAAATGCGTAGCGAATTCTTCAAAGCTATAACTGCACATATCGACGCCAATCGTATTGCAGTCGATACATCGCACAAATCTGGTGATGCGGAAAACGCTGTGAGGGTCATACAAGCCCTCTTGGAAAAGACCGAAGAATTGGAAAAAGACTTTGAGGAATTCGACAGCCTCACGGATTATGATGGAGCAATATAATGGGCGATTGGAACGAAATGCTTGAACGTCAAAAGGAGGAGCGCGTGTCGCTCTTCCAATCAAAAATTGATATGGGGCTTACCCCAAGTCAAACAGCAAGAGCGCTCGGTATGAGCCGCCAGTCTGTTTATCAATTCTGCAAGGTTCACGATTTAGAATTTACAAGCAAGGATGTGATCGAATGATTGGAACAGCAATGTGCCTTGCAATGGCAATCTATTACGAAACCAGAAGCGAACCAAGTCCAGATGCGGGATTAGCTGTAGCGGAGGTTATTCTTAATCGCGTCGAAGATCGCAGATGGCCTGATGATGTTTGCGCTGTGATCAAGCAAGATAAAGGGCCCAAAGATCACGATTGCCAGTTTTCTTTTTACTGCGATGGAAAGCCAGAGCGCCCAAAACACGAGGAAGCATGGCTAAAAGCGAAGGAGCAAGCGCGTGAGGCTCTAAATGGGAATATGTTAGGGCATGGGGCCTTATATTATCACGCGAACTATACGAGCCCCATATGGCGCCACAAGCTTGAGCTAATTGGGAAAATAGGGAAACACATTTTTTATACAGACATGGAGGTAAATGTATAATGTCCAGCAATCTTGATCACTGGTATCCACCCGCAACGGTCAGAAAAAATGAACAAAAAGACTGTTGGGAATACAGAGTGGGAAAAAATAGCTCACAGCTAATTGAAAATAGGGGAAGCAAATGCGTTCATAAATTTTTTGCAACCCGAGCAGAAGCCACGACCTTTGCAGAAGATGAACTGAAAAACCACCAAATAAGTGCAATCACAATCTACGGCCAAAATGGTGACGTGTCATCTCATAAAAAAAGCCGACTACATAAAGCCATTCAAGAATACAAAGAGGAAGCGGTCGCAGAATACCAAAAAGAATTTGTCCAAATGGAAAAATACTACAGAGATAAATTTACCGAATTAGAGGGAAAAGCATCTAATTGGGAAAAATTGCAAAGTATGATTTTATCAGGTGGAGGAAATTCATAATGGCGATCACTTTGCAAATGTTAAATAGGCAAGATAAAGAGCGGTCCTTTTTTAGAGATATTAAAGAGGGGCAAAACTCAATCAACAGGACATCGGTTTTATGGTCTGATGATGGCCCTCGCTCTTATGCTGCGAACCTTACAATTATCCAAGATCATTGCGGAAGTATGGGGGAGGATATGCTGATAGATATAAGAGGACAGATATGCCATGACATCATCTGCAAAATCGTTTCGGAATGTAGTCATGAACTTCTAGACGCAATCAAAGCTATCGTTGAAATTGAAAAAGAAGAAAGATCAGGTGGAGGTAAACATGCCGAAGCTTGAAACTTGGGATCAAATAAATGCACGGCATGAAAGGGAAAAGATTGATTTGGTCTCATCTTTTGCCAAGATGAATTTCACGCAAACAAAGGCAGCTACGATATTGGGCATGGATCGCGGACATTTAAATATTTTTGCCAAGCGCCATAATATCGAATGGCCAAACATGCAAAGGAGGCACTATGAAGGAACTTACACCCCACGATCGCGCACATTTGGTTTTTCTAAATCGTCAAGTAGATCGTCTACAAGATGAAAGCTTCCGATTAGATCCGCACCCTAACGTCAAACAAGACTTAGACCGCGCCCGCCGCGAGCTTAAATCTTTCACTTTATCACTGCAAAAAGAAGGAAAAAATATTTATGGATGAAAGCTTGCTTGGCGCCAAGATGAAGGAAATGGCTAAGTCGGAAATGAAATATG
>Ga0222716_10002632_pt1 | contig 14554 bp, 35 predicted proteins | sample C33_13DmetaG_FD_165044 | JGI IMG/M metagenome (GOLD analysis project Ga0222716, IMG submission 165044) | Estuarine water microbial communities from San Francisco Bay, California, United States - C33_13D | ecosystem: Environmental > Aquatic > Marine > Unclassified | place: USA: California... | reverse complement strand
GCGAACCATTTTACCAGCTGAGATACCAAGTATCTGAGTTTGTACAGCACCCGTTACACCTGTAGTACACAGATCAGAGTTAGCTGAATTGATTGAAGGCGCAATTGCAGAAGGTGGAGGTGACTTAACAGTTGTTGTAGATGTGCTTGTGCTATCTACAGTGCTTGTGTTATTGTTGTCAGTATAAATGACATCATCATCCGCGTCTTGAGCTACTGCCATATTGGCAAACATAATTAAAGTTAATACAATCAGTTTCTTTAGCATTTTATCGTTCCTATTCACGCATAATAAGTACGGGTATTTATAAGATTAATATTTTATACATACAGCTTGTTGGCCAGGTTTAAAATATCCACTACCCTTACCTACTTCTTCACTGAGTGCTTCTCTAGCTTGAAAACATTCATTCATAAATGTATACTTTGCATATTTTTCTACATAAGGAATATCATCATACAAATAGATGAAAACAAGTACCCACATTATAAATCTTCCTTCTTCTTATCCCAAGGTTGAGGACCAGCATATGGTTCCCATTCTGCGCCTGCAATGACTAGGCATGACATAGGAGGTTTGTCTTCATTGGGAAAAGATATCACTACCGCCAATGTACCAGTATCTTGATTTAAAAATATAGCTGTTGCGGAGGTAAAGGCTTGCCCATCTTTAGATTGAATTGTTCCTGTTCCTTGAAGCAACAGAGCATTTTTATATTGTACCATTATGTCCATTACAGCAGGAGCTGGATCGCACGGTACATTAATTTGAATTGTGTCTGCATATACTGGAGCAGATATTAGTCCTAAAGCCAATAATAGTTTCTTCATAGTATATCCTTTCTCAACAAAAAAAGGGGGGCTAACCATATGGCCCCCCGCGCACTTATTGAGTAGTGACCCTATTGGTATTTAGCTTAGAATTTAAAGCTAGCACCAATTTTCACATCTCCAAACTCAAAGTCTGAGTCTGTGGATACTTCACCATATGCTTCCAAACCAGTCATACCGATTGGATATGTTGCTTCAAAGTCTACACCTTTGAACACATCATTGTCATTCAGTTTCATCAAATCAAATGTTGATCCTACTGTTACGGCTGCACCCATGACAGCTAGACCTACTTCAGGTGTTGCTTCTAGTGCCCATGTTTCTACACCTGTTGTGTAGTTCATGTCTACTTCTGCGCCCGCTGACAATCCATTACCTAGATCGAATGCTGATGCTGTTGATGCAACCATTACTGCTGCTGTTGCTAATACTGCTAGTTTCATTTCTTTTTCCTAAATTTAGTTACCATGATTAAAGTGCCACTTTCCTGTTGCTAAGCAAGTGGCCAGCTCCCTGTGACTATGCCGCTAAGCGAAGTCCAGATGGTGCAAAATTATCGTTTGCATTTACTTTTTGTAAACTGGAACACATGTCGATCCTATTTCAGCCCCATCAGAAATATACTGTATATGCTTGTGGTGGAGCTGCGCGGTACTGCCCCGCGGTCCATATATCCGTTATTAACGCTTACGGATTATATATTACATCATACCCAATATATTGTCAACACTGGATATGATATTTTCTTAACTGTGCCTTTTAGGTCCTACCCTATTTTCATTAATAGTTGACCTATACGACCAACAAAGGGTAGTAATGCAAGAGCCATCAATAAGTTCATACCAGTGTGTGCCATAGCAATACGTAGTGTATCACCTTTGGGCATACCATCCGATACAAACAATCCTGCTAACCAGATAGTTCCTGTTGTACCTAGATTAGCTCCTAGTACACAAGCAATTGCTGCTGGTAATGGTAGAGCTCCTGCAGCTACTAAAGCAATGATTGCTGTTGTAGACAAACTTGACGACTGCCATAATAGAGTCATTATAATACCACCAAAGAACATATACATTGGATTACCTAAGAACCAATTCAAGTGTTCCATATTGCCCATGGACTTCATTCCCCCTGAGAATGTTTTAAGCCCAATATAAAAAATAACCAGGCCAACTAATGCAGTTATCACAGGGTTTCCTAGATCCATTTTCTTTACCTTTTTCCATAATTTTTTACTATCATCCTTCAACGTTTTCTCCTAACGCCATTATTAAAAGGGAGGTTCTTCGCCATCATAGCTTGGCGTCCATCCCATTGAAATTCCAGTACGTACAGCATATTCATGTGGAGTTTCTTCTTCTGCTATGTATACATCAGATTGTGATCCATATAGAGCTCTCATGTCTTCGGCTGGTAGTATGCCATGCTTAAGCATCCAGCATTCAAGTTCTATTGGTATTTCTTCAGTTGTCTGCATTCCAGTCACCGTCCCATGTATAAAATAAATGATTGCCAATCACTTTAGACAGATCCATATATTCTGCCCAATCAGGATTGACATAGTTCGCATGATAGAAGACAGCACCGTTGGTGGGATCTTCTACGTTTCCGATCATAACATCACGAGCAATAACTCTAGCTTTGCGCCACGCTCTATTGTCTTGTGGTGTTTGTTGTTTAACTAGATGAGTCCAACTAAACTGCTTTGGTTCATATACAACCTCACAGATAGTAGATGGCCACTCATCGTGATCAACTCTATTGATAGTTACTTGAGCAACTGCGATTTGACCTTCCACTCTCTCACCTCTAGCCTCATGATAGATGTTCAAAGCAAGACATTCGTGTTGCTTTGGATCGACAGCGGGTGGAGCCATCATCGCTGCTGCTACAATACCTGCAGCAATTGACATGGTTATTAATCCACTTATTATATTTGTTGTTCTGCTCATACTTATAACATCCCATACTTTAATGTTGAAGTCAACAGCTAATTTTTATAAATATACAAATATATAGAAGGGAATGAAACTATGTATGAATATAGAGCTCAAGTCAACAGAGTGGTTGACGGAGATACAGTTGATGTGGATATTGAACTAGGGTTTGGTATAGTATTAACTGATGAACGTGTACGTATAATGGGAATTGATACTCCTGAATCCAGAACTAGAGATAAGGTCGAAAAAGTATTTGGACTTGCATCCAAAGAAAGACTAAAATCCTTACTTGGTAAAACAACTGTTCTTAAAACACAAATAGCCAAAGATGGTGAAGATATGAAAGGCAAGTTCGGAAGAGTGCTTGGCGATTTCGTATCTGAAGATGGCCGTATGGTAACTGACATCATGATTGAAGAAGGTCATGCTGTTAAATATCATGGACAGAATAAAGCTGATGTTGAAATGGCACACATGGCTAATAGAAATCTGTTAATGGAAAACGGTACAGTTGATCCTAATGTAGTTCAAGAAGCAAAAGAGGAAATGAAATGAGCGACGAAAAAATAGTAGACATGCCAGAAGGCAAAATGGAATTGTCACTCAGAGTCCTAGGTAATGAACTTATTGGAATCAAAATGCTGGTTGACGACATGAAAATGAAGTGGGTTGTTGTAGGTGTCGGTGCAATTGCAATTGGCCTATGGGCTGCTGCTTCATTTGCTCCCGCAATCACAGGAGCTCTAGGTGGCTGAGAAAAATTCATTTGGAGTGGAGATGAAAACAATGGCAGATAAGAAAAAAGAAGAAGCTAAGGTCTTACAAGCAGATTCTATCTTTGCTCATCTTGACACTGACGGAGACGGAGTGATAACAGATGAAGAGATGGCTCGTGCTAAAGAGATTGCTGAGTTTGAACACAAACGTAAGATGCAAGAAAACGAAGATGCAAAAGAGGATCAAATCCGAGCAATGGCTTGGTTTGCATTGTGGGGGATGTTACTCTATCCCGTACTAATCCTTATAACATCTATCGTAGGACAAGAAACAGCATCCAAACTAATTAGTGATATTGCACCAACATACTTTGTTGCAATTGCTGGTTTGGTAGCTGCGTTCTTTGGCGCGCAGGCATACTCTAAAGGTAAGAGTGCACCTGACAAGAAAGGTTAACTATAAGCGTAACGAATGTCGTTGATCAATTCGTCAACATCATTCTCGTTAGCTTGATACAACAAACCAATACCTCCAGCAGCATTCCATTCGCGAATGTTGCTGGGTTTATCATCTACTAAGATGTTAGGTTCACCAGAGATATTCTCATTAGCAAACTTATGCTTCTCTTTAGTAAAGATAAGATTAGGAATCTCTGGAAGAAAACCATGCCGATCAAGCCATGTGCGTTTCCAATATCCAGTATTCATTTCATCATCTAAAATAGGTGAAGAACAAATACCATAATTGCGTCCTGCGATATCACGACAAGCATCTACCAATTTCTTAGAAGTAGGAAATAGATCAAGGGTGTTGAACCAATCAGTGTTCTTTAAACCTTTGATAGCAAGAAGAGGATCTTCTAGATCTTTCCAATGCTCAATCTCGAATTTCTTTTCGATTGCTCCAAAGAAGTCAGCAATGACTCCATCCATATCTAAGTACAATTTCATATTATTTTCATTCCTTATTAATTTCTTCATGCCTCTTTGTACACTATTGTAGAACAAAAGTCAACAGTTAATTTACCTACACCCCAAGAATTCTACCCACAGTAGTAGGATCATCAGACATGATGTTACCACCATTGTTCATATGATCTACAATCTGCTCAAAGTAAAACTGAGCATCAGAATCCTCTTCTACCAAAGAAGCTGCAACACGAAAGAAGTTACGTAACTTCATATCGCTCATACTATCGTTAGCTGCTGCTCGATGGGTTTTTCCTGCACGTTGATTACTCATAACAAAATCCTTCCTCTACACTTTTGATATGCTTACACTTACGAAACGCTGGACAGTTACAATGAAAACCTCTGTCCGACATTTCAACATTATACACATTATTCTTAGATCCGTCAACAGACCAGACTGTTCCTGTAGCCCAATGACCTTTAGTAGTCATCTGATCTGCTGCATGATAGAACTTACTCATAAAGACTACTCCATGCCATCAGCTTAGCTTTTTTGCTTTCCATAGCCAGATAAATCTCATCATCTTCGATACCAAAGGTATTCTGTAAGAGTTCAAGAAGAAGTCTCACATCACCCATCTCTTGAACCAGACGCTTACCAGTATCACCAGGAGTGTACCCAAAGCGCATAGCTTTGGATAGCACCTGAATCAATTCAGCCATCTCTTCCATGGCAATGACAGCAGTCTCATCTTGCTGTTTACTTAATAAAAAAGTTTCATTTTTCATTCTGTATAACTCCTGTCTACTGCAGATGCATCCCATACGTATCTGCTCTTTTTTGCATTATCAATAACTACCATATCGCTATCACCAACCTCGGTGAATACTCTATCGTCCATCCACCTGTGGTAATAGGCTGGTCCACCAAAGACAAGTCTAGCCCGTCTATAGGTGTCCATATCCATTCCAACATAGTGAACAGTTCTAGCCATTATGAAAACCAAATCTCTCCAATTACATCATCAACTTTATCAGATGACATATGTTTAACTAAATCTCTTTGAGGCTCCATTACCTCAAAGAGCTCATCAAGTGTTTCGCACTCATGTGCAACATCTTGAACTGCGTCAAAGAACTGCTCTTCAAGACCAAGAATATAATTTGACATACCCATTATGCTGCCACCTCTTGATCTACTCTACGAGCCAAGATATCTTCAAGGTGAAACACTGAGAAGTATATTGGTTTAGCAACCATCTTACCAGTTTCATCTTGCTCTTTTTCTGTACGGGAGTAACGAACCAAGGTAGCAGCTTTCTTGATACCTTTCAGGGCTTTACCTGAAATACCATCAAGTTTGATAGCTTGCTTGAAAGTAACAAAAGCATCATCTTCGTCAAAGCCAAGCTGGGCCAAGATTGCTTCGTTCTTACCTGAATATTCGTGTTTTGTAACTGCGTTAAACATTTCATTTCTCCTCATTTCCTATGCTACCGTTATCCCATAAAGTGGAACGGAAGTCAACAGTTAATTTAAAGAAAATTAAAAAGTTTAAATATTTCTACGAAGGTTTGTTATAAATGATCCTTCTGGGGATTGCCATGCTGTCATTAATTCAGCATACATTTCGGGGGTCATTTGAATTAAGTCCCACTTGTTCTTTTTTTCGCTAAACTGTCTGATGTATATAACATCATCATATGAGAACACTTTAACGTCTTCAAAGCGACCACCGTCATCTAAGACGGTGATCTCTATTTCGTCAAAGTCCATCTCAACTGTAAACATTATTCATACTTCTGGTCATGGGCTTTTCCTTTACCATAGTCTCCAGAGTATATAGATGTTTGTTCAGCTTCAAAACAAAGGTATTGTCCAATTCTTGTTCCAGGCTTGATCTTCATCAAACCTACAGCAACATGCATAACACCAGCCATTACGCCATTGTAACCAGTATCGTACAGACCACTTGTAAGGAACACACCGTTACGGTTAAGAGTAGATCGAGTGATGACAAAGCCAGCCTCACCCTCACCAACGGTAATCTCGTTGTCCATAACAACTTCATAATGACCTACACCTAGATTGTAATACCCATCCTCATCTATTTCCATAAGCTCAGATCCTCGATGGACTTTCTGATCTTCGTCAATAGTAAATGTTTGAGGTTTGATCCAGTATACTTTACCCAAGCGAAGATCAACAGCATTAGGCTGCACATCACCATCTTGTACTTCAGTTAATGAACTTCGGGCTGTTGGCCCACCAATATTAATCATGCTCATAGTTTGCGTTTTCCCATGCGTTTAGAATATTATTAAAACCTATTACGACCCAATCATACGGTGTATCATACTTGAGGTCAACCCAATCGCGTAGCTCTTGCCACTGCTCTTCGGTTAGATTGTCAGTGTCATCTACCCCATAATGTTCTTGAACAGTTTCCATTGCCCATTCTGTAAGAGTATGCTCAATGTTGTCAGCCCACTTGTGGAGCTTTGGTACATCAAACTCATCCATTTGCATATGGGTCCTTCTTGCTATCATCCAACTCATTAAGCAAGAAAATAGAGTAATGAATAATCTTCATAATATCTTTAGGATTATCTCCATCCTTCTTACCAAATCGTTTTGCATACTTAATGATGTTAGACATAAATGCTTCCTTAGCAATACCACAGTCTTCCCAATCATCAACTACATCACGGTTGTTCTTACCAGCATAGTGTTGACTATACGTAGCATCAACATATGCCTTGATACCTTCGATAATCTTATCTTCATTGCGTTTATAATTAATAGTCATAATAGTCTCCACTAGGTAGCTGATCATCAATATATTTCATATTCTTCATTGCCAAAGCAATACTCGCAATATCCCCTGAATCATGATCAAAGTCAACCTCTATTTCATTCTTACCATCAATTAATCCAGTTGGAGAGTTATCAAAAGAGATACCACACATACCAGCCCAAACAGCTGCTGAGCTATCCCATGAGTCAATTGCCCACAAATATTTGTCTACCAACTCACACTCGTTAGGACCATCGACCATACCTAAGAAGTGAATCATCTTACCGTTATTCTTAATCTTATCAAGAATGCCTCGTGATTCTAATTCTCCCATAAACTTCCAACGAGACATAAACCGCTGCAGCTTATTGTCTTTCTCAACACCATATGCAATCGGAACAGCTAAGATAGACACCCCAATGTAGTCAACATGTTCTGATGTAGCTGCCCATTCAAACGCATCGATCAGATCTTCTAAGTCACCTTCGCTAGATTGAGGTACAAAGAAAGTTCCAAAGCCTGCTTCGCGAAGCTCAGGTGCCATCTCTATAGCTTTCTCAATAGTTACCTGTGAAGGTTGACCAGGATAGTCTGACATAACAATATAGTCAGCAGCAACTTTGGTGCCCATCTCAATTAGCTTTTCAGACGGATACATCTCACGCCCTTGCTTATACATTTCAAAAGCTGAGTTGTCCATGATGTTAACATAAGGGGACAAGCCACGAGATAAGTCTCGTTGAGCATACCAGTTTGTGTATACTGGATCTTCCTCAACTAAATGAGCTAGCGTTAAATGAAAAGGTCGACCTGATGCAAATAGGTCTAAGTACGCCGTAGGCGTTATGTGTGCAAATTCTGTCATAATGTCTCCATAGTTAAAAGTATAGGCAGAAGTCTAATCCTGCCTATATTATACTTCAAATCAAATAAAAAGTCTACTGTGCCTGATGTACGTGATGAGGAGGTACTCTAAACGCACCTTTACCAGTCTCAATATGAGCATACGAGCGGCCGCCCATAGACTTCATACCTTGATACTTACCAGTAACTTTTTCGCCTGATTGCTGATGAGTGAACGAAACGTCCTTACCCTTCATCGGCTTTAGTTTTTTCTTTGCAGCTGCTACTGCATCTTCTTGCAAAGAGTGATTGTGAAATGATTGCATCTTTTGAGATCCCATAAGATTAAATGTATACAGGGTTATTTATACAGGTTCGTATCGCGAGACGGAACCATTTTCTCCATCTTCGGATACTTCGATCTCTACTGCCCGTCCAGAATATCGTGCACCGATAAGTTCTGCAAGCTCGTCTGAAACCATCTCACAAGATCTGTAATCAAGTGTGAGTGTTCCATCAGAATATAGACGCTCAAGCCAACGCTTAAACTGAATAAACTCAATGTCACGATCATCATGAAAAACCTCAACACCCACCCGAAAATGGAAAATGTGCCGATGAGGATAGCCCAAAAAGCTAACATCATCCCAATCACCAGTAGCAAGTTTAGGATCATCTAGTGCCGCAGGATACTTGTGTATCCCCTCTTTTTTGAATGTTACCCATATCTGATTAAATACTTTTTTCAAGTGTATTCTCCTTCATTTCATATAATTGCCATAGGACCCACTTACGTTGTTTCTCTGTTAGCAACCGTAGTTCAGTGATTCCACTGGCCTCACTATAGTACTGATTGTCTGGACAATCAAGAACTTTTTCAACCCACACCTTTGTAGGACCTGGGTTAGGAAAAACTTCTGTTAACCATCTTTGCTCTACAGCAAGAGCTTCTTCTTTAGTATCAAAGAACATAGAGAAGTCACATTTGATATCCCACTCAAGATACTTCTCGCTTTTATGATATCCATCATCTACAGATGGATCAAATCGTCTCAGAACATCTGATTGATGAGTGATACCAAACTTACAGAACACTTTGTTTCCATCTAAAGGAAATACCTTGTTCCTCAATGTTAGAAAATAAAACTTATACATTATTCACCTTTCCATTCTTCACTCCACACTCTACTCCAATATTCTTCAATTGTCAACATGCGATTCTTATAACCATCAGTCTGAGTGTGGCAGTTAGGACACAATGATCTTAGATTCTCAATACGAGAATCATTTGTAATACGATTGACGTGTTCTAGTTCCATCATGATAGGACGGTTGTTGTGACCTACACATTTACATTCTTCACAACGATATAGATCAAATCCAAATTCTGCTTTGAGCTGTTCATTGTAACGATAGAAGTAATGTTTAACTAAGCGAGTATGCTTTGGTTTACCAAACTTATCTATAAAATTTTCGACAAGGTAATTGGTTTTGAATTCTTCATACGATGCTGGCATTTTAACCACCTTTTGTTGCTTCCACATTTACGTATACAACATGGTGAAACAGAAGTCAACAGTTATTTTAAATACTTTTCAACCATTTCAAGCAGATCGTCGTATTTGGCGACCTCATCAAGTTCTTTTTCAATCTCCTCAATGATATCTCCATGTTCACCAATCCCAGCGGGATGGTTCAAAAGAACTTCGACATTTGCTAAGTGTTTGTCGACATGCCCCTTAGCATGTGAAACAAAACATTCTAATAGACGTTCCTTCATTAGTCTTCCTTTCGTTTATCTACAACTTCTTCTAATACACCTAGAACTTCTGCTAGGATAATGAATACACCACCCCACAGCAGACTTCCACTAATAAGAGCGCCACCTGCGACGAATCGCAGGCCACTCTTAACAAAACTAACATTCATATGATTCATCATACACGATTCCCCGCAAATTGTTGTTGCATCTTAATATAGTCTAAGAACTCATTCTTGACTGATGGATTAAAGAACTGTCCACGCAACTCACAAGTTTGAGTCAACGAGCTGTGTGCCATAATGCCACGGTTCTCACAACAACCATGTGTACCTTGAATGTATACTGCAAGGTCCTTCGCGCCTGTATGAGTTGCAATCTCATTAGCAATGTCTTGTGTAAGCTCTTCTTGCAATGTACCACGTCGGGCACAGTGTTGAGCAATACGAGTGTATTTAGACAAACCAATAACCTTAACACCAGGAATCAGACCAATGTATGCTACACCAGACACTGGCTGGTGGTGATGTGAGCACATAGACTTAATCTCTGATCGTACAACAATCATACCACCATAACGTGTGTCTGCATCATCATTAGGAAATGCAGTTACGGGTGGCTGAGGGTCATAACGACCAGCCATAGTTTCATTGACATACATCTTTGCCAGACGACGAGCTGTACCCATAGAGTTAGGATCTTCACCCTGATCAATAATCAAAGAGCTAAGAACACCACGGAACTTCTCTTCGAGCTCATCAATAAGCTCCCACTTCTCATCTTCAGTAATAAACTCCGAGATGTTATCATTAGCCCAATACCGAGCTCCTGCTTCATCAATACGGTCTTTAATTACATCAGAGATATTCATTTGTTTTCCTTTAGTCATATTACTACCTTTTCAGATTTGTGTTTAATGATGGTGGAAAGGGGAGGACCATCAGACTGCGCCAGACAAAAGCTCGGAAGCACAAGTTCTGGAAAACCTTTTTGTTTTGTTAGTATTAGTCTTTTTCCCACGGGAACACTATCCATCTTTTATCTGTCAACGTCAACGCTGCAGAGGCATATGGATAATCAGTTTCTTGTTTCTTAACAAGAGACGTGAACCTAATATTAGGACGTGATCCGTGATATCGTTTAGATATCTCTAGGAATGTGCGGCCAGTATCATTAATGTCGTCAACAAAAATGACTCTGGCACCATGATCCATATAGTTTTGGATCTCTTCATTGTGTTCACACTTATCAGCATCTCTGGTCTGCCATTGTATAGTTTTCATAGGGCGATCAAGATGATGGGAAAGGTGGAGAGCAGGGAGGAGCCCACCACGAGTAATTCCCACAATGATCTCAGGTTTAAACTTTGAAACATCGTGAACAAGATTCATGTTCATTGACTCAACGTCATCATAATCTAGATAGATCTTGCTCTTAAACTTCATTCGTGTTCACCACCCATTCCACGGCCATTACGGCTCACGAAGATTGATGGCTTACGCTTTGCTGTTTCAAAAGTTGCTACTGTTACCGCGACTGCGGCTAGTAGTAGTGCATGGAGAATCATACTAAACACTCCTGCCCACATGCTACCTACAATAATAGCAAATACAATACACCACATCCATGCTAATACTTGCATGATCATATGTCGTGTACTAAAGTCAGGAATATTACTTAGTGGATTTTTCTGATGATCCATTACTACATTCCAACAATTAAATACCCATTCTCTCATTGAGATTACCTTTCTAAATATTACTCTATTTGGATAGTGAGCATCAACATCATCACGGAATTCAATTGCATCATTGATATCATGGAACTCCTGTGATACTTTGTCGTCTTTAAAGAATGCTGTTACTCTATACATATTATGTTCCTATTGCATTACCAAATAGATATACATGCATTCGACCAGATACATTGTATCCTCTTTCGAATGCCATTCTTGCTACATCTCCAGCGTCTTTCTCTTGCTCTTCTAAACGAGCACCTGTTGGCATAATCCACACTGGATATTTAACACCTTGGTTACGGAAGATGTTTACAACTTCGTCTAGTTCGTCCCATTGCTCTTGCTCTGGACCCACAACAAACTTCAGCTGACCATTACGAGATGTTTCCCAATATTGTTTTACAACATTAGGTTTAATAGCCTTCTCACGCTTCTCACCTGCTACAGTCCATAGCTTTGGTGAAATAGAGAAGAATGCTTCTGGCTTAAAGATAGGAGACTTAATACGATTAGCAAAATCGTCTGTCAAGGCTTGAGTGCCGTTAGTCTCCCACGTGATACTTGAAGGGAGGTTCTCTGACGCCATATACTGCGTCTCAGGTATCTTTCCACCAGGCATAAGAGACAAGGCTTCATAGATATCTAAGAAAGCATTCTGCGCATGACGCATCAAAGGCTCGCCGCCAGTAATACACAAATGATTGTGTTGACCAGATAGAGGATGACGGAACCAACCTTCTGGGTTGTGTTCATTCTTCATAATGTCTACTAGCTTCTGAGCTAACTCAGCTCCAGTAGCTTGACCCATAAGATGTTTAAACTTCTTTGACCAAGTATATGAACTATCACATCCCTTTTCCCACACAGGAAGATCTTCTACACGATCGACTGAGTGAGCATCAAAGTCTGCATACGGCAATTCATATGTATCAGGCTTAGTCGGAAACTTCTGACCAAAACCATCACATTGTAAGTTACACAAGAAGAATCTAATCCAAGCAGTAGGGACACCAGTATAGTGTCCCTCGCCTTGAATGCTGTGAAAGATTTCACTGTATGTATATTTCTTATCCGTCATGCGTCTTCGCTTTCTCTACACTATATCCATTACCATTAGGAAGCTCTGTCCAGATGATAGTATCACCTGGCTTCCAGTTCATAGTATCCAACAAATCGTCAGGAAACTCAAGGAATAATTCACCACTTGAATCTGCCTGAACAGTTAGAAACTTTTTATCGAGAATAGCTTTAACCATGATACCTCCTAAGCATTATAGATGGCGCTGTTAGCTCCATGCTCTGCACATTCTACAGAGACAACCCAACAACGATTGTCTGTCATCTCTCTCACTAGCTTATCAGCAAAGTCATATGCATGCTTTGCAAACATCTCTACACCCACTCCATCAAGGACAGTAAGTTCAGCTAGTCCTTTTTCAGCAAGCATGTGAAAGTCAATTAGATGTGGATCTTTTTCATCCAGAACAACTTTATGATCAAACGTATCTTCGAGCCAAGCCTTCAATGGTTTAAGTCCACCAAAGTCTACAACCCAGTTACGTTCATCAAGCTCGCTTGCACAGAATGTAAACTTGAATGCTAACGAATACCCATGTAAGAACTTACAGTGGGAGTGAGCGTTTGGCTGTCTAAAGCAAGCGCTGAGGCCAATGTTATGACCATATGTTTTTGTACTACAATAAGGCACCTTGAATACTTCCTTCCAATTTTTTTATTCCTAAAGCCCAGTTCTCTGCAGCGTCCTCAACATAACCAATAGCTTTGTTAGGAAACTCTTCTTCAAAAAACTTAACATCATTATCATCAAAATACTTAATAAAAGCAACCTCTTCTTTAAAGTCCATCCAGACTTCTGCATATCCTTTACCAAAGTCTGAATAATAAGTTGAGATCTTTCTTTGACGACTTCCTGCTGACATTATACTACTCCTTTATGAAATTGACAACGCTGGGATAAATTTTTCCAATTGCTTCTGCAACTGCTAGTGCTAAATCCATATGCTCTTGCTGCGTTCCATTAGCGGAACGTAGTTCGATATAATGAATCCATGATCTAATAGTACCATTCACATATAGTCGAGAAACTGTGTTTCCTTCTGGTAAAATAGCTCGGGCTTGTTCTTTGGCAATACCATTTTCTATTGCCCAATCGTATGCCATCTTTACCATTTCAATGATGGCTAGTTGTTTGTTGGCCCACTCATCTTCCAAAGCAGGGTCGTTGTTCTGAATACTATTCTGACGGTTCTTAGGATCTTGCAACCGTGCTTCACGAATTACAAAATCATCGTTAAGATCGCGTATGTCAGCATACCGCTGAGAAAACTCTTGGAATGAGAATGACCGATGTCGGAGGAGTTGTCTGGCAATGTCTCTGGTTGTTTCAATTTCAATACAGGCGCTTGACATTTCAAATGGGGACCAGTGCTTATGTTTGATGAGATACTCAAGTAGCTTTGGCGTTGTTTTGGTGTTAGCTTGGTTCGCTGGATTGGAGACACGCGCTGCGTATGCAATGAGGTCTTGGATGTTATCAAGCCCCGTTGGTGCAAGTTCGCCAGCGTGGATACGGAAGCTGGGTTGACTATGGGAAATAAGTTTTGCATGCATTCTATCTTTTTACCTTACTGTCTGTATAATAATTGTTTCTATCACGGGTTGTCTATTCCATTTTAAAGTCTTTGAACCGTTCAGCTGTACCAGATTTGTCAAACGCTGGTGAGTCATCCACAACACCTTCTTCAGGATTCTCAGCATCATATAATCTCATACGAGATCTATCAATACCTAATACAAACCTTTTGTGCTTACCAGGATCATTATATCTGTTCTTCAGCTGCTTCACCATTACTTGTCCTAGTGATTCCAACTCTTCCGACGATACTAAAGCAAACATTAGATCGGCCGTGGCAGGTAATCCAAAAGACTCACTCGTGTCTTCAAGCCCAGGATCCGATGAAGTAAAACCACTACGAGTCGTTTGCGTTGCAGAAAAGAT
>Ga0222716_10002630_pt1 | contig 14561 bp, 19 predicted proteins | sample C33_13DmetaG_FD_165044 | JGI IMG/M metagenome (GOLD analysis project Ga0222716, IMG submission 165044) | Estuarine water microbial communities from San Francisco Bay, California, United States - C33_13D | ecosystem: Environmental > Aquatic > Marine > Unclassified | place: USA: California... | reverse complement strand
AATACGTGTAAAAATAACGGACGATGCCCATTTCAAGTGGAACTTCAAACTTCTTGAACATTGGGGCGCTCAATTGAGGCGCGTGAAACTCCTTGAGGATGTTACACATCTTCAAGTAATCTCCCTCGGGAATGAGATGTGAGTTCTTGTCGATGAGCTGTAGGAGGGTTTCCATGGTTTGACTTACAATTACAAGTGCTAGGTCCGACTTAGGTCATATTTCTTCTAAACTTTCTAGACATCCATTGAGTTCGGAAATCTTTCTATTCAATCCTCGTCTATATAGTTCTCTATATGCATTTTCAAATTTAATATAAGATCTGTATAGTTTACGTACTCCTGTATCAAATTTAGTCCCAGCTTCACCTATATCACATCCATGTTCATCCATTCGTCGTCGAAGGGTTTCTTCGTCATAACGATCCAAATGTATCCCATGAAGACTACAGTATTGCGCTATGGCTTTTTCTTTTATAGATTTCGTGACACGTTTTACAGGTCTGTGTAGTACCAATTCACGTCTGATATATTCTATTTGATTTTCAATAAACCATTCTTCATTCATCAAAGACTCATTATAGAAATAATCGTGAAAGTGATCTAAAACATTGTCCGGTTCATTTTCGGAAAAAACATCAAAGCTTTCATAGTCAACAATTGTCCGTAAGTTTTGAGACGTTTTATCTTTGTACAACTTGCGCATGGTGTTACATAATTTCAAGTAGTCCCCTTCCGGTAGAATATGTGCATTCTGGTCTATGATTTGCATCACGGTTCGGAGGTCTTCCATGCTTAGTCTCTAATATGGTTTGTCTTCTAAGTAGGTTTCATCGAGACATTCGAGCTCGAAAATAATATTTTCGCGAGCATCATTCAACACTTTCAGTTGTTTTTCGATATAGACAGGCATGTCCCACGATGTCTCACACTCTTCATCGATCGCTTGATATCTCACGGATACGGTATTTCCCCGCAACACGAAATTATAATAATTTACAACTACTTCAAGATCTGATTCAACTTGTTTCAGTTCTTGGAGGAGCCATACGATGTCATCATTGATTGGGTCACTGGTAATCATTTGTCCGTCGATTTTATACATATTGTCACGACTTAGGTATATTTTTCAGTGATCTTCTTTTTGTACGCGTCATATTCGTCAGCTTTTTTAAAAGCCTTTTCTTCCAACTTGAAACCCTTTGTGAGAAGAGCTTTATCTTTCATGAGTTGTGTTTTAGTTGGATTTTCCATCTTGTCAATCTCGCGCCCATACGCAACAGAGTCAGCCTGGGCCTTCACCATATCTTCACCCGTCTTGATCCATTCTTTCCGGAGTTTCTCGTATTTCGTGGTTTCTCTCTTGTTCATCTTGGATGTGATTTTATTGGGAAGGAGTTTGGGTCCTTTCATATCTACTATAATCAATCATTAAAATTTATTCGCTCTATTTCACAATGGCACGGCATTTACACTCGTCGAATCATTTTGATTATTACATGGTTGGAGTTTGAATTTTATGTATACGTGGAGGCCAACAAAGAATTCTTTGTGAATCATAAAATTGTTGACATTGGTATATGGAATAGTCCCCGTGTGGCACAAAAAAACCATAAACAGGTTGGTGAAAATGGTTACCAGAGATTTGTATATATCCCTTATATTTTCCCCTTGTGAATCTCTCATCGACCATTGAGTTCACATGAATATCACTGAGTATATGATCTGCACGATACCCATTACAAGTTGAAATACCATCTGGAGTCATACTTCTTACCGCCAAAAACCCCTGTATTGTAAATTCATCATGGGCATCATGATTTAAATCACCAACTATAACCTGATAAGGACTACCGATTGAATGATTATATTCATCAATCTCGAAATACATAAGATGCATAGGTGCACCATGACGAAAGTATGCATTGCATAACATAAAATGTCCATCGAGGGAATCCGATTCAATACCTTTCCGCTTTACATGATAAAATTCAAGATCTTTTCTTGTGTTTCCATCTCGAGGTAAAACTTCATAACTTTCCAGAAACGACTTTTTGAATAAAGTCATCGTGTGGCATACAATATCAGGACCCATTTCATCGTACACATAAGTAAAACCACACTCTTCAAACAGATTGTGTGCATCATCATGTTTACCTGATTCAGTCATGGGTATGCCTTGAAGACACAAAATGTCTATATAAGGCTCAGCTCGAGTTTTCATAAAGTCCTTAAAGTGATGAATTTGTGTAGTGAATCCACTCGAGCAGTTCCATGTTGCGATTTTCACAGATCCTTCGTGATCTTCAGAAAGTTCAAAAAACTCATCAACATTTTTATCTGCGTTCTGTTTTTCGTTGTCTCGTTTCCATTGGCGTCCTTCGTTTGTGTCAGCACACGGCATCTTTTTTTGAAGTGATTATTACAAGGTCTACGAGTGACTTAGGCGTGTTTCAGACTAAGTGTCTGAATGTACTCAATGAGTTCATCATCCGTTTTGTACATAAGATTTTCATATGCGTACGCCCTTTTAATGTGCACGTCCATATTCTTCATAGCTCTTTTAGCTCTTCGTTTACACATGAACAACTTCCATTTTTCGGTGAGTGAGAGACGTTTATAAATATACTTTGGTAAGTTCATCTTATTAAAAGCTACGATGTTTTTTTATGCGTCTTGGAATCCAAACGCTTTCATGAAGAATTTTTTGTCGGTGTGGCTATCGAAATAAACTCGGAAACCCTCACCATAATAAGGCTTGGGATCATCCAATTCCTCGGAGTCTGACTCTGATTCGGTCTCACTTTCGTAATCCGTACCATCTTCAGAGTCAGATACGTCTTCGATGTCCCAATCATCACCGAAGATCACAGTTGTGGCATCACTGTCACTGTCGCTACCACTCCATTCATCATCACTTCCGTCTGAAAGTGAGATCTCCGTGGGAGGACTGGGTTCGGATTCCGATTCGGATTCACTACCATAATAGTACGCGGTTTGAATGATCTTACGAACAGGGCGTGCCATCTTATCTATCCTTACCACGCGACAAAGCCTTATGTTGGTTTTTCGGGATGAAAGTTCGCACAAAGTCCTTGATAAAGGACCAAAACCCGTCTCTCGCGATAGAGAATGCGAGATGTTGACGCATTTGAACATAGAAGTAATTCATCATACTTTCACCGACTAAAAAAATTCTAGACGATGTGCCAACGTCGGGAATGTTTCCTTTTTCCATGAATGTTCAAGGTGATTGAACATAGTGCGACGACACTTTGAATAATGAAGACGATCAATGATCGAATGGTCATCACAGTCTTGTCTGGGTGGCATATCACGCCAATTTTCAAAGTTTTTCGTGTACCACTCACTCTTATCCATGTTTTCAAGTTCTTCGTGTATGGATTCTATGAGTTCTTCACGTACATCCGATACATCATTGTACTCATCGATGAGATCACGCACACGTTTCGAATCCTCCTTTGCGTCGATTCGAGACACACGGGATCGCATGAGCTCTATCATGATTTCAAGTTTGTTTATGTACGTATTATACTCTGTGTAATCTTCATCATTAATATACGCGTATCGTCGTTTTCTTTTGAAGTCAGAGAGGGCGTCTTCATACTTCGAAAGAAGTGTGGTAAATTGTGTATTCATGTTACATTACACATACCAATCATCTTTATCTAACTTTTCGTAATGCCATCGCCTCGGGATTTGTAAGATCACTTCTTCTCCTACTTCATTCTTAGCGACGACGGTGTCGTATTCGTCAATTACCCGAATAGGTTTCGGGGCAACGTAACTGAAGATGTTCGTGAATATATTGGCGACGGATTCCATTTTATGGGTGCGAATGGAGGTTCAAGCTCTATGTCTTCGTATAATATTTTTTTCCAAATGATTTGCTGAACGTCTGAACACAAATTATTCGTGGCCAAACAGAAAGCTATTCTGAAATCGTCGGTGACGAGTGGGATGTAGTCGCACATTCGTCTTGATTTTCTTGAGACTTTATTTCACTTAGGATGTCTTCTCGTTCAAGTTTATATTTTTCGAGTTGAACATCCAAGATGACTCGGCGCGGGGCGTCCCACACCGCAGCCTTAATCCAAGTACACGCGTGTTCGATGTAATGAACACCCATCGTCATTAAAGTGACGTACACGGCTTTCAGATACCCCATTTTTGTTTTGAAACGTCGCATTTTTTTATGTATGTATATTTCAGAATGTCGCTCGACGATATACCGAAGCGAACGCAATATATCCTTTTAGATTCGGAATTCGTAAACGGTACGAACAATGTGTTTTCTCTCGATCTCACATTGAAATCAAACACACACGTAGAAGATATGAATCGTGTCATGGGTGTCAAAATGGTTGACTTCTATATCACTCAGGTCGGTGAAAATACATCGAATCTGAACACGGATATCGCAAAATTTGTGGACGTCGTGTGTCCAGAAATTCCAAAGGTCGGTCAAATGCTCGATGAAAGACACGGACAAGTCCTCGCACGAGTGCCACTCGAAAGACATTTCAGTGGGTCGAGTGGTATCGTGTTACGAGATAAGCAATGGCGATCATTTCAACGCACAACCAATTACTTTAATCCGATTTCAATTAAGAAGTTGAACTTTCAAATTTATGAACAACAAGACGATGGAGATTATTTACTCTTACAACCCGATGCGAAGTGGTACATGGTACTCGAAATCACGACGGTGAATGTCAAGGAAAAGCCAAAAGATCGTGAGCTTCAAATATTACAAGCACTAGAACAGCTTACAGCAAAGATAGATACTCTTAATAAAAATGTACAAAAACTTCCAGACACACCGATCGAAGAGCGTCAAAAGAAGAAATATCCATTCAGTTATTTGATCGGATTCATCGTCTTGGTTTTTGGTTCTTTCGTTTGGTGGGTGAACCGGGTGGTCTCGGTTTAAATACAATTTTCACGTGGTATATATACCCATTATTATCGTGAGCCTTCTCATAAAAACTAGTTCTTTTCTTAGGATTTATGAGACGGAACGGTTTTCCGAGAGGTACGTGCTGCATGTTTATGAATATTATCAAGGTCGAGTTTCACTTAAGCCTTTTTCGTAGTCTTCTTCTTCGTGGCGGTGGTCTTCTTAGCCTTCGGCTTTTCTTCGACCGGTTCTTCGTTCACTTCATCAGCGACCGCGACGGGTTCCGGCTCGGGGACCGCGACGGGTTCCGGCTCGGGGACCGCGACAGGCTCGGGGACCGGCACCGGCGCTGGGGCTACCGGGACTTCCGCTGGGATCGCATCAACGATACGCGCGAGAAGGTTGTACAGTCGAACCTTATCGATTCGCACACGAACGAGTTCATCTCTGATTTCTTGCTTGATCGCTTCCATGGTTATATATATTAAAAGAGAGATTATCTTTATACCAAATGATCTTCGTGGGTCCAACATTGAAAAGTGGAATTGGACAACACACATTCAAGTATACAAAACTATTTCCTGATGCACAATACTTCGAGTTTGGACAAGAGATTCCTGAGTGTGAGCATGCATTCATGTTTGTCATTCCTTTACCACATACAATCAACGCTATTCCATACGTCAAATCACGAGCGAAACATGTGTCGTGCATGACCGTGTGTGAAACCGAAACCGTACACGAAGATTACGGAAAGATTTTCGAACACTTTGATACGGTACTCGTGCCAAGTGCATTCTGTCAGCGCGTACTTTCGAAACAATTTCCAATGACGACATTCAAAATCGTACACGTACACATTCCATACGAACCAACATACACGTTTTATCACATCGGAAACATCGTCGACGATCGTAAAAACTTCCGGGGCATTCTCGAGGCGTTCATACGCTTGAATGATCCAAACACACGTTTACTCGTGAAAGCCACATGTAATCAAGACGTTGCGATCAATCTTCCGCGAGTCAAAGTCATCAACGGACTCATTTCGGATGAAGAAATGGAAGACATTCACGCGATGGGTGATTGTTACGTGAGTTTTTCTAAATCGGAAGGTGTAGGTATGGGCGCTGTCGAGGCGGCTTTACACGATAAACCGATCATCATCACGGACTACGGGGGTGCTTCAGAATATATTAAAACACCGTATACGATCGAGTGTGAACTTCAAGAGTTGGAGAGGGACGACTTTCTCTTCAAAAAAGGAATGGTTTGGGGAAAACCAAATCCGAACCAACTCTTGGAATTCATGCGCGATGCGTCACAAAAGAAACTTCGATCCATGGATCATACATTTACAAAAAATCTCGTAGGAAAAGAAAACGTCTTAGAAGAATTCTTGGTCCACGTAATTGGCAACAAAAACACCGAGACCAATCAAAATGGTACCTGATGTGACGTTACCTTGTTGCGCGATGAGAAACGCGACGATGTCGTCGATGAACTTGATACCCGATGGTTTCTTTGCGAGTTTAGGAACGAGAACACTCACGGCGATATAAAAGGTCATGGCTAGAATAACAGGTCTGAGGGTTTCCTGATCTAACATTTATAATGTAACTACATTTTAATCCTACTCATAATATCTGCGAGATTTGCGACATCCCCAATCTCTTTCGTCGTGACTTTATGTTTTCTACAATAGTCTCCACACACGGCTCTGAAGTGACACCTCTTTCCAGCCATAGTCGTGGCTGAACAAATCTTTGCTTGTGTGCGCATCTCGATTTGATTTTGTTCCGGTGGTGCGTCTAAAACTATGATCTTCCTCTGCATGCGCGCATCTTTCATTTCTTGTTGTTTTTGTTTACACTTCCACACGGCATTCGCGAGACGATAACACCGCTCGTCCGGCTCGCGAACACCGTACCGATCCATCGCGCGCTCGAGGCACATATTCCACATGGAATCATGAACGACTTGCATTTTTACTATGAGAATCCATACATTCGAAAATGACTTAGGTGTCTAAGTTTCACCAGCGATCGTTGAAAGATACAAATCGATCTCACCCGCGAATTCCGGACACCGTTCAACAGTCTTTTTTGTCACCATATCCTGAACGTTTGTCACGTGTTCTCTGAACTTTTTCATGTCAACACCTGTCATGTTATGAATTTGTGAATCTGTTGCAATGTCTAACATTGCATACATATATGCAGCTGCATAGTTGGCGTGGAGAACCGCCATCAATGGCGCGGCGTCCTGTTGGGCCGCTGTCGCGTATCGTGCCGCTTGTCTCATGAGTTGTTTGATTGAACTCTTGAGGCTAGTATTTGAACTATGTCTCATAGCAAACATGACAACGATGATGATGATTCCTACCAAGTAAAGCATCGCTCTATACTAGACAACACTAAAATTATTCCGGGTAGTTGTAAACCTAAGTAAAGAATTGACACCACAAAAGTTAAAGAAGAATGGGTGAGAGTGTACAAAAACTTACCCACATTGAACATGTTCTTAAAAGACCAGACTCGTATGTTGGTCCAGTGGACATCAGTTCCGAACCCTACTGGATTTTTCACAAAACTGATAATCAATTCAAAAAGAAGAATCTCAACTATTCACCAGCTTTGCTCAAGATTTTTGACGAAATATTGGTCAACGCAATTGACCGAAACTCTGTACATCCGAAGACTGTTACGAGCATCTCGGCGGGGATAGACAAGGACACTGGTGCCGTCACCATTGAAAACAATGGACCTCTTGGTGGTGTTGGCGTTCGTATGCATGAAAAGGAGGGTATTTGGAATCCGGAACTTACATTTGGACACCTACTCACAAGTACAAACTACGATGACAACAAAAAGAGAATCGTTGGTGGCAGAAATGGATACGGTGCCAAACTCACCAACATCTACTCTTCGGAGTTTTGTATAGTCATCAAAGACAGTGAGACAAAACAGACATACTGTCAAAAATGGGAAAATAATATGACAGTGTGTCATCCTCCAAAAATTACAAAACATTCTGGTTCAACATCTTCGGTTTCAATTACTTTCATTCCAGATTGGAAAAGATTTGGTATGACAAAGATGGATGCCTCAATTTACAAGATTTTTGAAAAGAGAGTGTGGGACGCGAACATCTGTACGACATCGAACTGTAAAGTCAAGTTTCAAGGGGAAGCCCTTCCCAAGACGTCCTTTGAGGCGTACGCCAAGATGCACGAAGGCGTCTCCGAGATCTCATCGGTGACCACGGATCGCTGGTCGGTGTGTATTGGCCCTTCGGAAAATGGTCTTGAACAAGTGTCATTCGTGAACGGTATCTGCACCACGAAGGGTGGAACCCATGTGGATCATGTCGCGTCGTATCTCGCGTCGGGTATCATTGATGAGATGGCAAAGAAGATCAAATTGAAGCCACAACAAGTCAAGAATACATTTAACATCTTTGTCAAGGCGACCCTTGAGAATCCAACCTTCTCGAGTCAAGTCAAGTCGGAGTGTACCTCAAAGGCTCAAGACTTTGGCAGTAAGTTTGATCCACCCAAGAACTTTATCAAGAATGCACTCAAGACTGGTATTCAGGATGAACTCACGGCACTCTCAAAGTTCAAGGAAATGAAGGAACTCAAAAAGACGGATGGTGCACGAAAGTCTAAAATTACTGGTATTCCCAAGTTGGATGATGCAAACAAAGCAGGGACGGTGCAATCTGGAAAGTGTACGCTCATCGTGACGGAAGGTGATTCGGCAAAGACTCTCGCAGTTGCCGGTCTCTCGGTGGTTGGTCGTGATCACTACGGTGTCTTTCCCCTCCGTGGGAAGTGTAAAAACGTCCGGGATGCATCCGTAGTACAGTTAACATCAAACCAAGAGTTCAACGACCTCAAGAAGATCCTGGGTCTTCAACAAGGCAAGGACTATCAAGATCTTTCCGAGCTTCGTTATGGACGTCTTATGATTATGACGGATGCGGATAATGACGGTTCCCACATCAAGGGTCTTATTCTCAATATGATTCACTATTTCTGGCCTTCGCTCCTCAAGTTGGGTTTCGTAGTTTCTATGGTGACACCAATCATCAAGGCGTCCAAAGGTACACAATCAAAGTCATTCTACACAGATTCCGCGTTCCGTAGCTGGTATGGCAATGGACAACCTGGTTGGAAAATCAAATACTATAAGGGTCTCGGTACGAGCACGAGTGCCGAGGCTCGAGAGTATTTCAAGAAGATCCAAGACTTGACTGTCAAGTTTGATATGGATATTATGACAGATAAATCTATTATTCTCGCCTTTGACAAGAAGAAGGCGGATGACCGAAAGACCTGGCTCCTCGAGAGTACGGCGATGGATTCCACAGAACTAGAAGTTCCGTATGGATCTGTGAAAAACTTGAGCATTACACACTTTGTTCGCAAAGACTTGGTGAATTTCAGCCTAGCGGACTTGAAGCGTTCCATCGCCCACATGGCCGATGGCCTCAAGCCTTCGCAGAGAAAGGTCATGTATGCGTGCTTCCACAAAAACCTCAAGGATGAAATGAAGGTGGCACAGTTGGCGGCGTATGTTGCGGACAAGTCGGCCTACCATCACGGCGAAGTATCCCTCGCAGATACGATTGTCAAGTTGGCGAATGACTACATGGGTTCAAATAATATCAATCTTCTCGAGCCGTGTGGTCAGTTTGGGACGCGTCTCATGGGTGGTAAGGATGCATCTCAAACGAGGTACATCTTCACAAAGCTGACCAAAGATGCCCGCAAAATATTTGATCCTAGAGACGATCCCGTACTCAATTATCTGGATGATGATGGTCGCTCAATTGAACCAGACTTCTATATGCCAACACTTCCAATGGTGCTCGTGAACGGCACGGAAGGTATCGGTACAGGATTCAGTTGTTATGTACCCCCATTCAACCCCAAGGACATCAAGGAGAACATTCTTCGCGTGCTCGATGGTCGTGCGGTCAATGAAATGAAGCCGTGGTTTAGGGGTTTCAAGGGTAAGGTTTTCAAAGAGGATGGCACTTGGATCACCGAAGGTGTGTGGCGAGACACGGGTTCACGACTCAAAGTCACCGAACTTCCACCGGGTCGCTGGACACAAGACTACAAGGAGCATTTAGATGCTCTCATGGAAAAGAAAGTCATTTCGGGCTTCACCAACAACTCAACGACCGATGATGTTGATTTTGAAATATTTGGATATACGGGTAAGGATATCATCAAGGATCTCAAATTGCGAAAGTCTTTTCACACGTCGAACATGCACTTGTTTCACCCAACGCGAGGTATTCACAAGTATGCGAGTCCGGAAGATATTCTCAAAGACTTTGTCAAACTCCGAGCCGAGCATTACGTTAAACGAAAAGAACACTTACTCAAAGTGCTCGACACACGGGCGACGATGTGTGGGTACAAATCCAAGTTTGTCACCATGGTGATCGAAGGTGATATTGTTGTTTTCAAAAGAAAGAAGGATGATCTCGAACGACAATTATCACAAATATTTCCCAAGATTGGTGGTACATATGATTATCTTCTCAATATTAAGACTGTTCAATATACGGATGAATGTGTCAAGGAACTTGTGAAAGAGGCAAAGCAGGCGCGCGAAGAACTCGAAATCATGAAAAATACGAGCCACATTGACATGTGGAAAACTGATATTAAAAATTTGTAGACATAGAATAAGTATGTGCGACGTCAGTGGCGCGAGCACCGGGGCGATTTTGTCCTTGAACGCACTCGGTAAGCAAGATACATATTTATTATCCGAAAAAACGGATGATTCCTTATTTAAATATGAAGAGAAGAGACATTCCAACTTTAGTCGTTTTCATAGAACCACGACCGTCTACAATCCAGGCGGAAAACTTACATGGCCGTTCAATGAACGCATCAAGGTGACCTTGAATCCACAAAACGCGGGTGACCTTTTGAGTAACATGTATATCAGTCTCACACTTCCAGCGCTCCCGAGTGGTCGAAACTACGCCGATCAGGTTGGACGACACCTGATAAAGAGCATCACCATGCGTGTCGATGAATTCGAACTTGAAACCATATATGATGATTGGATGATCATTTATGATGAATTGTATCTCGAAATGTCCGAAAAGATTACGAACAAGTTTTTGATCAATCGAATGCTTCCGTATGACACGGCTGTCGACACACCGCAGTATGCGCAGTATGAATCAGATGTCATCATTCCCATTCCCTTTTTCTTTTCGAGAAAGTATGCGAGTGATGAATACGACACGAACAAACCAAATCGCCCGTATTTTCCTTTATGTGCGATTCACAAACAAAAGCTTGAATTTGAAATTGAATTTCATCCACAAACATTCTTCTCGGATACGAATTCAACATTGACACTTCCCGAATTTCACATTGTGACGGAAGAGATGACGATCGACCCGGCCGAGCGACGGTTTTATATCACAGAAGATACGACGTTCATCACGGATGTGGTCAAGAAACACCCAACGACCGAAACCGAAATTGGTAAAACCATCGTGAAGAACAATTTAGTTCCATCCATCCCTGTCAAAACACTTCACTGGTTTTTACGAAACAAAAAGTTTGAAGACGTGAATGTGGCGAGAGGTCCCGGAACACCGGATCAGGCATACCTTGACGCATACGAGATTCCCGGATCTGTGGGTGCAGACTACTATTACTTCCAGAATAGGTTCAATTTTTCAAGTGTGCTCGACTTCGATCAGTTGTACGCATTCTTTTATCCAGTCATGGACTCGGCAAAGTTTTATATTAATGGGAACGATCTTCCAAATATTACGAGTGCAAATCATTCATATTACAAGTATATGACACCGTTTAGGGCGCGACTATCTCGACCGTATAGAAATATTTATACGTATTCCTTCTCGATGTATCCGGCAAATGTGGAGCCATCGGGAAGCCTGGATTTTAGTCAGATAAAGTCAGAAAAAACAAACATAGAGTTAAACCTAAAGAGTGGACTTACCGATCAATATTCATTACATATGTACTATACAGGGTATCAAACGTTTAAATTTTCAAAGGGATTCATGTCCCTCGCTTATTAAATAATGTCGTCTTGTTATCCTTAATGTATTCAATGATTTTGTTTTTGATACACCATTTGATGAAATTCAATTGCGCGAGCGTTGTTTGAATTTCATGAGATGTTCCCGGAACCGTGTACGAGAACTTTTGGGATCTACAAAACGGGTCAAAAAATCGTTTACTGTATCCATCGAGACTTGACTTATATGCACAATGCACTGTGAAGAGTTTTCCATCGGTCGTCGTGAAACTCGTATGGTTCTTCTTTGCGTAGTTTGTGATAAACCATTCGAGATTTCGGAGTGAAATTCCACTCGATTTGTCAAGGACGTTCAGTAGCGTAGATCTATTCTTTTCTTCACCGTAAAAGTTGTTGATGGCATGTAGTAGAATATCAGACTTGTTCATTACTATAGTATACCCTTCAAATCTATAAGCTTGTTTGAGGTCGAGGATGCTTCACAGGCTGGACACCCCTTCATGAATATAGGTGGAAAGCCATGTGTATGTACTGGACCACCGGCTCGAACGACGGATACTGGTTCGAAAGTCTTCTTCTGTATGAGATGTGTATCACAATACCCACCATTCTTACCACGCCGTGTACACCTATGCCCATCCTTTTTTACACCTCGACACATGAGGTTTTCTGAAATGTGAGGTATGTCTCTCAACAAAAGTTCCATGGAAATTCCATGTGTCTTTGATATCTTTTCTATGTACTGTGTGAGTCGCTCACTCACACGTTTCTCCACTTCCTCTTCAAACACCTGTGTTAGTACACTCGACATTAGACTTACTCTTTTCACGTTCGTAGTTTTTAAATAACGTTTCGATCGATGTCTTTGGCGCTTTCTTTTGACGCGGTGGTTTGTGTTGGGCAATAATCTCACCAAAGATCTCTTCTTTTGGATTATTATACAATGGATCAAGGAGGTCGCACACAGGTGTTAAAAATTTATTGAGGAAATAATAATGGTAATCGACCGGGATACCATGTTCCTCTACATATTTTGGATCCTCGGATTTCTGATACGCTTTGGCTTTGGGATCTTCGGTCTTTGTGAGAAGATAGGGCACCCGATCTCCAGATTGTGGTTCCGAACCAGGTCGTCGTTCGCGCATCTTATTATGCACCTGAACATGCGCCATATTAATATCCCAACTTTTCGCAACATCCGAAATGTGTACCGGGTTCCCCTTGACTTTGTAGGTATCCGAGAGACCCTGGCTCAACACAAGTTTATCGTTTGGAATGTCTCCGGAGAGAAGTTCAATCGCACGTTCTCTGGCCAATTGTTTAGGTGGTTCAGTATCACTCGAATCAAGAACAACGTCGAGAAGTTCTTTGCACACTTCGCGTAGATGAGGTGTGTTATCGCGACGAACAATCTGAAGACCCTTAATGTCTATGTAGTCCATGTGCATTTTGTCATCCTTTCCCTTGGTCCACAACTTTGCAGCGTATCTCTTCTTTGAATAGAGGAAATATGGCCAATATACCTTTTCGAGTTCCAAATTATTTGGTTTCTTGAAAAGTGCCGTACACTCTTCAGCCGCCTTTTCACCAATCGTCCATGAATACTCAATAGCTTCTTCACCTTTACGATCACCGACGTCAAATTCAACCATGACTGAATCGGTATTATGTACCACTAATTCACCGGGACCGATGTGAAAGTGATGCGATTCTGTCGTCAGATCATACACGTATCCATCCGTCGTACCCATGTGTTCCAATTTTTTGATAACCACGGGACATTTTCTTTGATTTGACATGGTCCACGTTTGTCTAAATATAGATGATTTATCGGTTCTTGTATTTATGGAGACATTATATCCCAAACGGCGACCGAGGATATACATACCCATAGACCCCTCTTTTCCTTTGATATCCATTCTCGTATACCCATTCGGATCTTTGTCTCCATCAGCCATGTAGTATCCGTCCCAGAATGCACGCACAACATCGATCGGCGCATTTAAGATACACGACGGAACAATTTTTTCTTTGTGTGCGTTGTAAAACAATCGACGGTATTTATTTGAAACGGTCTTAACGTCGCCAACAGCGTTAAGCTTGTAAACACCACTACTTTCAATCGTATCATAGATTCTGGTTTCAAATGGAGCAAGTTTCATCATTTCTTCGAGATATTCCATATTTGAATTATTGAGTGCCCACGTATACTTTCCATTGTATTGACCGCACGATCCATCTCCAAAGAAGAATCCCATTATTTTTGCTTCATCGACCGAGACATCACTCTTCACGTCTATGAACGCATCGACGCAATTCCCATGCAAAAGTCGAGTACCCAAGGTGACTTCAGTTGGTTTAATCATAGATGCATCTTCGAGCAAAAGACTGTGATCTTCCGTAACGTCGACGATACCCGTGTGTGTGACAACGCGATGTATAACTTTTGACGTTTTGTGTCGAACGATTTGTGTAATGGGTGTGAAACCACGTTCTGTCCATACTTCAGCGTCAATCTCCGCGACTTCCTTTCCGTCGTCTCGGATTTCATACATATCCACAAGTGCATCTATGCGTGATGTCTTGATTTC
>Ga0222716_10002627_pt1 | contig 14564 bp, 29 predicted proteins | sample C33_13DmetaG_FD_165044 | JGI IMG/M metagenome (GOLD analysis project Ga0222716, IMG submission 165044) | Estuarine water microbial communities from San Francisco Bay, California, United States - C33_13D | ecosystem: Environmental > Aquatic > Marine > Unclassified | place: USA: California... | reverse complement strand
AGAAGCGTATAGCCAACCTTGAAGCGCAAATGGAGAAGATTAAAGACAGCCAAATGGAGATGTTTCATAAAAACAATGGAGTCAAAGGAGCGGGTCATTGATAACCGCTATGTCCTTTGTTCTTTTGTTATTCTCCAACGGTGCTTTAGAGGGGTATAAGCATCACGAGAACTTATCGGATTGTCTTTCGGTTAAGCGCAAAATAAAAAGGCATAATGGACAGGCACATGGCTTTGAAGATAGGTGGGTTTGCCAACGCATGAAGGTAGAGTTGGCGCAGGGTCCTGATGGAAGATGGAACATTAGACGTTTATTAGATGGAGTAAAGAAATGACCGAAACTACTGATCATATCCCCGATAAGGCCGCATATCAGGTTAACAGAAGACGTATGTGTTGGGTGGCTTTAGGCATGATGATGGCCGTTGTCGTGTGTTTTCTTATTGACCCTGAGAAATATGGTGGCGCAGAGTTAGGCCCCATCTTCTACGGGTTAAGTGGGCTTGTCGCAGTCTACTTCGGTGCAACTAGCTGGCAGCAGAAAAAATGATCTCTTTACTCGGAACATTACTCGGATTTGGCACGTCAATCGTCCCTGAAATCCTAGGCTATTTCAAACAGAAACAAGCTAATCAGCAAGAGTTGGCAATGCTTGAAGCAAAGGCTAAATATGCTGAGAAGCTGTCTGAATTGAAGCTAAAGGAGCTGGACGCCCAAGCGGATATTGCTGAAGCACAGTCGATATACCAACATGATAACAATATTGATAGCGGTAGTTTTGTTAATGCTTTACGCGGCTCTGTTAGGCCTGTTATTACTTATGCTTTCTTTATTCTGTTCGCGGCGATCAAAACGACGGCGTTGACAACAATGATGTCTAACGACGGTGTGGACTTATCTGTTGCCTTAGTTGCAATCTGGGACGATGAAACTCAAGCTATCTTTAGTGCTATAATCGCTTTTTGGTTTGGCAATCGTGCCATGAGCAAAGCTAGAGCAAGGACCAGTAAATAATGGCAAAACAATCTGTAGGCGCTGTATGGCGTCCAATTCCAGTTAGAAAAAGAACCTCTATTGGTCAGTCTCCGATGAGCCGCCCAAATAACAAACACAAGCGGCGTAACTGGAAGAAATATCGTGGTCAGGGGAAATAAAACCTTATGAGTAAGTTTAAATTAAGCGGTAAGTCTATACTCAAGTTGAACGGTGTAAACGAAGACCTGCGTAACGTGGTTTTAAGGGCAATCGAGATAACTAAAGTAGATTTTGGCGTGATTGAAGGTTTACGCACAGAGAAAAGGCAAGAAGAGTTGGTTGCCTCTGGCGCATCGCAAACCATGAAGTCCCGGCACCTTACCGGGGATGCTGTAGATCTTATGGCGTATATAGGTTCGCGTGGATCATGGGAGCTTAATCTTTATGATGACATAGCGGACGCTATGCGGGCCGCCGCAATTGAGAAAGACGTAGGCATTCAATGGGGTGCAGCGTGGACCGTGCCTGACATACGAGAGTGGGATGGCACTATGGAAGATGCGATGAACTCTTACATTGATATACGTCGATCCGAAGGCCGCAGGCCGTTCATTGATGCGCCGCATTTTCAGTTAACATAAAATTACAGTTTCTCCTAGCATCTCTTATATTAAGTGTGCTAGGGTGCATAATACGTTATGCGATAAACTGTGGGGACTTGATGGATGAAATAAAAATAGCCGAAGCGGTGTTTCGGATTTTCCGTGAACGTCGCCAAGGTTGTGTCGATTATATGTTGAATGGCAACGTAAAATCGATGGAGCATTATCGTGAGCTTATGGGCAATCTTGAATGCCTTAATCACGTGGAACAGGAACTCAAGAGCCTGCTAGAAAAACAGGAGCGAAGTAATGACTAAAGCGCAAGAAGTAGACCTTGATAGTGTAGCAGAGGGAGTCGCGAACCTCGCAGAAGCTTACAAGGATGTTACTGACAAGGTACTAGACCCCGATAAAATCGGTGGTTCTCTCCTAGAACGGATGCCAAACCCAACGGGCTGGCGTTTGCTAATCCTACCATATCGCGGAAAAGGTAAAACCGATGGCGGAATATATCTGCCAGACGCGGTGGTTCAGGAGCAGACAGTATCCACACAGGTTGGCTATGTCCTCAAGGTAGGGCCTCTGGCTTACAAGGACACAGAGAAATTTCCCTCTGGTCCGTGGTGCGAGCAGAGTGATTGGGTGATGTTTGCCCGTTATGCTGGATCGCGTTTCCGAATTGATGGCGGTGAAGTTCGCATCTTAAACGATGACGAGATTTTAGCGCGTATCAACGAACCTGAAGATATTTTGCATTTCTAGGAGTGACTGATGTCAGAAGATAAAGAGTATGATACAGACGACCAAATCGAGCTAGATTTGGTCGAGGATGCTGAAGTAGAGCTTGATTCTAATAACGAACAAGCCAACGTGTCGTCGGATGACGATAACTTTGACAAGGCAGAAAGCGCCACTCAAAAGCGCATAGATCGCCTGACCAAGAAAATGCGTGAGGCCGAGCGCCAGCGCGAAGAGGCTTTAAGGTACGCTCAAAACGTACAAGCTGAAGCTCATCAATTAAAGCAGCGCATGGATGCTTTGGATAACAGCTATGTTACCGAATACAGCAGCCGTGTTGAGACGCAGATGGCTACGGCAGAGCAAGATCTTGCAAGGGCTATTGAAATGGGCGACACTAACGGTGTTGTCGAAGCCCAACGCAAAATAACCAAGCTTGCTATTGAAAACGACAGAGCCCAACAAGCAAAAGTTCAGCAAGAAAGGTACGCTCAACAAGCGCGGGCGCAGCAGCAAGCGCGGGTTAATCAGCCAATGCCGCAGCAACAGCCGCGTAGGCCGGACCCGAAAGCAGAAAGATGGGCCCAAAGAAACGCATGGTTTGGAGAAGACGAAGCCATGACGTATGCTGCTTTTGGCATCCACAAAAAATTGATCGAAGACGAAGGGTTTGACCCGCAGTCCGATGACTATTATACTGAGCTTGACAGACGTATGGTGAACGAGTTTCCACATAAGCTGTCAAACGGTGGAAGTAAACGGCCCGCTCAGACGGTTGCTTCTGTATCCCGCAGTTCTGGGCGCAGTAGTGGGAAAAGGGTTAGACTCACCCCTAGCCAAGTCGCGATAGCGAAAAAATTGGGTGTGCCGCTTGAAGAATACGCGAAATACGTGAAGGAGTAAGTTAAATGTCTGAAGAACAAAACGAAATGTTTGAAGGCGAAATTAAACGTACTTCTCGCGCAAACCAAACTAGGGAAAAAACGGCAAGGCGTAAGCCGTGGGCTCCCCCGTCTATGTTGGACGCACCGCCTGCACCGGATGGTTTTAAGCATCGTTGGATCAGGGCTGAAACCCGTGGTTTTGACGATACTAAAAACATAAGCGCAAAGATGCGCGAAGGCTGGGAACTGGTTCGCAAGGACGAGTATCCAGACTTTGAGGCCCCGGTAGTTGATTCAGGTAAATACGAAGGTGTGTTCGGAGTAGGTGGACTTATTCTCGCCCGTATTCCGTTGGAGACGGTAGCAGAGCGGACGGCTTATTTCTCTCAGAGAAACCGAGACCAACTGCAAGCTGTTGACTCTGACATGATGCGCGAGAATGCACATTCAACCATGCGGATCAGCAACGCTGATCGGCAATCTCGTGTAACCTTTGGCGGCCCACAACGATAAAGGGTCGCCCTGATTGGAGAAAAACAAATGGCAAACCAAGATACTGCCTTTGGTCTTCGTCCTATCGGGCTCAACGGCGCAGGTGCCAACACTACCGGTGTAACTCAGTATGAGATTGCATCTAACAACTCCAACCCGATTTATCAGTATTCGCCAGTAATTCCTCTGGCTGCTGGTGTTATCGATATTGTTGGTAATGCTAATGGTGGTACGGTTCCTGCTCTCGGCGTCCTGATGGGTGTTGAGTATGTAGATAGCTCTACAGGCAAAACCGTTTGGAAGAACTACTGGCCCGGTTCAAGCAATGTAAGCGTTGACACGAATCATCCTGTCAAAGCTTTCGTTGCAGACAACCCAAACCAGTTGTTTATGGTTGCTGCTGATGGTAGCTCAACCGACCGTGCAACCGCACTGTCGAACATTTTTGCTAACGCATCACTTGCAACTGCAACTTCCGGTTCATCCGCAAACGGACGTTCCACTGCTGAATTAGATATTTCCACCGTTGCTACTACAGCTACGCTGTTCATGCGCGTTGTTGGCCTCACAGGTGATGTGGCTAACCTCGACTATGACGCAGCCGGTGTGAACTATGTAGTTCGGTTCAACTTCCACCACAATGCGCCCTGCTCTAGCTCTGATTCTCAGACTACAGCAGCCAGCACTGGCATTTAAGGAGGGGATAGACAATGGCTATTTCTCGCGCACAATTAGCGAAAGAGCTTGAGCCCGGCCTAAATGCCTTGTTCGGTCTTGAGTATGATCGTTACGAAAACGAACACGCTGAAATCTTCGATGAAGAGTCTTCAGATCGGGCATTTGAAGAAGAAGTGATGCTCGGTGGTTTTGGAACAGCACCTGTCAAAAGTGAAGGCGGAGCCATCAATTTTGACGATGCACAAGAAACCTACACTGCTCGGTACACACACGAAACAATCGCTCTGGCCTTCTCAATCACTGAGGAAGCTATCGAGGACAATCTGTATGACCGACTGGCATCACGTTACACCAAGGCTCTGGCCCGCTCAATGGCTCAGACCAAGCAGATCAAAGCTGCCGCAATCCTGAACAATGCGTTCACTGCGGGTGCTTCTGCAATTGGTGACGGCGCAGCCCTCTGCTCGTCTTCTCACCCATCTTTGTCTGGTAACCAGCGCAACAAACTGTCTGTTGCAGCAGATCTCAACGAGACTTCTCTTGAGCAGATGCTGATCGACATTGCTGGTCTAACAGACGAGCGTGGTTTGAAGATTGCTGTTCGTGGTACGAAGCTGATTATCCCGAAGGAATCGCAATTTATTGCGGAGCGAGTGCTTAACTCCAACCTCCGTCCGGGTACAGCAGACAACGATGCAAACGCCATAAAGAACATGGGTATGCTTCCAGAAGGAGCGGTTGTTAACCACTTCTTGGTAGATACCGATGCCTTCTTTATTAAGACGGATGCACCGAACGGCTTTAAGTACTTCAACCGTTCCCCAATCAAAACCGCTATGGAAGGTGACTTTGACACCGGAAACATGCGGTTCAAGGCCCGTGAGCGTTACAGCTTCGGCGTCTCCGATTGGCGTTGTGTGTTCGGCACCGAAGGTGCATAACACAGTCTCTCCCTGAGACCGGAAGGGGCGGCTGCAAAGCCGCCCTTTCTTTTTGTTTTGTTCTAAGTTATATTTTATTTGGGTCTAATATATGAGCTTCGTAGACAGGAACTGGCCCACCTGACATTGCACGGACTACGAAGCCAAACCTTGTGCAAGGGGTAAGATATGGCTTCGACCACTTTTTCCGGTCCTGTTACCTCGACAAATGGCTTTGTCGGTGACATCAAAGTTCCAACCTACACCGTAGCTGGCGCACCTTCCGCATCTGATGCGGGAGCAGGTACACTTATCTATGTGTCCAATGGTGCTGCTGGTTCAGCTATTTTAGCCTTCTCTGACGGCACTAACTGGAAGCGCTCCGACACAGGCGGAACCATCTCAGCCACGTAACAGGAGGTAAACCATGTCTCGTTTTAAGCCACCTAGCGTAGAAGAACTCGCAGCTAGAGGCCTAGATGCGGACGGCAATCCTCTTGTAACTAAGAAGGTTCGCGCACGTAACACAGACGGCACGTTGAAGGGTGATGACCCTTCAACCCCGGATGTTAACGAAGCGTGGGAAGAAAAAGCCGTTCCAAAAAAGGCTGTTAAAAAGTCGGAGAAAAACTAATGGCTAACTCAGACGTAAGAACAAAACGTCTGACGGGTACGGGAGCGGCCAATATTGGTCGTTCCCGCTTGCGTCAGGTACAGGTTTTGACGGGCGCGGGTGCAGGTCGGTTGACTTTAACAGATGGTAACGGTGGTTCGACAATCTTAGACATAGATTTTCTAGCTTCCGACTCACACTCTGTAAACATTCCTGATGAAGGGGTTTTGTTTACAGAGGATCTGTATGTCGCCACGGCAACCAACGTCACGGCCATGACAATCTTCTTTAGCTAGGGGGTGCGTTTATGTCCCGTGAAGTAAGCTCTATAACTCGCGTCGGCACTAGCGAGCCGTTCGAGCTTCAAGTTGCTAGAGGGCAAATTGCTTGGCACAAGCCGCTTTTTAAGTTCGGCAACAACGCTACTGTTGGAGACAGTTTGGAAACCATATGGGCAGAAGGTGGCCTCTATAGTTACTTGACTTCGGCAACTGTTTTAAAAGTTTCTAGTTCATCTACAGACGACACCTCTGCGGGAACAGGAGCAAGGACAGTTCAACTGTACGGACTTGATGGTGACTACAACGAAATAAACGAACTCGTTACCTTAAACGGGCAAACCGTTGTAAACACCACGCAATCATTTTTACGCATAAATCGTATGATTGTGCGTTCTGCGGGATCAAGTGGAGCAAATGCAGGTGTTATTTATGCGGGAACAGGCACGGTAACGACAGGTGTACCTGCAAATGTTTATGCTTCCGTAAACGGGGTAACAGGATCAAATCAGAGCTTGATGGCTCTTTGGACCGTCCCTGCGGGATACACGGCGTACATGCTCCAATATGACGTATCTAACGGAACGACGTCTAACACCCCTGCGCTTTGTAAACTTATTTTGGCGGTGAGGCCGTATGGAGAAGTGTTTCAGTCAAAAGATGTTAAGTCTTTGACAACAGGAATGCACGTTGAAGAATCTTTTGCAATTCCACAGAAAATTACAGAAAAGTCGGACATAGAAGTACGGGCAATATCGTCCTCCGCTTCTGTGAGTTTTGATATTTCCGCCGCTTTTGAAATTGTTTACATCAAGAACGGGGATAATTTGGCGTAATGGCGACTACTAAAAATGTTGAGAGACTTCCGTCCGGACGTATTAAATACAGAGGAGAGACTTTCGCTGGCTTCAACAAGCCCAAGCGTACTCCCGGTAAACCAAAAAAGAGTGCTGTTCTTGCTAAAAAAGGCTCTGAGATTAAGTTGGTCCGATTCGGAGACCCAAACATGTCAATTAAAAAAGATCAGCCCAGCCGTAGAAGTAATTTTAGAGCGAGACATAACTGTGATACCGCAAAAGATAAGTTTTCTGCACGGTATTGGTCCTGTAAGGCATGGTAGGGTGACTTTCGTGGCTGATAAAAGCTTGCATGAACTTGAAATAGAGTTCACAGAATGGAAAACGCAACAAAAACACATTGTAGATCGCGTAGATCAGCTACATACGGATATGAGTGACGTAAAAAAGGCCGTTTTTCAGGCTAAATGGATGCTTGTTGGTGCTTTAGTCTTTGCTGGAATGATGAACAGTGAGGCTTTTATGGAACTTATACTTAATTTTGGGGCTAAATAGTGGCTTATTCGCGCAAATCTTCTAAGTCTTCGCCTAAAAGCAAGGGTAGTAAGATTTGTCCTGAAGGAAAAGCTTGGGCGGAAAGGACTTTTGACACCTATCCGTCAGCTTATGCTAATTTAGCGGCGTCTAAATATTGTAAGGACCCTAATTACGCCAAAAAGTCTAAACGAAAGGGCAAGTAATGGGCGGTCTAAAGGAGTGGTTAGATGAGGATTGGGTACGACTGGATAGTTCTGGTAATATCGCAGGTTCGTGCGGTACATCGAAGAATAAAAGAAATCCTGATAGATGCCTACCTAGAAGTAAAGCTCAGAGCCTATCAAAGTCTGAACGCGCTGCAACGGCTCGTAAGAAAAAGCAAGCGGGCGCTAAAGGGCAACAGGTTGTGGCAAACACTGAGGCGGCCAAGGTAACAAGAAAGGCAACAGGGGGTGTTATTGGTTATGAGACCAAAGCAAAGCGCCCTTTTCGTGGCAGCAGCATACCCGGAACGGCTGTAGCGCGTGGTTGTGGTAAAGTTATGGGCGGTCGCCGTAAGCGGACAAAAGGGTCAGTGTCTCAAGCATGAAGAACATGCGGTTTTACATCGGCAAAGAGCAGGATATCTGCCAAGAAATATTGGCGTGGTCTGCTCACACCTTGCAAAAACCAAACCCGTTTTATAACGGGCTTCCACCGTGCCCGTATGCCCAAAAAGCTTGGGAAGATCACAAAGTAGCTATTTTGTTTAAGTACGACACAAACTTACAATGCTTGTATAGCACCATATCTCAGTGGGAAGACACGTTTGACCTAGTTATCATAGTGGATATGGCCTTTGAAAAAGACCCAGATGCGTTCCACGACTACTTAGCGATGATGAATGACGCCATTTCTGAGGGTGTTTTTATTGATAGGGACATCTGGTTGATGGGTTTTCACCCCCACGATGAACCCAATGATTTCATAGACGATAGTTCGTTTATGCAGATGGTTGATGATGAATATGCTATGATTTTTGTTCAACGCTTGTCTAAGGTGCAGGAAGCAGCAGACAAACTTGAACAAAAAGGGTATTATGATAATTACTTGGAAGAGTACGATGCCGAGCACATCTTCCAAACCCGCAAAGAGTTGTACAGGAGGCTCCAACAATGGCAATGAAACCACGTAAGGTTAATAAGAAAGCCGATGGCAGCATGGTAAAGAAAATGCGCGGCGGTGGCATGGTAAAGAAAATGCGCGGCGGTGGCATGGTTAAAAAGATGCGTGGCGGCGGAATGGTAAAGAAGAAGTAAGATGGCTACCTCTGGAAGCACCAACTTTGAGCTAGATGTCGCTGACTATGTTGAGGAGGCATTTGAGCGTTGTGGACTTGAGGTTCGTACTGGTTACGATCTCAAAACCGCTAAGCGTTCCTTGAATTTGATGCTTGCAGAATGGGCTAACCGCGGTCTGAACGCATGGACTATAGCCCAGAGAAGCCAAGCTTTGACTCAAGGCACAGGTGATTATAACTTAGGAACCGACGTTATCGACATTTTGTCGGTAGTGGTACGTCGCAGCGGCACGGATTATGCACTGGAGCGTATTAGTCGAGACGATTATTTGTCTATTCCGACTAAAACAACACAGGCACGTCCTTCTCAGTTTTTCTTAGACAGGCAGATAACGCCTGTCTTAAAGCTTTGGCCGGTTCCTGAAAACAGCACCGATGTTGTGTATTATGATGCATTAACTCGCATGGATGATGCGGATGAGTACACAAACACGATGGAGGTTCCTTTCCGTTTGTATCCGTGTTTAGCCGCGGGTTTGGCGTACTATATTTCCATCAAGAGAGCCCCCAACAGGGCACAACTCTTGAAGATGATGTACGAAGAAGAGTTTGAACGAGCAATATCTGAGGACCGTGATCGGGCTTCGTTTAATATTGCGCCTGATTTTGGATATTTTAGGGTATAGCTATGGCTCGATTTGCTACAGGCAAAAACTCTTATTCAATATCTGACCGTTCCGGTTTCCGGTATCGGTATCAGGACATGCGTAAGGAGTGGACAGGCTTACTTGTAGGCAAAGACGAGTGGGAGCCAAAACAACCTCAGTTGGAGCCTTATCCAAAAGTTGTAGATCCTCAAGCTTTGAAAAACGCACGGCCTGACCGCGTGGAGCCTATGGATGTTCCTGTCGGTGGCGGTGGTTACCCTTATAGAGGCGTGGATACAGGACTCTTATGTTCTGTGGGCCATGTAACGGTGGTGACATGAGCTTTACATTAACGCAGCTACAAGACGCTATTAAAGACTACACAGAAAATCAGGAAACCTCTTTTGTTAACAACCTGAACATCTTTATCCGTGGTGCGGAAGAGCGCATCTTTAAGAGTGTGCAGCTTAATTTTTTCCGTCGAAACCAAACGGGTACGTTAAGTGTTGGTAATAAGTTTTTAAACTGTCCGTCAGATTTTCTGGCCCCGTACTCGTTGTCTATAATTACAGCGGGCGGCGATAACGTGTTTTTGGAGTATAAAGACGTAAACTTCCTCCAAACAGCTTATCCTAACCCTACTACTACGGGAACACCGAGGTACTATGGTTATTTTGACGTGTCTAACTTTATTATTTCTCCAACTCCTAGTGCTGCTTTGACGGCAGAACTCCACTATTATTACAGGCCTGCTAGCCTGACTGCGGGAGCCGGAGGCGGCACAACGTGGCTTAGTGTTAATGCGCCAATTGCGATGTTGTATGGCTCGTTAATTGAGGCATATACATACATGAAGGGTGAACAGGATATTATTCAGAACTACCTGTTGCAGTTCCAAGAGTCTATTGGACGCTTGAAGAACTACGGTGAGGCTATTGAGGATACGGATGCGTATCGTACAGGTCTCATTATTAGGGAGAAAATCTAGTGTTTAGTTTCAAGCTGGAGATTGGTGAAGAACCGTTTGTATTGGTTCATACCACAGAAAACCGCGGGTTTACGCCAGAGGAAGTGGCTGAGCGTTGCGTAGCAAAAATAATATCGGTTTCAGATAACGCGCATCCCGGTATTCGCGATCAAGCCAATGCTTATAAGAAGCACATTGAGAAGGTAGTAGCCCATTATATGAGAGAGGCTATTCGGAGTGACCGAACTACGGTATATAATAACCTAAAGGATGCGGGGCATCCAGAATTAGCTGATGCGATAAGGAGACTGTAAACATGGCTATTACACAAGCAATGTGTACATCCTTCAAGCAGGAATTACTTGAGGGACAGCACGACTTCCGTACATCGGGCCATACGTTTAACATGGCTTTGTACACAAGTTCAGCCACACTAAGTGCTGCAACCACTGATTACTCAGCTACTAATGAGGTCAGCGGGACGGGGTACAGTGCTGGTGGACAGGCGTTGACTAACGTCAACCCAACCACAAGTGGAACAACGGCTTTCACTGATTTTGCGGACGAGACGTGGACAACCGCCACGATTACTGCTCGTGGCGCGATTATCTACAACACAACCACGGGTGGCGGCACAGGCACCACTGATTCGGTTTGTGTTTTAGATTTTGGTTCTGATAAAACATCGACCGCAGGTGATTTTACTGTTCAGTTCCCAACCGCTGATTCATCTAACGCCATTATCCGCATAGCCTAATAGAGGCTTATTATGGCTATCATTGCCGGTTGGGGCCGGGGCACATGGTCGAGTGGAACGTGGGGTGAGCCCATCCCCGTTGAGCTTACCGGGGTCTCAGCCACCGGAGCGGTCGGTAGTGTTAGCGTTGTAGCGGAAGCCAATGTTCCGGTAACGGGGTTACAGGCGACAGGTAACGTAGGCAGCGTCACAGTCTCCGCTGCCGCGAATGTCGCGGTAACCGGTGAAGTTGGAACAACAGGGCTAGGCTCGGTAACCGTAACCGGCGATGCCAATGTTGCGGTTACAGGCGTTGCGGGTACGGGTACTTTAGGTTCCGTCACAATAAGTGGCGATGCCAATGTTGCGGTTACAGGCGTTGCGGGTACAACGGCGCTAGGTAGCGTCACGGTTGCAGCTAACGCTGATGTTGCGGTTACAGGCGTTGCGGGTACTGGAAACGTCGGTTCGGTAAGTGTAGTCGGTGAGGCTAATGTTCCTGTTACTGGCGTTTCGGCAACAGGCGCAATTGGTACGGTAAGTGTAACAGCGGACGCAATTGTCCCTGTTACAGGCTTAGCGGCCACTGGAAACGTAGGCTCTGTCACCATAACGGGTGATGCTCTTGTTGAGCCAACGGGCGTTGAGGGCACTGGAACGCTAGGCACTGTAACCGTGGTCACGAGAGTGATCGTACCTGTTACAGGATTGCAAGTAACCGGAAATGTTGGTACTGTTACGGTAAGCGGAGATGCGAATGTAACCGTTACAGGAGTGTCTGCGACAGGACAATTAGGCAATGTCTTTATTTGGAGTCAAATTACACCGAGCCAGAACCCAAGTTGGGGAGGTATTACGCCCTCGCAGTCGCCAAACTGGATAGAGACTATACCATCTCAGACGCCAAACTGGACGGATATTGCCGCATAGGAGACATAGATGCCGAGTGTGTTCACTACCAACTTTGCGATAGAGCAACCAGCCACTGGTGAACAGTCCGGCACGTGGGGCACTACGACTAACTATAACTTTGATATTTTTGACCGTCTAGCCGGTTTTAAGTCTGTCACACTATCTAGCACCAGTTCAACCCTTACTATTCGACCTTCTTCCCCTTCGCAAGGGTCGAGTAACGTAGAAGACGGCATGTTTAGGGCGATTAAGTATGTTGATGGTGGTGATTTAGGTGGCACAGTAACACTTACGGTAGGACCCAACACTTCAGCGGCGTTCTTTCTTTTTCAAAATGCTTTGTCTGGTGGCCGCGATATTACGGTCACGCAGGGGTCTGGTGGTAATGCCACGATAGTAAATGGTCAAACAGCTATAGTTTACTGCGATGGCGCTGGCGCTGGAGCGGTGGTTTACAGCTTGGGTGATAACTTAGCTATGTCCAACGCTAAGATTACAGGTGGTTCAGTGACGGGTATTACTGATTTAGCCGTTGCTGATGGGGGCACAGGGGCCAGTACTGTATCTGGTGCCCAAACAAATCTACAAGTTGACCCAGCGGGAACTGCGGTCGCATTAGCAATAGCACTGGGGTAAGCGATGGCAAACAGCTTTAAAAGAAAACTTTCTCGCAGTATCGGCACCTCGCTTACTGCGGTGGGTTCATATACCGTCCCTTCGTCTACGGAGGTTACGGTTATTGGCTTAGATGTGGCCAACCGGACTGCAAGTCAGGTTTTGGTTGATGTCACCTTAAATGATGCCTCTAACGACACGTATTTGATTTTCCAAGCGCCTGTACCGAGTGGCGGCGCGTTGGCTTTGATAGGTGGTGACCAGAAAGTCGTCCTTGAGGTTGGTGACAGTATTAAGGTCAAATCCGATACAGCGGGCTCTGTAGATGTTGTAATGAGCATTTTGGAGATCACCTGATGGCTTATTTAGGTAACCCACCAGCCGAGGCATATACTAATACCGTTAAGGATAGCTTCAACGGCGACGGGTCTACTACTGCGTTCACGTTGTCTCAACCTTCGACCACGAACAACCTGCGCGTGGTCGTAGAGAACGTCATCCAAGACCCAACGGTTGCTTACAGTTGCAGTGGTACAACTCTGACGTTTACCAGCGCACCTCCAAGTGGCACGGCGAATATCTACGCTGTTCATCTTGGCCCAGCCGTTATGACGGCAGTACCGCCTACGGAGATTACTAACGCTACTACCTATACTTCAGCCCTGACGGTACAAGGCGCGTTTACCTCACCGGGTATCGACGATAACGCAAACGCTACTGCGATGACCATTGATTCCAGTGAGAATGTTTTAATTGGGAAGACGAGTACAGGCATTACTTCAGCGGGTACTTCTATAAAATCAGACGGTACTTTTGAACTTCGCCGAGACCTTGGTGTGGCTGGCTCCTCTTCTGTTGGTTACATTTCTAGGGGCTCTACGGATGGAAATATTCTTACATTCTACAAAGACACCACGTCGGTGGGGAGTATTGGGGCAGAAAGTAATGCTGCATATTTTGCTGGTGTAACCTACGGTGTAAAACCTTACAGTGCTGGAATAGCGGCTTGTAATAACATTGGTGTTTTTGCAGATAATTCGGCCGATTTAGGCAAATCAAACATTCGCTTCAAAGACCTCTACCTCTCCGGCGGCGTGTACCTTGGTGGTACAGGGGCTGCTAACAAGCTGGACGATTATGAAGAGGGGACTTGGACGCCTGCAATAACAACAACTGGCAGCAGTGTTTCTTATTCAAACCGATTCGGTTCTTATAAAAAAATAGGCAAGATGTGCGTTGCTCTGTTTCAAATTAACCTAAGTGGCGTAACTTCTCAGGGTAGCGGTTCTTTTCAAATAGGGGGTTTACCATTTTCCGCAGATATAAACGCCAATTGGGGACGCCATAGCATACAAACATATAATGTTAATTTAGATGGAGCCGCTTATCAAATGTTGGCATATAACAACGGCTCTACTGATATACGAATTTTGTATAGTTATGACAATTCAACGTGGAGCGTAGCTTCAACATCAAACTTTGTTTTAAGTAGCAGCAGCATTGTAACCGCATCCATCACTTACTTTACAACTTAACCCATTGCATAACTTTGGGTCGGACAGTCCAAATAGCCAAAGGAGATAAAAAATGGCACTAACAGAAGAGACAGTACAAGATAAAATAGAAATCGTTGGTGACTTCAAGCATGTGCAAGTACGCACTGCCACCGTCATTAAACGTGATGGTGTAGAAATCAGCCGCTCGTTTAGCCGCCACGTTGTAGCGCCAAGTGATGACATCTCAGGCGAAAGCGCAGAAGTGCAAGCTGTCTGCAACGCGGTCCACACACAGGCAGTCAAAGACGCCTACGCTGCTCATTTAGCAAGCAGCCAACTCGGAGAGTAAACCATGTCAAGAGCGCGGGACTTAGCTAATACGACTACGGCTCTTTTAGT
>Ga0222716_10002613_pt1 | contig 14608 bp, 13 predicted proteins | sample C33_13DmetaG_FD_165044 | JGI IMG/M metagenome (GOLD analysis project Ga0222716, IMG submission 165044) | Estuarine water microbial communities from San Francisco Bay, California, United States - C33_13D | ecosystem: Environmental > Aquatic > Marine > Unclassified | place: USA: California... | reverse complement strand
TATCAGGTATCAGATGGTCAATGATAAACTAGAAGGTTTAGACAAAAGAATGTGGCGAATAGAAGCTATGTCTATGGTGGGAACTTTAGGTGTGGTAGCTTTGGTTGTCGCAATAGTAATGAAATAAGGATAGAGTATGGCAGTAGATTTAGAAACTAAAACCGAAGACTTAGCAGGAAAATTAGGAACTGCAGAAACTACGGTAACACCTGTTACTCAGGGAGTTCAAGAAAACGAATTGCTAGGAACTCAGGGTCAGACATTATCAGAAACAAATATTCCAACTGTAGACCCTAAAACCTTAGACCCAACTACAATAGGAACTACTGCTAAACCTACAGCATCTACAGATTTAGGACAGATAACTACTCCTGTTGCAGAATCAACAACTGCAATACAAGGGCAAACATTTACAGGTGCTACCTCTGACTTTAGTGCATCTGATTTAATTGATTTAGATGATATATCTAATGCAACTTTATCTTCAGGTGCAACAGCAAGTCCTGCACAAGAAGCTTTAGATGAAAAAGCTACCGTAAAGTATCAACTAGAATCTTTATTGGGTGGTATAGAAGATGGAGAACCCCTACCTGCTTGGGCATCTCCTGCGGCTAGAAAAGTCACAGCTATAATGCAACAAAGAGGACTAGGTGCATCTAGTATGGCCGCTGCCGCTTTGACACAAGCTGTTATGGAATCAGGTATATCTATTGCGGCCAGAGATGCAGGTGCGTATGGCAATATACAACTCAAAAACTTAGATAATAGGCAACAAGCAGCCTTGCAAAATGCTTTACAAATTGCTACACTAGATAGACAGAACGCTGATGCGAGAACTAAAGGTGCAATAAGTAATGCTCAAGCACTTCTGTCCATAGATATAAAAGAACTTGATGCTCAACAACAATCTAATGCTATTAAATACAACGCACTAGCTCAATCAGCCTTGACAGAAGCTGCGGCTGAAAATGCTAGACAACAATTCAATGCAAAGAATGAACTTCAGGTAGAAGAATATTTTGCAGAGTTAGGTGTTCAGGTAGACACAGCTAACATAAATAGAGATGTTGCAATTAAACAAAATAACATAAATCAAGAAAACTCTTTTGCAGAATTTAACGCTAGCATGAAAGATCAACGTGAAAAGTTTAATGCTAATATGAGAAATATAATTGATCAATCTAACACTAAATGGCGTAGAGAAATAAACACAGCAAATACTGCAGTACAGAATGAAACTAACAGAATAAATGCACAGTTGATGTACAACATGAGTTCTACTGCAATGAATGACTTGTGGCAAAAGTACAGAGACAATGCTACTTTTAATTTTACAGCATCTGAATCAGAGTTACAAAGAAAACATGAGCAGGTAATTCAAGCGTTAGAAGCTGCGGCTAATGCTGATGCTTATTCTGCCGCCAATAAAACAACGTTAGCATCAAACATCATTAAAGTTATAGGAGCTTGGTAAATGCAATTTATAGATAGTGTTCTTACAGTTCTTTCTGTAGTTAAAAAGGGAGCAGAAATTGTAAATGAACTTAGTGAAAAAGATGAAAGTTTAGGATTTGCTCAACCTAAAAGAGTTGATTTAAGCTCTAATCTAACTGCGGCCAAAGCACCTTTGAGAGAAATGCAAAAGCCTGTAGGTATGGGGTTACCTAATATGGAAACAGCCTACCGATATTTTTCAAATAATCTTTCGAGAGATACTAATCTTAGAATAGTACAAGGTGAAAACTACGTTGCTAGAAAAAGAAAAGCTACTCCTGCTACAATGACTGTGGCAGCAGATGCAAAAGTTAAAGGCTTTACAGCATCGTATAAAACAACTGGTGTACCAACAGCGTAAGGTAACATAATGGATCAAATACAAACACAAACTAATGTAAGGTCTGGGTCTATAGAAGCAAAAGACCCTTTTGCACAATCTATTCCCGGAACATCACTTACAACTGACAATAAAAAATGGGCATGGGGTAATCCTCCTGAGAACTCTGATCCCGAAGTTGTACTACAAGAAGCAACAGACAGATTGGATGATCCTAGATTTAGAGAAGACATGATGAAGCTATTGTTAGCAGGAGTCTCAATAGAACATATAGTAGAGACGTGGGTCATTGATGGATTTGAAAGTGGTAAGTTTAGCTTAGATGTAGGTATGCTAACAAAAGGTCCTTTGGGAGTTTACATAGCTTATGTAGCCGAACAAGAAGATGTTCCTTACAGAATGTTTGAAAAAGAGGATGGTGGCAGGAATGATAATCGTGTTGATGATGAGTCTTTCTTTATGCTTATGAAGGATAATAATCCTACTATGTTTGAGACTTTGAGAGAAGGACTAAACAGCACTTTAAGAAAAGGAAAATAAATGAGTATTTTTAGTGATATGCTAAGTGGCAAAGACCCTATAGGGTTTGGTCTTTTAAATGGTAGCATGGAAGTTTTTGTAGCAGGTAGAACTGCAGAGAAAAAACAAGCAAGAGAAGCCGCTAAAAAAGCAGCGGAAATAAAAGAAGCTAATCAAAAAACTTTTGTAGATACAATAAAGAATAGTCAAGAACTTTCTTCAATAGCATTAACTAGTCCATATTTTAAAAATAGGATGACAAATTTAGCTAAGACAAATCCAGATTTGTACAACGCTGTAGCAATTAAATCTTTAGGTGCAAGAGAAGTCACACCTTACAATGAAAAAATTATAACACAGGCTTCTGGAAATTCAACATTTGCAGCAAATTTTATAGCTAGTAATGGTGATTACTTAAAACAAAACCCTAACCTTGCTAGAATTTTAAAAACGACTGCAGCTTCTCCTACTTTAACTGAAGGACAAAACAGAATACTATCATCTGTTAAAACTAAACAAGACGCTATAAACTTAAGAGATAGTTATTTTCCTGTAATAAAAACTAAAGAATCATTTAAAGGACCTTTAAGTGTTACAATAGATGGGGGAAGACCTGTTGATACTAAAACAGGAGAAGAAATTACAGGAGACTTAACAGAGTACAGGGATGGCAACCCAACAAAAAACTCTTTATTCTGGGTATTAAATGCAAGAGCAGAGCAGGAAGATGAGTTTGAAGGTTTATCCGATACAAATATAAACACTATGAAAGCTACAATAGAAGCAGCCGAAAAACAAACTCCCGGATCAGCCATTATAGTAGCTAACAATATGATAAAAAGAATAGACCCTAAAGATGTTAAATCAAAATTCTTTCTTGAGTCTTTTAAAGTTGCGTTTGGAAAAAAAGAAAATTCTACATTAACAGTAAGTCAAATACTTGAAAAAGCTGTGACTATGACTTCCGATGATATTAAAGATGACACCACTAGAGGTATGTTTGCAAAAGAAATACTAAACACTACCGAAATTAAAAACTTAGCAGATGGTGATCTTAACGCAATGTTAAATTCTACCAATAAAAAAGAACAAAAAAATGCTATGAATATTTTTGCTCTTAAGTCGTTGGCTAATACAGTAGATAAAGTTGCAAAGGGTCAAGGCAAATCAGGAATAACTTACGGTAACGTTACTCTATTTCCTGCAAAGATAACTGAGATAGGAAAAAATAGAACCACAGCAGATGCTTTTTTATCAACGATGAATAACTTAAACTTAAAATACAATGGTAAAGCCGTAGACATTGAAGGTTTTTTAAACGCACTACCTGCACAAGAAAGAGCTATGCTTATATCCGACATAACATCAACTATGAAAAATCACAATACTTTAGTTACAGAGCAGAAGGTAACTGATAATGGGGCAAAGTTTCAAGAAAGACCAGATGACTATAGAATAAGTTTTCCTGAATTATATAAAATACCAGAAATAAAAGCGTTTATACACGGACCACGTTTAGGTCAACCCCCAGAAGGATTTAGCCTTGAGAATAATAATCTAGCAGGTACTCAAACAAGTGATGGAACAGACACAGGAAACCCTCTTCCTGCTAATCAATTTAAATTAAAGAATCAAGATATTGTCACGGTACAACCTGAAGTTATAGAATTTGCAAATGCAAAAGGGTTTAGTAAAGTTTCTGATATGTTAAAAGATGATGGGTACTTTGAAGCACTGTCGGGATCAGGTGGGTTCAGAGCTAATATGAATGGTGTGGTAGAGGGCAATAACAAAATATTTAAAGCTAGTAACGCTATTATTAAACAAGTTCCTAACATTGCAAATTTTGTTAACCTAAGACAAAAAGACTTTGCAGCTGTAGCTCGTACTGTTATCAATCAAAATATTGATAATGATGCTGATATATTTCAAGTAATATCAACTTTGATGAGTGATGATTTTAGTATACAAAAACAAGCTGGAAAGTTAGGCTACTCTCAAGAACAAATTGATACTGCTGTGCAAAGATTGAGTAAAGGTCAATTAAATGCAGAAGATTTAACAAAACAAAATAATAACCTAAATGATTACATTGGTACTTTAAATAGTGCCATTAATAACATAGGCGTACAAGGAGACAGAAACAATGCTGCAGTAGCAGTAGATAATTTTATAACTGATATAGTTAGATCAGAAACAGGTCTTCTGAAAGCAACAGGAAGTTATATATTAGAATCATTTGGGGATAGTTTTGAAAGTGGACAAGGCTCACTAGTAATGACTAGTATGAACTCTGCATATGATACCCTGTCAAAAGATAGAAGAATTAGTAGTGCAAACTTAGCATCTAATTTAATAACAATAGCATACCAAAGAGCAAAGACTCTTGATCCTAACGGTAGGATATCAGATAGAGATTTTAAAGCAGCCCTAGAAAGTATTACGTCTTCGTTTTTTGCAAGTAATCAAATTACAAAAGCTTTATTGATGGGATTTAAAAATGATGCTGAAGCACAGCTAACAATAAACGAGAATTTGTTAGAGGTGTTTACAAACACATCGACAGATAATAGCACAGCTTTATTAAAAAAGAATATTCGTGCTATACGTGCAGTTCCTGCTTTTAAAAGAGTAAGACAAATGATTAGTTCTATAAATAACGTAAGACAATACAGAGACAGATTTGCAGATAATGGAAACAGAATACCTAGTGAGTACAGATTAACTCTTGTGCCGAGCCACGACCCAGAAGCATTAGGCATTTCTGATGATTTACAAATATACGAAGTAAGACGAAACAACAATAAACTTGATGCTGTAGCTATAGGACTACCTATATATGCCGACAGAATGGGAAAAATGTTAACATCTAAGGAATTAGCAGAGAGAGGTTTTAGATTATAATGGCAACAGTTGTAGATTATCTAGGAGCAGGTCCTGAAGTTTTACAAAGTGATATTGTATCTAACAGGTTTCCCGGTAGCAATGATGGCGATCCTAAAAGAAGTATAGTAGATTTTCAAGCAGAAGAAGCAGGTAGCGTTGAACTAAACCCTAGAGAAGTACAAGAAGACGTTTTTAAAAAAGCTTTGAATAAAGAAGTTGATGTTAATTCTTTTTTTCAAGGCCCTAACAAAATAGATTCTACTGTAATTCAAAACGCTATAACTGCCAACGAAGCCTTGAACCTTGCTGCTTCAGCTAATCAAGTTCTTCCTAATGCACAACAGTTGAATGATCAAATTAATCTTTTTAAAAGACGTTATGATAGGTCCGTACCTACTAGTGATAAGTTGTATGAGGGAGTTCAGGAAACAGGTTCGTTTCCTATAAACGTTGCTACAGGTCAAGTAATAATGCCTGAGTCTATTACTGCAGGTGATCAAAACACATTTATGAAGAATGTGTTCCCAAACAACAAGACTGTCCTTGAAGATAAAGCTAAGGTTGAAGGTAAATTTATGGAGTGGTCTTCTACTCAACCTGAAGCACCTGCAGACCCAAAGATACTTAAGGCAATAGCTAGAAGATTTAACCCAACTTTGGGAGGTAATCTCGCTAGGAGAACCTACGAAACTGTTGGGTTTTTAAAAGAGGGTCTTGCCTTTTATCTTCCTGAGTTAGTTGAGGGAACTGCTAAAATGTTGTTGCCCGATTCTATTTTTGACGAACCTAGAGATACATTTTTTTCTGACAAAATGGAAAAAGAATTAGCACAGTTTAGAAAAGATGGTGCGTTTGGTCTTTCACAGTTGTTACCTGACACAGACAGACATAGAATAATTAACGATCTAATACGTGATGATATTAGTAAAACTATGAGTCCTGAAGAATTTGAACAGCGAGGTTATAATGAAAAAATAACCGTTGACGGAATGGAAGTATTTAAAAAGAATTTTGTAACTCCTAAATTTGCTAGTCAAGTATTTGAATATGCAATAGATGAAATGGGATTTTTTGAGCAAGTAGCTACCTTTATAGCAGAAGGAGGGGTAGCATATAAAGCTTTAACTGCTCCTGTTATTTTAGGAAAAAGAATATCAGACGGTATAAATGGTACACAAAGAATATTGCACAAAAGAAAATACGGTTCATCAAATGTGCCTTTTGTAAAAGATACAATAAACAGTCAAGTGGCAAGATCAAAGTCGTATGCTCTTACTCATGGCATAAGTGTAAAAGATGCGGCAAAAGAAATAGCTTTAATGAATACTAATGAAGGCAGGCTTGCTAAATTTTCTGCTAACAGGATAGCTAATATTGTAAATAAAAGATTTAATTATGAATCTGTTAAAGACAAAATTAAAACTATACAGACTCAAATAGATGAAAAGGGAAGACTTCTTACACAAGCACGTTTGTCTAATAATCCTACTTACGCAAATAAATTAGCCGATGAATTATCTATATTAAAAAATAATAGAAACTACCAGATGTATAAAGTAGCAGGCACAAATGCGTTACTTGTGGGTCTTAACCCTAGACAAGACTTAACTATAGGTATGGTGCAAGCTTCTGGGAGAAATTTGTTTGCAAGTTCAGACGGAACAAGAGATGGTTCTATGGGCGAAGGTTTAGCTGTCGCAGGCTATTTATTATTTGGTGGAGTTAAAAAATTCTATAACTATCAATCAGGAATTAAAATACCACTTGCTGAAGACTTTGTACAGAATAAAGCTTTTCAGGCTAAAATAGGAATAGAAAATATTGCTAACGTGTTATTACTTGGTTACGGAAAAGGTATGCTAGTTAACCCAGATTTAAGAAGTTTAAATAACTTAAAGGGTAAGCTAAACATAACCACTACAGGTATAAGAACTATTGATGAGTTTACAAAGAACGCTTTAGGTTTACCCAAAGTACAATCTGACATGATAATAAAAAATTTGATGGAGTCTGTTCAAGACATACATCTTATGACTAAAGATATACCTGATCAGTTTAGAAAAGGCATACAGGATAAACTGGTTCTAAGTCTAGCAGACTCAGCAGGGGTAAGTGTTTTTCATGGGATATCACAGTTCTTAAACTTAGAACAACTTGGATATAAAAAAAGAGACATTCTTAAATTTAGTAAAAGTGTTAAGAAAGCTATGGATGTTCAAGATTTCGGTGAAGAGAGAATTAAGAATTTTTCTGCTCTTGCTGATGGTCTCAAGGCACAGATACTTGAACTAGAAAATTCAGCAACAGTTGCACCTGAAGTTATATCTAGATTAAAAACAGTATCTCGTCAGTACGAAGACACTGCTAAAAATCAACAATTAATCTTTAACAAGTCTGTACAAGCAGACATTGTTGAAATTGATAATTTTCTTACGGAGTTAGCAAACCCTCAGAATGGTGATATACTTAATGCGTGGACTTCAAGAACTGGTCTTGACAACGGTTTAGCTAAACTATTTGAACTTAGAAATAAAGCAGAAACATATCTAACAGGGCAACTTGCTAGTGGAAATAATGTAGGAGTCATATACGAAGCAAAAGATAAACTTGTAAATTTAGCAGGGAATCTTGTAGATGCTGTTATACAAAGTAACAAAAGATTAAAACTTACTTCTAACCAAGTTTCATCCATAGACAATTCAAATAAATCTATAAAAGCATTGGTAACAATAATAAAAGAAGTGTCTAATTCTAAAGTTCAAACTGCCTACAGTAAGATAGACCCCTCACAGTCAATTGATTTTGTAAACACGGGTGATAATATAATTACTATGTTTCAAGATTTTGCGACGGGGTATGGTTCAGATATATCTAAGATGACTAACATTAATACATCTCCCTTGTTAGGAAATTCAGCAGGAAGACAATTATTAAGTAATTTAGAAAATGGGTCAAAGCGTGGTCTTATGAGAGTATTTAATGATTCTGATATTCTTGATATAATGAATAAACAATTAAATAAAGACGATACTCCGTTTGAATCGGGCGATGATCTTTACAAATATTTTAAAGATGAAGCACAATCAAATCCTGCAATTAGAAATCAATATGGCTTGAGTGAAAATGATACCATGAGTAATTTTCAAATGTTACAATACATGGTGCAGAATGATCAACTAGCTTTTAACGCTGACGATTTTGGATTTTTAGCATCACCTTTAGAATTTGAAAAACTAAGACAATCATTTCAAGTATTTGCAAAAAACAACAACCCTACTTTAAGTTCGTTAGGTGTACGTATGGTTGCTTTGATTGATCAGGACTTTAAACTTTGGGGTAGCACAGTAGATGCAGTTACTTTTAATGATGTTGTCAGAGCAAGAAACGTAGCAAGACTTGAAAAACAAAGGTTCGATAAGAATACTATAGGTGATCAGATAGATCAAGTTGCAGGTGGTAGTCCTATTAAATTTTTAGGGGTTGATGGTAAAGAAACAACAATAACTAAAAGTAATATAAATAAAATATTTGACCCTATGATAAGTGCAATCATTAAACCTAGCGATACAACTAGAGCATTTGTAGATAATGAAATGCAAAGATTTATAGCTACATTTGCATCAAGGTCTGAAACATTACCAGAAAATGTGTTGGTAAAAGGTGCAGACGGTAAACTTCAAGACCCATCAAACGAACAAATAAGTGCTATGGTAAAACCTGTATTTGATTTAACTAAAAAAGATGGTCAAGTAGGCTTGGCGGCTTTAAGTGAAACGTTAGAGTCTTTAATGTATAGCAAATTTGTATCAACTAAAGGTATGTTTAATGTAGGTGAGCAAATAAAAAATGGTCAAGCTCCCGATGTAACTAAAATGACTTTAGGAAATGTGGTAACTACAGATACTACAGGAATTAATTTACCTAAGCAAATACCTTTACCATCTCAGTTTAAAAATTATGAAGAATACATTGATTCAATAGAAGAACTTATAACAGTAACTGTAAGAAGAGTTGGGAAAGATGGAGAGATTGAAGAAGTATCTATGCCAGCTTTTGATGTTAGAGAAATGATGAGATCAGAGGAACATATAACTAACACCATAATGTCTTCTAAAAATTTTAAACAGACACATAAAGAATTTGTAGATTTAGTAAAAAAAGAAAATGAAATTGCTCAAAGTGCTACAGTTAAATTATTTCAAGCAGAACAAAGTGAAGTTTATAAAAAGAGTAGATTATACAAAGAGAACATGACAGGTGAATCTTTTTTTAATGATGTAATAATGAGAGGTGATCCTAACTCAGTAGACATATATGTATCTGATATAAACAGACTAGTTGATGCAGGGGAGATGACATTAGAACAGGGTCAAAAAGCTTTACAAGCTCTTGTGGTAGATGTGCTAAGGGCATCAGGACAAGAGAGTAAGAACGGTGCAACATTTAAATTTTATAATGGTCAAAAGATGCCTATAAGTTCTTACCAAACTCCCGAAGTTCCGTTTGCTTTATTAACTGCGTTTGATGATTTAGCAGATGATGGCACAAAGACTGCTTTATCTTTTTCTTCACAAAAATTTAATGCTCTTATGGATGCAGCAGGTGTAACTGAGGAACAAAAGGAAGTTCTTATAGCAATGTATAGGCACTCAACAAAAACAGATGCCCAAGCTGTTTTAGCTAGAGCAGGTGCGAGTGGAGCAAAGTTAGTAGGTCCTAATCCCGGATTCACATTAAACAACACTTTATCTAAAGCCTTTAACATAGCTAGAGGTATGGTCAGTAAAGAATATGTTATGGCAGAAATGGCTATAAGATATGCGGCCTTAGCTGATGGTGCGATACTTAATACTATCTTGAATGATGAAAGAGTGTCTAACACTATTCTTAATCTTATGAATGATCCTACACGAGTGTTAGAAGCCGATGCTGATTACTTTGTACGAGCAATGATAAAATTTTCAGCTACTGCTCTTAAAAATGTAACACAACTAAACCACGATAATATGTACAAAGAAGAAGACTACTGGCGATCTGGAGGGGTTGTATACCCTAAACAAAAGAAACAACTAAACTAAGGAGAGAGACTAATGAAGCTGTATAATAACGGACAACGTAAAGGTATGATGTATGGTGGTGGCGTAACCCCAAGAAAGCCTATGATGTACGGTGGCACGACCCCAAAGAAAATGAACATGGGTGGACTTGCTGGTGAAAACAGACAATCATCTGCAGGTCAAGCAGGCATGATGAACCCAATGGGTAGCATGACTGAGAAGAAGAAGTTCAGCATGGGTATGATGTCAGGTGGTCAAGTTAAGTTGGACATGAACAAAGACGGTAAAATATCAGGTAAAGACTTTAAGATGATGGGGAAGAAGTAGGCTTATCTCTCTGTCTCGATATCTTACGACCCTTAAAGAAAACAATTGTATTGATAGTGGTGTTGATAGTTATAGCTACGACTAGCCACGCTTCCCACCACTCCATTACAAGAACCTACCTGACTTATCCATAACCTCTTGTGCTATTGATCTCAGGTATCTTATAAAGTCTCCCACCTTGTTTGTACCCTCGTACATAGGAAGACCCATATTCATAGTCTTCTCAAACTCTTCAGGTTCTACTGCATCGTAGAGTATTTCCACATTCCCATCTTTATTAAGAAACGCTTCTAGTGAGAATAGTTTCGCTTTCACTTTTGATTTCATTGATCGGCTCTAACTTGCTTATCGGTAAATTATAACAATCGGTTCTGAATGTAAAACCGTTGCTCGGGTCAACTTGACCTTTCTTGTATCGGGTAGCTTCAGCATAGTATTCTTGTTTACTAATGCTACCTAGTATCCAAGCCTTACTGAGATCAGTCAGTATCCTCACGAACACATAACTGTCACAGTCTTGCTTAGTACCATGTGATGCAACTGAGCAATCATAGTTTGGTTGTGGTCTAGTATTACAACGTTTAGTCTTAACGTCGATTCGATTCCCATCTTTTACTAAATCATAATTAACTGTGTTCACTTCAGTTGCCCCAATGATATCAGCTACGATTACCTCGCCTATCGCACCTACTACGTTACTAGTGCCACCTGTAATACTTCCCTGCAGTATGCCTACAGAGGAAGCTTTTTCCCTCGCATGACGCATGTAATCTTCGCTGATCGGTATCTCTATCATTAGCTTGAACTCAAGTCTACGACTTCGCAGGCATCTGCAGTACAAGCCAACTCACGAGAACCACTCGTATTATCTTCCTTTTCATAGTTAGAGAACTTAGTCCAATCTAAAGCAGATGGTACACGACCATTCCATTCTAGATAGTCATCAGCTTCTATATCCTGATAAGGAGCTTGTTGGTACGTGTGGTCAGAGAATGGTAAGAATGATACACCCGAAGCTATATCAAAGTTATCATACAACCACGAACCTACTTCCATCCACTCCTCTTCCTTTACAGAAATAGTTACAGATGGTTTGTGTTCGCACCAATTAAGTGCATAGAGTTTCCATAGTTCTAGTTGTTCTATAGCACTCATCTCAGTTCTAGTGATAGCACCACTAGGAGATTTCATAGGAAAAGAGAAGACCGTAACACTATCAGGTTTTGTGATATCAGGTTCAAACGGTATACCCTCTTCTTTCATAAACTGTGTGAGTGGGTCTTTGTTATCACCACGTACAGTTCTGATGTAAAACGGATTGTGTCTAGCATGGATACCTGATGCAGAATCAGTTAGCTGAGACACAGTGCCACTTGGCTTTACACAGGTGATTGCAGTACTTCTAGGTATTCCTATCTTCTCTGCATACTCTCTGTTTGTATCAATAGCTACTTGCTTCATCTCTTGTAACCATATTTTAGAGTCAGTCATTCTAGCTAACACAGGATGATCCATGATACCTGTCAATGACACACCTAACAATCTTTCTTCTTCTGTATTTGTTTTCCATATCTTACGCAGGTATTTTAAATCTGTAAGAGTTGATTGGAATGTACCTAGCATGGTAGCAATCCGTACCTTTGATCTCAAAGTTGAAAGATCATCGTTCTCTCTTACAACAACTTCAGATAAGTTACAGAACTGATACGGTCTAAGTATGATCTCTGAACAAGGATTAGTTCCCCACATGTAGCCTGTTTGTCTTCTGCCACTCTTAGCTACCTGCTCGTCGGCAGCCTGTCTGTTAAACATACCTCTTTCACCTGACTTAGATTCATACAAAGCCAACCATTCTCTCATGTACGTTTCCATACTAGGCTTGCCCTTGTAGGCTACAGAGTTGTTAGCCAATGCTCTTTGCCCTTGACTTTCCCACCATTGACCTGTCTTAGCGTGTGCCATCTGATCATCATTCAAGTTAGATAGACTGATCAAAGCAGATCGTCTTACGCCACCTACGACAACAACCTCACCAACCTTACACATGATATCGTGACACTCAACAGGAAATAACTTTCTACCTGTTGCACTCTTGAATTTCTCTACAGTGAACTTAAATAAGTTAACAAGAGGATCAGAACCTGATGCCCTGCCACCCATAACTTTTAGTCTTGCACCTGATGGTCGTACCTTAGATACATCCCATGTGGGTATCATACCTGAATACAACAAAGCTACTAACTCTCTGTATGCTTTTGCCCATCCTGCTTTACTATCTTCCACTTTGATAACAACATCAGACTCCTGCATGTTCTCACTAATGATAGGTAGCTTGTCTACGTTCTCACGTTCTACAGAGAAACCTACACCTGTGCCACACATAAGTATGTACATAGCTTCATCGAATGATCTTGGACTGTCTACAGGTAGGTAGCTACAGTTGTAGCCACAAGTGTTATCTCTTTTAAGTGCTTCACCTGCAGTCATCATTGCTCTCATAGATGGCATTACACTCAAACTAGTAATGTAGTCTTCCATCATTTCTTTATCAACTTTATCTATCTTGTAGTTGTGTTTCTCCATCAACGTATCAGACATAAAGTTAACATACCTGCTAACTGTCTCACCCCAATTCTCTCTTCTTCCCTCTTCTTCCATCCATCTAGCGTACCTAGACTTATGTATAAATTCCTGATATGAGGTTGGTAACATATTCGATGCCATCTTAGTTTTCTCCTATTGTCTTAATTAATCTGTTTAAATACCATTTTGCTTTCTCTAAATCTTCTACACCATTCTTGTATTTATATCTACACAAATACTTAAGAATGTTGCCCTGAAGATACGCTTCAAATCCATCACCTGTGACAGACTCTATCATGTCAATAGTCTCGATGCCTGCTTTGTTGTAGTGGGCAGGACTATTAACCATGTCTTCTTTGTTAGAACCTGATAGATACTTAGGCTCTTCTTCTTTCAATCTCTTCATCATATACTCTATGTGTCTCACTACTGCTCTTTACCAAAATCTATTTTAACTACGTTTTCAGGTAAGTCAAGCTTTTCTCCTGTTTCATCTTGGTACTCTATCTGAAGTTCTTTGGCTGAGAAGTTAAACTCTATCTCAGCTTCCCCACAACGAAACACTTCATCACCCCGTCTACGTAGCAAAGCCATCACACCCTCGTGCATGATTGATGCAACCGTGTGATCTTCAAAGGTCTTGTACTTCTTACCTGTTGTATCGTAGGCAACCAGATGAAACTGATCGTCTGGCAGTTCAGATATAATGACATAGTACTTATCTTTTTCCAATGCCATCATTGTATTCATGTCTTTCTTTTTCATTTCTTTAACCACTCCATAGGTATTGATCCTTCTGCCCATCTGTAGTTGTTCTTGAGACACCAATCAGCATAGGTAGTCTTACTTCCTTTGTAGATTTTATTTCTAGCGTTCATAAACACCATACGTATATCTAACTTCTTGTGTTGTTCTTTGATCAAAGCCATCTTAACTCTGTCTGCCTTATCAAACTCACCCTTAGCTTCAATGTATATACCCGTAGCAGGTATGTAGAAGTCAGGAGTGTAGGTACGTATCTTAGGTACGAATGTTATCTTGTGTTTCTCGTACTCAAATTTTATTTTGTTATCTATAAGTTTCTTAGCCAACGCTAACTCAAACTTAGATCGGTATCCTGCATTTTGTTTAACCATTATATTTTCCCCGTTCGGATTTTCCAACTCAATGATTCTAGGCGTTTGTTTATATAGCCTGCCATCTTCGGGGATTGTTTTTCTATTATAGTGAGTTCGTCTAGCAGGGGATATATCGGCACACATAAAATCTTTCCGTAGTTAAGGCTATAGTTTATTGTTTGAAACTCGTTCTCTACCTTGACAATATCTCTAGCTTCTGTCTCAGGAGTTACTGCTCCATGTTCAGAGAAGTTATCTCTTAGTGTCAAAGGTATTCCTCTGTC
>Ga0222716_10002606_pt1 | contig 14619 bp, 8 predicted proteins | sample C33_13DmetaG_FD_165044 | JGI IMG/M metagenome (GOLD analysis project Ga0222716, IMG submission 165044) | Estuarine water microbial communities from San Francisco Bay, California, United States - C33_13D | ecosystem: Environmental > Aquatic > Marine > Unclassified | place: USA: California... | reverse complement strand
CGAAGCCCCGGGTCTTTACGACATCTCCGGCTCGGCGCACTTCATCAACAAGTGCGACAACGGCATCGTCGTCCACCGTAATCGCGACGAAAAGCTCGGATCGCTTCGTGAGGTCACGATTAACGTTCAAAAAGTTAGAAATAAAGTCGCTGGCTCTATCGGTGACCCAAAGCTCGAGTACAACGTCTCCAACGGTCGTTACGTCGACATTTAGGCTCGCTTTTAATCGAATCGTTCATCTCACCTTTACGAAACAGTCTTCGCGGCGCGGCGTTCGACGTCCCGTGCTCACGACGACCGGCGCGCATCGCGTCGAAAACGCACTCGAGAGCTCGAAAAAACAAACGGACGGGGATACACTTATTCGTTATTCTTTGCATGAACATGCGCTAGTTGCGCTAGTCTCTCGTCGTCGAACCTTGTCTTCGCAGCCGTCGCGGCGGAACCCTGGCGCGAAGAACCATCACCGCCTCTCGCGTCCGCTACCCGCGCCGCGCGCGCTCGCGATCGATCTCGAGCGACGCACGTCTGATCTAATCGTCGTCCTCACAGGCTCACGCCCGGAAAGCACTGCTCGAACGTCTGTTTCGGGTGTTTATTATCGCTGTGCTCCTTCAGCTTGATCGGCGCGAGCGTGCACATGAAGCTCGCGCGGCACACCTGACACACCGTCGACATCGCCTTGGCGTTCGCCGCGAGCTGCGACCCCGCGCCGGCTTTCTGCGCCTTCTCCATCGCCTTCTTCCGCGCCGTCGCCGACTTTTGCGCGTTTCCTCCGCCCATGACGCGTCGTGATGTGCGGCCGGCGCCGCACTGCGCGCCGCACCGCGCCGCCGACATGCGCGCGACGCTCGAACTGACGCGCAGACGCGCGAGAAGCGTCGCGTTCGCGCGCGCGCGCGCGGTCGTCGGCGCGAGAGCGCGCGCGGCGGACGCGCAAGAGCTTCGGGACGACTCGAAGGGGGGCTCGAGCGCGGATAAAGCGACGTCGACGGCGGCGGCGTCGCGCGAGACGGCGCACACGCTCGAGGGATTTCGCGAGGCGCTGAGGCACGGACCGGGATTCGATGACTTCGTGCGAGGCGACGTGGCGTACAGCGTGCCCGCGCCGAAGAGCCTGAAGGATAAGACGACGCGCAAGCCCGCGTGGCTGAAGCGCGAGGTGCCGGGGGGCGAGCGGTACACGGAGATAAAGTCGAAATTGCGCGAGCTGAAGCTGGCGACGGTGTGCGAGGAAGCGAAGTGCCCGAATTTGGGCGAGTGCTGGGGGGGCGGGGACGGGAAGACGGCGACGGCGACGATCATGATCATGGGGGACACGTGCACGCGAGGGTGCCGGTTTTGCGCGGTGAAGACGGCGAAGGCGCCGCCGCCTTTGGATAAGGATGAACCGGCAAACGTGAGCAAGGCGATCGCGGCGTGGGGACTGGATTACGTCGTGCTGACGAGCGTCGATCGGGACGATATCGAGGATCAAGGAGCGGGGCACTTTAGGGAGACGGTGCAACGTCTCAAGGCGTCTTGCGACGTCTTGGTCGAGGCGTTGACGCCGGATTTCAGGGGCGAGAAGCACTTGGTCGAGCTCGTGGCTACGTCGGGCTTGGACGTTTTCGCGCACAACGTCGAGACGGTTCCCGAGCTTCAGCGCGACGTCCGCGATCGACGGGCGAACTGGGACCAATCCATCGAGGTTTTGAAGCACGCGAAAAAGTCGGGGGCGAAAATCACGAAGACGTCAATCATGCTCGGTCTCGGAGAGACGCATGAGCAAGTCGTCAACGCGCTGAAATTACTTCGCGAGGCTGACGTGGACGTGGTGACGTTTGGTCAGTACATGCGACCGACGAAGAAGCACTTGGCGGTGGCCGAGTACATCACCCCGGAGGCGTTTAAGCGGTATCAGGAAATCGCCGAAGAAATGGGCTTTCTATACGTCGCCTCCGGCGCCATGGTGCGATCGTCGTACAAGGCTGGCGAATTCTTTTTGGCGAATGTCATTAAACAGCGCAAAGCGAAGGAAGCTGCGGCAGCGAACTAATTTTTTATCGTTAGAACTTGTACAATAAGAGTTGCACACCATTCAGCGCTCGCGACATCGCGCAATGTGACGAATCAGATCGGTTTCGTCGTCGACAAAATAAATTTCGCGAATCTTCACCGTGAGGAGCAAGATTTTGAACGTGTAATCGATGTGCCAAGTCGACCACTCGCGCTCATTCGGCGCCCGACCTTTGTAATTCGGGCCGTCGACGGTGAATTTCATGTACTTGAGCGTTCTACCGTCGCCCCGGGTGCTCGCGCCTCGCATGCGCGTCGACATGCGGCGAACGGATTCATTTAAACTCAATACGACTTCTGACTTCCCTTTGAAATAATCGCCGTGCACGTTCAAGTAGTCCACGTCGTCGGAGAACAGCGCGCCGATTTCCTCCGCCGACGCCCACTCAAAGTCTTGATTTTGGATGGCGAATCCGAACGCTTCGGACAGCGCCTTCGGCCCTTTCGGCTCCTCGCGCGCGGTCAGCCGCGCGTTAGTTTCCAGCGAGGGTTTCGGCATCAGCGCGGGTAAGCTTTTCAAGTGCGCAAACTTCTTTTCCGTCTCCTCGTCCAATCCTTGCTCGATCATAAACTTGGCCGCGTTGCGAACGGTTTCGTTCGAGGATTTCAACGCCTCCACGAGCGTCGGATGGAGCTCATTCGACGGCTTCCTCTTCACGCGTCGTTTACCACTCGTCCCATCGCGATCATCGCCGTCGACGCGCGGTCTCGTGAGTTCCAACGGATCAAACTTCGCCGCGACGTCCTCCGCGCGTTCGCGTTCGCCCTCGCCCTCGCCGAGCTCCTCCGCGGAGTCCCTCGCCGACGACCGACGCGCTCGATCCTTCGTCGCGACGACGTCGCGTCGCGTCCGCGCCGCGTCCGCGCCGTCCACCGCGCGCGCGTCCGCCCCGTCGTCGCTCGCGACCGCGCGTTCGACGCTCGCGCACGTCCCCATCGCGTCGCGCCGCGACGCGCTTTTGTGTCCCTTCGTCTTCCGACCGTCCTCGCGCGACGCGCGGCGCGCGATTCGCGCCCGTCTCGCGCGCGCGCGACGCGCCGCGAACCCGCGCGCGCGCGCGTTTCTCTCGCGCGTCGCGCGCGCGGCGCGAGAGAAACGCGCGCCTCGGGCGTGACGACGCGCGCGTCGGCGCGCGCGCTAACACCCACGGGTGCGTTGACGGAACGAAACGACGCGCGCGGCACTTCGCGACGCCGCGCGCGGACGCGCGAACGCATCGCGCGCGCATCGCGCGGTCGATGCTCGCCGACGTCGCGCACGCGCGATCGGCGTACGACGCGATCAAGGCGCTCGTGCTCCGCGACGGCGCGTGTCGACAGGAGCCCGCGAGGGTGTTGCGCCGCGGCGCGCGCGGCGACGGCGACGGCGACGCGCGCGCGCGCGCGATGGATAAGTCGACGCGAGACGCGAGAGTGAAGGCGCTGTTCGCCGCGCTGCTCACCGCGCGATCGGTGAAGAACGACTCGCGCGCGGTGGAGGTGACGAGGGGGGTGTACATCGGGAGCGTGGGCGCGGCGAAAAACGCAGACGCGCTGCGCGCGCTCGGCGTCACGCACGTGCTGACCGCGTGCGGTGGAATGCCGCGCGAGGGATTCTATCCGGATGATTTCGAGTACGCGACGTGCGCGGTGGACGATAAGCCCGACGCCGCGATCGAAGAACACTTCGACCGGTGCTTCGACTTCATTCGCGACGCGCTCGCGCGAGACGGAAAGGTGTTGGTGCACTGCTTCCAGGGTAAGAGTCGAAGCGCGACGATTTGCGCCATGTACATGATGCGCGCGCTCGGCATGGATTTAGACGAGGCCATGACCGCGATTCGCGAGGTGCGGCCGTGCGCGCAACCGAACTCCGGGTTCATTCGAGCGTTGCGAGCGCTCGAGCGCTCGCTCGCCGCGCGCGCCGTTCCGAGCGGCGACGAGTCGCCGACGAAGAAGACCAAGACGACCGCCTGAAGCGCGCCGACGCGGCCGCGCCGAACGCAACGATGCGATAGCGCACAGAATTTAGTCTCTCTCGCCCACGGTCGAGAGTGTGTACTCGTAGATGTAGGAATTGACGTTGTAGCGAGCAGCACTCGCCGGCGCGAGCCAACGCAAGATGTTTACTCTCGACGAATGCGTCGCCGCAGTGGCCGACGCGCGCGGCGCGCGGTCGACGTCGCGCTCGCGTTCCGAATGAAGTACGAGATGCACACGCCGGAACCGCCGCCGAACGCGCCGATACCGCGCGCGGCGACGCTGAACGTCACCGATCGAGACCAATGGGACAGAATCTCGAGCGCGATCCTTTCCGGCGCCGGGCCGCGCGACGCCGACGACGACGCGCTGAACGTGGAGCGGAAAGCGATGGCGAAAGAACTCGCGGCGATGCGTCGGTACGTCAAAGAGCTGGAGATCGAGCGCGAGGCGAGCGAGGAGCGGGCGATGCAGAGAGAGCGGGACGCTCGGGACGCGGAGCAGCGCGCGAACGCGGGAGACGCGAGAAATGCGGAGAGGCTGGCGATGAAGGAGCTCGAGATGGCGCAGCGAGAGCGTGAACTGAGCCTGAGGGAGGAGGAACTCGACGCGCGGGCGCGAGCGACGGAGGACGCGGAGGTTTTGGAGGCGAATTTGAAGAGACGCGCGGCGCGTTTGGACGAACGCGAGCGAGCGATGCGAAACGCGAGGGATGATTTAGATTTACGGGACGATCAACTCACGGAAGCGATCGTCGGGATCGAGCGTGAAAGCGAGGCCGTGCGTCGCGAGACGGCGGCGATGGAACGCCGGCGCGAGGAGATTGTCCGCGAGCTCACGGATCGGGAGGTGGGCGTATTGAAGCGCGAGGAGAGCGTCACGGAACGCGAGCACGAGTTGCGCGTGGTGGAGGGGCGTTTAGGAGCGCTGAAGGAACGCGTTTCGGACGAAGAGGCGCGGTTGAAGCGCGCGATAGAGCGCGCAGACGCGGCAGAGAAGCGAGAGGCGGACGTCGCCAGGCGACTTCACGAACTCGAAAACGACGAGCAGCGCGCGCGGACGAATTTGCGAGAGGTGCAGGCCGATGTGGCGCGCGCTGTCGACGTCAAGGCGAGCGCGCAGCGCGATACGGACGCGCTGAAGAAGGACGTCGAAATCTTGCGCGGAGAACTCAGCGCGCTCGCTGCTGAAAAGGCGCGACAAGTGCAATTCATCCAGAGCGTGCGCTCCGATTTAGACGAACGTGAGCGCGAAACCGCGGACGCGGCGGAAATAGCGGCGAACGAGTGCGAAGCCATCGCCGTGGCGTGGGACGAGATCGAAAGCATGCGCTCTGACTTGGAGCGTCAAGAAAAGATGATCGAAGACACGGCGGCACAGTTGGAGGAAAACGTCAAGGCGTTTGACCGCGACGCCACGGCGATGCGCGAGCGTCAGGAGGCAAACGAGCACAAGCTCGATGAGTTGCGCGAACACGAGGAGTTTTTACGTCGATTAGCGAGCGAAAACGAATCAAAGGCGCGCGAAGTCTCGACGCTTGAAGCGGAAATTGCCGAGCGACTCCGCGACGTGGAGGCGCGAGAGGCGGAAGTAGCGGAATGGAGGCCGAAAATTGAAGAGTTCAAGTCGAAACGAGTGGACATCGAGGCGCACGCGGCGGCGATCGAAACAGCCAAGACGCAACTCGTCGAGCTGAGCGCGCGTGAGAAAGAGCTCGAAGAGAAAGAGTTACAGCTCGAGCGACGCGAAGAGGCGGCTGCTCGTCAGTTGAGCGCCGCGGCTGAAGCGGAGGTAATCTTGAATGAAGAAAACGCCAAGTTGGAGCAAAAGCTGCAAGAAATGGCGCCGAACTTGATCGCCGCCGAGCTCGAACGCGAAGTGGTCGAATTAAAGATGGAGCTCGAGCGCACGAAAGCTGCGGCGAACGCCGTGCTGGCGAACGCGGACATGGAGCGACGACGGCGCGAGGAGAAAGAATCCTCTAGCGGCGCCGGCGCCGGCGACGCTGACCCGTTCGCCGCGGTCGGCGAGGAGAAAATTCGTCAAGAGGAGCGCGCGCGCGCAGAGCAAATCCTTGAGTCTAAGACGACGGCGCTCTTACGCGCGAACGCGCTTCTAGACGAGAGAGAAAATGAGCTCGCCAAGCGCGAATTCGCATTGACGGATGAGCTTGAACGACTCGAGCACGATACCGCGCGCCTGTTGACGCTACAAGACGAAGTGAACGAGCGAATGAAGGATGTGCTCGAGGCCGAGACCTACGGCGTTGACGGTGAAGCGCACGAACGACGAGAAGACGCGTCGGACTACGCGACCGTCGCGAACGCCGAGCGTCACGCGGCGACCATTCTCGCCGACGCGGAGGAATTGCGCCGAACCGCGCGCGCCCACCTCGAAGCCGCTGTGGCGACCGCACAAGCCGCGCGGGCGATCAACGACGCATGCGAGTCCAGCGAAAGAGAAGGCGCGGCGACGATGCAGCGCGTATCCGCCGTCGTGGCCTCGGCGATTCACGCGGCGAAGCGACAGGGCGACGAATTACGCGCCCGCCGCGAGCGAGCCTCGACATCCGCCGTCGCGCTCGATCGCGACGCCAAGATTGATTTGCTCGACGCCCAACTCGAGTACGTCGCCAAGGCAAAGGCTGACCTCGACCGCCGCGAGGCGTCCATGCGAAGCGACTCGTTCGCCGCGGCGTCTCGCCGCCGCGCCGACGCCGCGACGTCCAACGACGACCTCGCCTCCCGAGCGCGAACCGCGCGCCTTCGCGAAGAAGTCCACGGCGCCGCCGAGCACCTTCTCGAGTGTTTGTCTCAGGGCGAGACCGCGCTCGCTCGAGCCGTCGCCGTGCTCCCCGCGCCGCGCGTCTCCGAGCTCCGTCTCAAGCTCGCCGGATTACTCGACGTCGCCGATCGTCTCTCTCGCGCGCGCGTCGACGTCTCGCGCGACGACACCGAAGACGATATTTTATCCGATCGTCTCGCCGCGTTAGAGCGCGAGATTCGTCGCGCCGGCGGTTGGTTCGAGGACTTGCGTCGCGCCGTTCGCGAGGCGTGACGCGTGTAACCAACTCTCTCTCCGCGCGCCGCGCCGAAAGTCGCCAAAACTCGACGCCCGAATCGCGCCGTCGTCGCATGGATCGCGCGCCCGCGACGGACGCGTCGTCCGTGTTCGCCCGGCTCGACTCGAACGCCGCGAAGCGCGTCGCGCGCGTCGAGGCGCGACGAAACGATGCGAAACTCGACGCGAATCCGCTCGAAGACGCCGCGAGATGCGTCGACGCGTTCGAACGCGCGCGACGCGACGTCGAGGACGCGCTGCGAGAGGTCACGCGCGACGCCGCGGAAGCGCGCGCGCGCGGGGGGGACGACGCGGCGGCGAACGCGGCGAGGGAGACGGGGAAGGCGGCGCTGCGCGCGGTCAACGCGCGCGTCGTCGATTTGGACCGCGCGACGGCGGAGTGGAGTTATTTCTTGCCGGCGTACGACGCGCGAGTGATGATGCGGAAGATGGGGGAGCTCAGGGAAGAGTTCGAGCGCGCGGTGGCGCGCGTGACGCCGAGAGAGAGGTTTCGGTTTAAATCGCGAGGAAGACGGGCGACGGGGGGCGACGCGGCGGCGAGCGCGGCGACGCCGACGACGCGAACGACCGTCGCGATGTCGGCGCTGGATCTGTGCGACGCGGACGACGGACCGGGGACGCGAGACAGGCGCGGAGAGAAGATCGTGATCGATCGCGCGGCGGACGATGGTGAGGATTACGCGTTGGAGAGGCTGGTGGATTGCGACGTGTTCGTGCTCGGAGCGATTCGCGCTTTGCGGGCGTACGATTTGAGACGGTGTCGCGTGTACGTGCTCGCGATCGCCGGCAGCGCGCTCGTGGAAAATATCGTAGACAGCGTCATGTGCGTCGCGACTCGACAGTTGCGCGTGCACGCGGCGCGACGTACGAACTTTCACGTGCGCGCGACGTCGAGACCGATCGTGGAGGATTCGCGCGAAGTCGCCTTTGCGCCGCGTTTTTCGATCGAATCGCCGAACGAAGAGGAGGTGTTGAAAGCGCACGGGCTGTTCGAAGAGAATCACATGTGGAGAGAAGTCGATGATTTTTTGTGGCTCAAGTCGAGTCAATCGCCGCATTGGCGCTTGCTCGACGAGCGCGATCGAGCCGAAGACGAGCGAGCGACGCGAGAGCGATTCGACGAAGCGATTCGTCTTAGGAAGTAGTCGTAGTGTTCGTGGAAGTCATCTTAGCACCGCCGCGACGACCAACGCACGATTCGACGTGCGCGCGCCATTCTTTCGCCGTCGCTTCGTTCGCGAGGCATTCCTCGCAGCAGTTCCACTCGCCGCAACGCGAACACCGCGCCATCGACACGTCGCCCTCGCCCAAACATTTATCGCAGTACGCGCGTCGGCGGCAGACGTCGCAAACGACGAGAAGATACGAGCATTTTCGGCAAAAACCAGCGTCCGCGCGTCCGCAGTGCGCGGTGCGCAAGCGCAACTCATCTGGATCGTGCTTCGATCCCGCTCGTTGTCGACATTGATCGCAAAAGAACGAGTCGTGACACCTGGCGCACGCTCTCAGCACGCCGTGCGCGCATCGATAACAACGATCGCGAAGTAAATTCGGCGTGACGTGGCAATCGAGAAGCACCGTCCCCCCCGTGAGCGTCATGCACCGTCGACACAGCAACGCCACGGCCTCGCACTTTTTGCATCGCGCCAAGTGATGATAATCGCACAGGAATTTCTTGCAATTCGCGCACTGCGAGATGTCCATCTCGCAGCGATGTCCCGCGTACGGGGCCAACCATTTCCGTATCGACACCGACGTCTGCAACAGCAGCGAAATCTGAAACGCCGTGTTCCGGGACACGCCGGGACACGCCGTGTTCGCGTCCTCGCCTTCGCCCGGTAATTCGCGGCCCTCGTCGCGCTCGTGGGATTCGCACGCGTCCTGATACTTGGGCACGAGACTGCGAAACGCCCTGTTCAGCTGCGAGCACACGAGGTTGCCGACGAAACTCGCCGGTACCGCGCCCTCGTTGCCGCAAGGGCAACGCGCGCGCGCGATCTCGAGGGTGTTCAGCCTGCTCAGGATGTGCGCCTCGAAGACGTCGTAGTGCGAGGTCACGAAGGGCGTCAGATGGTCCGTCATGATGTGCGGCGTCGGCGCGCGTCGTTACAACGTCGTCGAAGAAAACTCGAACGACCGATCCGCGTCCACGCCTCTATCGCCCGCGTCCTCGAAGGTACGCGTCGACGCTAAATATATCCTCGCTGAGAATCGGCCCGCCCCGCGCGCGTTCGCGCTCGCGTTCGCGCGGTTCGCGCGCGTTCGATCTCGCGCCGCCGCCCCCTCGCGTCCCCCCCCTCGTCGTCTCGCCCCCCGTCCCGCCGGTCCCGCCCGTCCCGCCCCCCCCGCTCGAATCCACGATCACCGTCGTCGATATTCTCTTCGAAAACGACACGCTCTTCCGTCCTCGACGCGCGTCCGCGTCGTCGTCGTCGCCGTCGCGCGCGCTCGACGACCTCGACAGCGACGACCGCCGCGTTTCGGCGCCGCCCTCCGACCGCGCGCTGTCCGTGCGCGCCATCGCCGTCGTCGATCGCGCGCGCGCGGCGTCGCGCGCGTCGGACGCCGTCGCGCCGTCGTCGCGCGTCGTCGCGATCGTCGTCGTCGTCGTCGCGTCGTCCTCGTCGATCGGCGAGGCCGCGCGCGCGGCGCCGCAGCCGAGGCACGCCATCGCGCGACGCGCGCGGCGACGCGCGGCGCGGGCGACGCGCGGTCGCGGCGCGGCGCGCGCGCGTGTGCGGCGACGCGCGCGTCGCGTCGATTCGATTCGCCATTCCGTCGCGCGCGCGATGTCGACGCCGCGCAAGCGCGCGCGCGACGACGACGGCGACGGCGACGGCGACGGCGACGACGACGACGGCGACGACGACGCCGGCGCGACGCGACGACCGCTCGTCGTGGACGCGCGCGACGCGACGCTGCCCGACGCGGCGCTCTGGGACGAACACGCCGAGCGCGGCGACGCCGACGCGCTCTTCGAGCACCTGATCGCGCCGCTCGACGCGGCGACGTTCGCGACGTGCGTCGACGCGCGCGCGGTGTGCGTCAGGCGCGGCGGGCGGGCGCACTACGGGACGGGATGGATGACGCTGGAGGCGGCGGCGCGCGCGACGCGCGACGGCGAGACGCGGTACGGCGTCGACGTGGACGTGACGTCGTACGTCGACGGCGCGCGAAGGACGCACAATACGAACGGCGACGCGGGACGCGAGGACGACGACGAGGAGGACGACGGAGGGGGGTTGGTGGACGCGGACGCGGTGTGGACGCGGCGGTTCGGCGAGGAGCGACGGTCGGTGCGGTTGTTGCATCCGCAGACGCGGTGCGACGCGACGTGGAAGATTTTGGCGACGCTGGAGCGGTACTTCGAGTGCGCGTGCGGGTGCAACGTGTACGTGACGCCGGCGAACTCGCAAGGGTTCGCGCCGCATTACGACGACATCGACGCGTTCGTGCTGCAGATCGAAGGCGCGAAGCGGTGGCGGGTGTACGAGCCGTTCGAGGACGAGACGCACCCGAGGACGAGCTCTAGGAATTTTACGCAAGAGGAGATCGCGACGCAGCGCGTGGTTTTCGACGACGTGCTCGAGGCCGGGGACTTTTTGTACCTGCCGCGCGGTTGGATTCACCAGGCGGAGTGCTCGTCGTCGACGCACAGCGTGCACGCGACGTTGTCGACGAATCAATCCAACGCGCCGGCTGACGCGCTCGAAATCGCGCTGCACAACGCGCTGGCGTCCACGATCGACGGTCGCGCGGAGTTGCGAAGGAGTTTCGTCTCCACGCGGAACGACGAGCGTCGTCGCGACGCCGCGTTGGAGGGACTGGGAGAAGAGTTACGCGCGTTCGCGAGCGAGCTTCAAGGCGACTTCGGCGCGGCTCTCGTGGAGCACGCGTACGCGTCGCTCGAGGCGCGATTCATGATGCAACGGTGCCCGCCGCCGGATTCACACTTATTGCGATCGAAAGCGCGGTGCACCGGAGACGTCGCCGCGGCTGCGCTGCGGAGCGGCGCGAGAACGCGAGTGGCGTCGCAAATCGAAGGCGCGCCGTTTTCGATTTTACGAGAGAGCGCGGCGACGACGTTGTTTCATCCATTTCAAAATCGCCGCGACGGCGCGCACGTGCGCGTGCTCGGCGTCGACAGCGCCGACGAAGACGGACTCGGACTCGGTCGCGTCGTCGCGCCGAGCGACGTCGACGACGAGCGTCTCGACGAGCTTCTGAACGCCGCGCGGTCGGGCGACGCTTTTGAAATCGCACGAAACAATTCTCGCGAGGACAGTTTTCTCGAGCTCGTGTGCGAGCTCGTTCGGTGCGGTGCGTTGGCCGCGTTAGAAGAACCTTAGGTGGATGGTTGTTTTACGAATACGTTCATCTTCCATCCAATCCGTTAGCCTCCGACGACAGTCGTGACCGCGAAACGTTGTAAAATGATAGGCAAAAAAAACCTTTATACGGATGACGTATTGGCACGTGAATGACTCCTGTGATGATGAGCGCTCGGTCAGCACGTGGGCTTCGGCGCGCGTGCGGAGGGCGCGTCGCGGCGCGCACGTCGACGGCTCACGGCTACGTACCGGTGGGGTTCGAACCCACGCCCTTTCGGACCAGAATGTTACGTTGCGATTGTTCTCGCATGGTACGAAAGCGGGCGCGAGCGCGACTCGCGTCGCGCTCGTTTTCCCATAGTTCCTCCTCGCGTTCTCCTTAATCTGGCGCCTTAGACCACTCGGCCACAGAGTCCTTATAATACGATACTTCGTAACGATAAATTCCGTCCACCGACCCACGCGCGCGCGCGCGAATAAAGTTACGGGCTGAATCCCTCGGCGCGCGACGGTCGAAAAAAACCCTCGCGACGCCGGATGGATGGAAATCTTCGCGAATCGAATCTTCGCGCGCGACCCCCCCCGCGGTCGAGTCGCGACCGGCGGCACGCGCGCCAGCGCTTTTTCGACGCGGTCCGCGTCAGCCCGCGCGCGAAGCGCGACGGCACTCCCCCGCACGCGCGACCGCGCGCGCGACCGACTCGCGCACGCCCGCGGTCGCGACGCACGCGTCGAATCCATCCCAGCCCCAGCCGGCGCGCCGCACCGCGCGGCGTCGAGGTGCGCGGACGCGCGCGACGAACGCGGACGAACGATCGCGGGGACGACGCGCGCGCGCCATCTTGTAAGATGGGGAATTCGAGATCTCGACGACGATTCGCGCGATCGTTCGTTCGCGTCGATCGCGACGCGACGCGCGGCGCGCGACCGTCGCGCGCGGTGCGCGTGTACTGACCGTCGCGTCGCCGTCGTCGGCCCCGCTCGCGCGCGCAGACGAAGAAAGCATCGATCGAGCGATCAAAGTTCGGCATGACTTTTAAAGACGCCGCCTCGGCCGTCGCGACGCTCGCGTCCGACGATGAAGCGACCAAGATTTCGGTGATTAACGCCGTCGGCGCCGCGATGACGACCTCGGACGTTTCGGCGCACGCGGAGATCGCGCTGAGCGAACCGCTCGTCGCGGCGCTCCTCGCCGCGGCGTCGGACAAAAAGTCGAGCGACGTGTGCGCCGCCGCCTCGGCGACGCTTCAAACGTTGGCGACGAAATCGCACGATTTCGTCGTCGGCGCCGCGATCATCCCGGCGAGTCTCGCCGCGCTCGATCCGAAGGAGCGCTGGCAAACGCAAGTCGCCGCGGCCGAAGTGTTGTCCAAGCTCTCCGACTGCGCGCCGACGGCCGTCGCGGCGAACATGACCTCCATCTTGCCCGTCGTCACGTCCATGGTGAACGACGCCAAGCAGGAAGTCGCGGATGCGACCAGAAAGGCTCTCGAGCGTCTGTGCCACACCATCGACAACCGCGACGTCGAGCCGTTCATTCCGGCGATGGTCGAGGCGACGATTGATCACGAGAAAACCGACGAGTGCGTGCAAAAGCTCGCGTCGACGACCTTCGTGCAAACCGTCACGGCGGCGCCGTTGGCGTTGATCTCGCCGATTCTCCTCTTGGGATTCCGCGCCAGGACGACCGCGACCAAGCGCATGTCCGCCGTCATCGTGAACAACATGTCCAAGCTCGTGGAGGATCCCGAGGACGCGGCGCCCTTCTTGCCCAACCTCTTGCCCGCGGTGTCCAAGGCGTCGGAGCAGATCTCCGATCCCGAGGCGCGCACGGTGTGCGGCAAGGCTTGCGAGCAGTTGCAATCGATCGAGGACCGATTGAAGGACGCGTCTTTCAAGTCCAAGCGAGCCGTCTTCGACGTCGTCAAGGGCGAGGTGGACAAGCACCTCGGCGCCAAGTTCGACGCTTCGTTGTCCACGTACTATACCACCATCGCCTGCGCGTTGGTGAACGCGAAGTGCCATGACTACGATTACGAGGAAGCGTTCAAGTCGTTCGACGCCGTCAAGGAAGTTCGCGCGCTTCACGAAGCCTTGGAGAAGATTTACGGCGACGTCGAAGAGGACGACGACGACGACGACAACGCCGACGTCTTGGCCGATTGTCAGTTCACCTTGGCGTACGGTTCCAAGGTTTTGTTGCACAACACCAAGTTGAAGCTCAAACGTGGCCACAAGTACGCCCTTCTCGGCGGTAACGACAGCGGTAAGTCGTCGCTCATGCGCGCCATCGCCAACGAACAAGTCGAAGGCTTCCCGCCCGCCACCGAGCTTCGCACCGTCTTCGTCGAAGCCGACATCATCGGCGAACTTTCCGATTTGCCGTGCGTGGATTACATTCTTGCCGATCCGCGCATCAAGGCGGCGGGCATTTCCGAACAGACGGTGGAGAAGATGCTTCTCAACGTCGGTTTCGGGGAGATGCAAAACGGCGCGCGCAACTTGGTCACCTTCCTCTCGGGCGGCTGGCGCATGAAGCTCGCGCTCGCGCGTGCGATGTGCTTGAACGCGGATATTTTGCTCATGGACGAACCCACGAACCACTTGGACGTGATGAACGTGAAGTGGGTCGAAGAGTACTTGAAGTCTCTCACCGACGTCACCGCGATTTTGGTTTCGCACGACACTGGCTTTGTCGACCGCGTGTGCAACAACATTATCTCCATCGAAAACTTGAAGTTGAAGCAGTTCCGAGGTAACCTGACCGAGTTTGTCGAGAAGAATCCCAAGGCGAAGTCCTTCTTTGAGCTCAAGAGCTCGACCGGTTTCGTCATGCGCTTCCCGCAACCGGGCTACATCGACGGCGTCAAGTCCAAGGGCAAGCCGTTGATGAAGATGGCTCATTGCACGTACACCTACCCGGTGAACAACGCGCCAACCGTGAAGGACGTCACGGTGCAAGTCTCTCTCGCATCGCGAGTCGCGTGCGTCGGGCCGAACGGTGTTGGCAAGTCGACGATGATTAAGCTTCTCACCGGAGAAATCGTCCCGCAAGAGGGCACGGTTTGGAAGCACCCGAACGCGCGCGTGGCGTACGTCGCCCAGCACGCGTTCCACCACATCGAGCAGCACTTGGACAAGACGCCGAATGAGTACATCCGCTGGCGTTACCAGCACGGCGACGATAAGG
>Ga0222716_10002605_pt1 | contig 14619 bp, 15 predicted proteins | sample C33_13DmetaG_FD_165044 | JGI IMG/M metagenome (GOLD analysis project Ga0222716, IMG submission 165044) | Estuarine water microbial communities from San Francisco Bay, California, United States - C33_13D | ecosystem: Environmental > Aquatic > Marine > Unclassified | place: USA: California... | reverse complement strand
TTTATAACATTTTCCATGTCATCTGTATCATGGTGATTTCTTATTTTATCAATGTAGTTAGCCAGATTGGACACAGCCATTGTACAGATTTTGTTTAATTCATCTTCATCTGTGACATTACCAGCCGCAATCATTCCACCACTAAAAATTGCTTTTGCCCAATCTGGTAACTCTCTCTCTTTACTTGGTTTAAACCATTTATTTTCTTCTATAAACCATTGTGTTAATGGATGTTCTTTTTGTAATAAAGGACTAAAATCGTGAAACGCACCTGTTACTTTCTTTTTACCTGCAATAATATCAAAGCCGTAAATAGGTCCACCGTTTGTGACTTCTGGAAATAAACAAACATGAGCCATCCATAAACCTTTTGTCTCTCTTACATCAACTACATCAACATGAGCTCTTCTAATATATTTGTTTTTCCATGTTCTATTTACCCAACCAAATTCTTCATTGTTAAATCTTTCCATACCTGGTTCATTATACTCAACCAGTTCTTTGTTTAATAATTCTACTGTTTCGTCTTTCCACTTTATTAGTCTATCCCAAATCATGTAATTCCTTCATTTCTTTAAATAGTTTTGTTGCACTTTCAAAACAATAAATTGCTTCTGGCACAACTGAATGTTCATATACATTTAAATATGTGTTAATAGTTTCTTTTACAATTCGTCTGTAGTCACCAACCTCTTTATCTCTAAACTTATAGTATCTATTAGGACCAGGTGTTTTTCTTCTTATCATTTGACCACCAGATAAATCTCCCATATGTCTAACATAAATGTGAGCATATAGTTTCATTGCCTCATCTTGTATTGATTCAATATGTTTAATATATTCTTTTGTACTATCTGTTATTTCAGGTGTATCTATTTCAAAAGATTTAAAATCGTATAAAATGTGTTCGGCTCTTAATAGACCTGGAGTATCTCTGAATAGTGAGTTATGCAATCCATATTTTTCTAATACAGAGTAACATTGAAATTGATTATACAAATATGTTGCATATAGTTTATGGTCTATATTACCAGACATAAGTATTCTTACAAACTCTTGTCTTTCTGCGTTTTTGTGTTGTTCTAAAGTTAATTCTTTTATATCAAGCATTTAATTTATCCTGTAATTGAGGTGTTAAAACTAATAACAACTCTTTCATCACTATTATTTATCTCATTATTTGAACCGTGCATTAACCAACTAGGCCACATTAATAATAAACCAGGTTGAGGCACTATAGAAAAAGTTTCAAAATTATCATAATTTCTCTCTTTAAAATCTAAATTGTAAATAATTGGATTTGGATTTTTAAAATATATTTTACTACTATGTTCATCTACTTTTAAAAATAAAACACCTGATACCATTGAATTTGGATGGCAATGATAATTCAATATACTACCTTTTCTTTGTATATTTGACCAAGAATTTGTTAATATAAGATTGTTATATCCTATTAGTTTAGAACACACATCAATTTCTTTTTGAATTTTGTCTTTTATGTTTACAACACTATTTAAAAAACTATTTTCGTAATTGTGTGAAGACACAGCATCACCAATTATTTCACTATGTTGGTTAAAAATTTCATTTTGTTTTATAAGGTTATTTAATTGTTCAAATTCATCTTTATTTAAAAAGTTAGTTTTTTCATAGATTGATGTTGTAAAAATTGTTCTTTTAATCATAATAAAAATTTATATTTACATTTGTTCTAAACATGGTGTCAGTTTGTGTAACTGTTTGATGTGGTATATGAGCATCAAATAACAAAGCCCTATTTTTTACACTATTAATTTTTTCACCATTTTCAAATTCTGTATAACCATTACTGTCTTCTAAATATAAAATAAGAGTTTTTAAAAATGTATCATCTTCAATATCTTTATGTAACCCTAATTCAATATGGTTATCTTTTTTTAAAAATAAATTTGCTTTTGCTTTTGAGATAATTAATTGTTTTTTTTCTTCTTTAGCAATTCTTTTCATAATCAAAATAGGTAATTTAGAAGATGTTGAATAACATTCTTTTTTGTAGTTTACAAAACTATGTGCAAATTGAAATTGGTTTTCTTTATTAGAATTATTATTTGCTTTTTTCCATAAACACCAGTTAAAATCAATATTATGTATTGTCTTATATACATAAGAAAATTCTGCTTCTGACAAATAATCGTCTATGACATTATACATCATCTAACCCTATATTAAAAGACATTGCAATTCTACTATCAGATTGATTATTTTTTACTTCGTGTGGCAAATCAGATTTCCACATAACTATTTTTCCTGTTTCAGCTTTTAATTTATACAGATGTGAGGTGTATTCATTTGTTTCTATATCTAATAATTTAAATGGGTCTGTGTTCCAATCAGGCCTTCTAAAAATTAAATCAGCACTATTTTCTTGTGCATAAACATAAAAATTGCCACTAATAATAGAACCTGGAGAATGAGTGTGTAAAGGATGAAATCCATTTCTATACATTTCAGACAGCCAAATATCTTGTATTTTTAATTTAAGATTATTATGATTTAGTTTTATATCTGTTAAAAATGTATTTAATTCTTTTGAGATATATTCATACAATTCTTCAAAGTGATTATATTTGTTAATTACATTCATATTAAAATAAGTAGTTTTTCCATTAGGATAATCTTTATTAAAATTTATTTCTGATAAAATTTGTCTGCATATTGGCAATAAATTATTAGCTAAATTTAAATTATTGTTTATATGAAGATAGGTTGAAAATATATTCATTAGTTCTCATCAATAATTTTAAAATTACCAGACACGCTTATTCTTTCTATATCAGATTTAAAAGGTGATACACTATGAACAAGTAAAGCTGGAAACATAAAAAAATCACCTGTTTTAGGATTATAATGGTGTTCTATTATTGAATAGTTTGGTTTGCTAGGCATGCCATAACTAAATGATAAAGTTCCTGGTGGAAAAGATGTACCTTCATGTAATTTTTGTTCGTCTTCTAATTTTTTAGGAACATCTAAAAACAAAACAAAAGAATAATCAGCTCCGTGTGTATGTGGTGGGTTATAATCTCCAGGTTTCATAAAGTTTACCCACAAATTTTGCAATTCAATATATTCAGGAAAAATATTATCAGAACCATGAAAGTCATTGTGACCTTGTTTATAAGCTGAAATATAATTCTTTATATTATTAAAAAACCAATTTTGTACATTTAAATCATATTTGTATTGATGTTTTAAGTGTCCTGCTAATTTATGATTATATGAATTTTTTGTTTTTCTAGCCTCATCTAACATAAATTCTATAATAGATTTAGGCATTGTTGTTTGCATAATAAAAGGACCCCAATAGGGAAATTTATATTCAATTTTATTCATTATAATTAAACCATCCTGTAATAATATATTTATCTTTTGTACTACTTATCTGTCCTTTATGTGTATGTGTCCATTGCGAAGGCCAAATCAAAGTTAATCCTTTTTTAGCTGGTGTTATTAAATTTTGATGATAAAATTCTGTACCACCGTCTTCAACATCATTTAAATAGGTCATAAAAACCAAATGTCTTGTTTTATCTCTTCCATTATTTTCACAATGCCAAGCACGAAATCCCTCATTAGGTTTATAATGTTGTATTTTAATATTATCCCAAATAGAATAACTATTAACTTTATCTGACCAAGGGTATTTCTGTTTATATTTTTCTAAAATTTTTTCTAACTCGGTCAAATAAAACAAAATACTATTAAAATTTTTAGGTTTTATTATAAATTCAGTAGATGATTTAATTGATTTATCTACATTATTATCACCTACCGTGCCTTCTACTAAATTATCTTTTTGATTATTATATAGACTTATTAAATTATCACATAATTGTTCAGGAACATACCATCCTCCTATAAATGTAGAGTTGTCTAAATCATAAGTTTTCATAATATTTTTTTCCATTCACACATTTTGGTACTGTTTCTTGTATTTTATTTTTTATATATTGATACTTATTTTCATTGTGTTCATATAAATTATAATCAATTAATTCTTGTTTGGCTACACTAGAAGAAAAGTTTTTCATACCTATACCTATATGATACCATAAAGTATTACCTAAAGAGTGAAAATTGCCTGTGCCTCTTTTATTATAATCTACAGTTCTAGGCATTCTGTGTTTCCATATTTCAATCATACTATTTAATTCTTCACTTCTTCTCTTTTTGTCTGAAGCGTCAATCCAGAATTTAGTATCTTTTCTAGGTGTAATGTAATGATAAACAATAAAATCTCTAATATCGTCCCACATAGAAACCATTTCTTTATTATATTGATTTTGTAATTCTTCACATTCAAAAGGCATTTTATACTTAAAATAATTTTCAATAAAGTGTGTTATTTGTACAGTAGTAGCGTGTATAGATGTTGCTTCTAAAGGTTCTACAAAAGCACTTGATAATCCAGTTGATAAAACATTTTTAATCCAAAACTTATTAAATCTTCCAGCTTCAAATTTAATATCATTTAATGGTTCTATTTTATGTCCTAAAACCTTTTCTATTTCTTTTTGTGCTTTTTCTCGTGTAGTGTGATTGTCTGAATAAACATAACCACATCCTAATCTTTCCTGTGTAGGTATCTCCCACATCCAACCGTTTTTTTGTGCCCAAGCGTGAGTATAATTTCTAATAGGTTCATCTTGTTTATTTTCAACATAAAAAGGCATTGCTCTATTGACTAAAAGATTATCTTTATAACTAATCCACTTGTTATTAAACTTATTCATTAATAATTTCGAAAAACCAGAACAATCAATAAACAGGTCACCAGATACTTTTTGCCCATTTTCTATAATAACATCAGTTAAATAACCATTAGTATCAAGTATTGTATCTACAACTTTACCCTCAATATAAGAACACCTATCTTTTATTTTTAAAGCTTTTCTTTTTAAATATTGGCCAACTTTATAAGTATCTAAATGATAAGCAATACTATTATTTTGTATAAATTGATTATTAATAATAGGTAATCTATTTTCATCCATTAGTGATGATTGAAAACTATTATTATAATTTAAATCATTTGCAATGTGAAAAACTCTATAATCATCATAATTAAATATTGGAAAATTTGTGTCGTTATGATAGTCGTCACCTAAAGGCGAATAAAAGTGTTGCCCAACCGTATGCCAATTACTATGTTTAATACCTATTTTAAATGTAGATTTTGTTTCTTTTAAAAATTCTACTTCACTAGTATTAGTTATGTTATTAGGAAGATTAATTAAATCTCTAAATGCACCCGTTGTGCTTTCTCCAACTCCAATAATAGGAATTTCTTTTGTAGAAACTACAATTACTTTAGTTTGGCTAGAAGATTTATTTAAAAATTGATGAGCTGTTGCCCAACCAGCAGTACCACCACCAATAACAACAATCTTTTTTATTTCTTTCATTTTTCACCTAAATTAAAATCAAAATTCAAAGTTTGTCTTAGTCCTTTAGATTGTGGATAGGTTCCGTGTAAAACTTGTTTTGGAAAAATTAAAATGTCACCTTCTTTAGGTGTTGTTTCGATAACATCAATTGTTTCGCCATTATTTTTATGTAATATATTAAATATGTCACCTATATTATTATCAGGAATTTTTAAATACACCACTACTGCAACTCTATCAAAATTTTGGTTTCTATGATTGTGATGATGTACTCTATGATAACCTCCGTTTTCACCCATTACCATCCACATAGCATCTAAATTTAAGTTTCTAGTTTCATTAAAGTGTTCTTTTAAAATTTCACTTACTGTTTTAGATATTTCATATAAAAAAGGCAAAACAATTTTTAATCTATCATTAAACTTGTATAAATCTTCGGGTTCATTTAAAAAAATACGATACTGTTTTGATAAATCACCTCTAGTGCTTTTTAAAGTAACATCTTCTTCATCAAATAAATCAAAATGGTTCATTATTTGTTTGTGTATGTGTGAAACTTTAATTTGTGATTTTACTAACCATTCATTTTTAGGGTCATTAATTTGCATACAAAAACCTATTTTCTATGGCTTGTAAATTTAGATGAATAAATCTAAATTTTTCCTTACTCCAATCAATAGTGTATCCGTGAGAAAGATAAGAGGGAAATAATAATAATGTACCTGGACTTGTAGGGTAATGTATAATTGTTTGACCTATATCTGTTGAATTTTTATTCTTTAAAGGTAATTTATAGGATAAATGTGATGTTCTAGGATCCTGAAAGGCCGGTTTAGATGTATTTTCTGAACAATGTAAAAAATAAAAAGCAGATATATGACTATTTGAATGTGTATGATACAAATGATTACCACCACCCTCGTAAGAAAATTCTTGTACCCAACTTTCATTGTAAACTAGCCCATAATTTGATAGGTCGTAACCCATATCATCCAAAACCCATTTAGATTTTTCTGCTACATACCTGTGAAATTCCGTAAAATTCTCATCATCTATTAATGAAGGACTACAAAAAGAATTACCAAAACTGGTAGACTTTAAGTAACCATCACATATAATATTTAATTTGTCTAACCATTGAGGGTTATGTTCTGTATAGATTGGACTTGAAAAATGTAAATCTTTATTCATATTATTCCTGATTAAAAAAGAAATGTGTTATAGTATATTTACCATTATTGTCATATTCATTTTCATTTGGCAACACAAGAGGTTTAACTTTATGCAAATAACATCCTGGAAAAAATACAGCTCTATTATGTTTTAATTCTATTTCAGTATCAAATTCAGGAAATTGAAATTCTCCACCTTTAAATAATTTAGGTTCTTTAAAAAACCATATACACATAGTCCAAGCTGATGTGTCCCAATGTTCTTTATATTCATCATTATTACCATAATAAGAAATCATACTTTTAATTTCCGTTACATCAACAAAATTTCTACTGTAAGGAAGTAGATTTTGTATTACATCTCTAAATTCTTTAGACTTTTGTTTATACCTACAATTAAGTATAGGTGATATTGCTGTGTCTTTATATAATCTATCAACATAATACCTATAAGAGCTAGATAAACTTTCGCCGTCTTTTTTAGCTGCAATTGTATTTTCAGCTCTGTGTGTATATTTTTTAGGTAAAGAATTATAAAAATTTAATTCAGACCACACAGCGTTTTCTTCATTAGGTGTATACCAATTGTCAAAAATAACAAAAGGGTATTTTTCTTCTTCAGAATATTTTATTATCCAATTTTGTTCAATTTGCATTTCATCATCTCAATATATTTTCAATTTGTTATATGTTTTTATTTTTTCTTTTTCTGATTTAATATCTCTATCATAAACACATTCCAAATTTAACTGTTGAGTTTGTTCTTCACGGAATGTGCCATCAATACCATAGACTTCTCTACCATCTTTTTCTAAAGATTTATCTGTTGTAAAATGTAAAAACACCTGTGAGTGATTTAAAGCTAATAAAGGTTCTCTCCAGTGTTCTAAAAAACAACCTCTATAAACAACCATATCTCCTGGTTCTAAATAAACAGCAACTCCTTGTTCATTTCTTTTTCCATTATTTGGTCCCATAAATATCGGCCAATTATATTCTTCATTTAAATTTGAACTATCATAACCCAAACACAATGTTGTTGAAATATCACAAGAAGGTCTATCTTTATGTCTTTTTAATTCTGTGCCTGTTGTATAAAGTCTATGATATGAATAAGTAGGATATAATACTAAATTAGTATAATTACATATGTGTTTTGTACTCATATCTAAAATAGTGTCAAAAACCAAATCTCCGTATTTACTTAAATCACCTAAAGCTTGTGTTTCATTTTTTGTACCATAGATGTTTTCTATAAATTTATCTTTTGCAGGATAACGGTTACAAGGTTTGTATAATTCTGTGGCATACTTATCATTTATATAATCTAATCTTTTTTCTTCTAATAAAGTATAATGATATAAAAAATTAGCTACAGATTTATCTAAAAACCCCTTTAATATTAGATATCCATTTTCTTCAAAAAAACTAGATGTTTGTTTAAATAATTCTTCTTGCATATCTATTACCTAAATGGGTTTCCTAATGCCCACAACACCAATGAATATCTTGTGCCTCTAGTTACTGGTGTAACTTGATGATACATAAATGAGGGAAAAACTATAATAGAACCTTGAGGTTTAATTTCATCACATTCATGGTATCTTTCATCATTTGTGTGAGGACCGTAATCAAATTTTAATTTACCTCCTTCATATTCATCAGGAGAATTTAAATTTATAGTTACAGATAATTTTCTACATTTACCTTGCCAATTACTAAATGGTGAGTACAATCTACCTTTTTCTTTTTTAGTATTTTCATCTAAGGGTAAATAAGAAGAATACATATCACCACCACCATCTACATGCCAACCATAAAAACCATCAGGATGGTATTTTGTAAATTGAAAATCCTCAGCAAATTCAATATCAAAATTCCAACCAGCTTCTTTGTTAGCCTTATGCACATATGGCATTACCAAATCATAACACCAATCATAATTAAAAAAACAAACTTCACTATCTCTAATGTAAGTTTCTTCTTTTAATACTTCTTGTTTAGTTAAATCTGCTAAAGGCTTAGCGTCTTTGTTTGTAGATTGAATTTCTTGTTTAGATTGATTACCAGCTGTAGTGCCTATGGTAGAATACTTATGAGCGTGAAACTCTTTAATTCTTTTTTCACCAACATCTATAATGTGCTTACACTCTTTAAATGTTAAAGCACTTTTAAAGTACCAATAGTTGTATCTTAAATCCATTATATATCACCCATTTCATTACAATATTATTTATCCTTTTTAGAAAGGTTGTTTTTTATTTCATCTAATTCTTCAAATTTTATTTTAAAATCAATTAACATTTTGTCAAGTGTTTCTAAATCTGCTGTAAAATTAATTAAAGGATTTCTAAATTTTTTACCATTTACAGTAGTGTCAATATGTCCTTGAATAGAACTTCCTAGTTTATAATCTTTTGTAAATTCGTGCCATAAAGATTTTTCAATATCTAATGTTGGTGGTAAATCTACTTTAAATTGTACTTTTAATTCTTCAATAACATCATCTGTCGAAGCATTATCTTTTCTTTTTAAAATTTTTATGATTTCTTCTACAAGTTTTTTGTGTTCCGTTGTGATAGAACCATAATCATATACACTTTCAACATCTGTATAATCACCTGAATTTATTTTAGGCATTATAAAAACCTCACTTTGATTTATTTATACTATTTATTGGAATCAACCAACTCTTGTGTTTTATCTGTAAGTATCCAACCTTTTTTTACATCTTCACTTACATTTTTTATAATCTTAATACCTGCCATATTTTCATATGGTCTTAATCCATATTTAGGACCACGCAAACTTACATCTAAATTTGGTTTTTCGTAAAATGCTGTTTCGTGCCAATCGCCAACCCATATTACAATACCACCTTTTGATTTAGTAGTAGCGTAATCATCTAATTCTACAGCTGCAACTCTATATGTTTCTATTGGGTCTGCCATTTAAATCTCCTAGTATGCTACGATAACAATACCACTACCGCCATCGCCTGCTGTTACTGATGTTGGACCGTCATTTCCACCTGCGCCACCACCACCGCCTGTGTTAGTTTGTCCGTTAACTTGGTTTGTTCCGTCAATTGGACTTGGTCCACAGTTATTTGAAGCATCACCGCCACCACCTAGACCTCCTTGGCCTACTGTGTTTGGTGAGTTATAACCTGAACCACCACCGCCGCCGGCGTAGTAAGTGCTTGTTCCTGAAATATCGTATGCTCTACCATCACCACCATTCATTTGATTATTTGAACCTGGTTGACCAGAAGCACCGGCACCGCCTCCGCCTCCGCCTTGGTGACCGTAAGGACCTCCGTTATATCCTGCACCGCCAGAATTTCCAAATCCGTAGTTACCACTATCACCACCTTGACTAGGTTGTGTGCCTGAACCACCACCAGAATTATCAGAACCGGCACGGCCTCCGCCTGAACCACCTGAACGGCCTGTTGGGTCATTTGAATATGTTCCGCCGCCACCGCCGCCAATTGCTGTTAGTGTTCCAAATGTAGTGTTAGACCCGTTACCGCCAGCTTGACCGGTTGCAGGAGGACCACCAAAACCATTTTGACCATTACCGCCGCCGCCTATTCCAACTGAAACTGTTCCGCCTGGAGTTACAGGAAATCCTGGTCTATAGATAAGACCGCCGGCACCGCCGCCGCCACCGTGTTCTACACCGCCGCCACCGCCTCCGGCAACAACTAGAACATTTACTGAAGTTAATCCAGATGGTACACTAAATGTTCCTGGTGAATTAAATGTTTGAACTACAGGTGAGTTAACCGTAATACTAAATTCTCTTGTTGATGTGTTTGAAGCGGTATCTCTTGCTTGTACTGTAAAAGTTGATGTTGTATTTGTACCAACAGCATCAGCTGTTCCAGATATAGCGCCTGTTTCTCCATCCAATGTTAGACCAGATGGTAATGAACCAACTGTAACAACATAGTCAACATCACCACTTTCAGGATCCGTTGCAACTAAAGTTGAAGTTGATAAGGCAGCTGCACTTCTATTACCGTCAGATAAAGTACCTAAAGAGCCAGCTGAGGTTGACCAAGTAGGAGTTTCATTTACATTAATACTGTCTGCATAGATATTTGATAAACCAGATGCATTTGTTACTTTAATATCATAAGGTTCACTTACACTACCTAAATTTGAATTTGTAAGAACAGCAGTAATCTGTGTTGAGGAATTCCTAGTTACGGTAGTAAAAGCTATTTCTGTACCACCGTCATTAATTAACACAGCAGCTGCGTTTGCAGAAAAATTACTGCCTGTAATTGTAAAAGAAGTTGTTGTATCACTTTCTATTATATTAAGAGGAGATATATTGGAGATTGATGGTGGTGCGTCAACAGCAATCCAAGTTGTGCCGTTATAATATTCCATAAGATTCAATGTTGAATTAAATCTAAATCTTGCTGTTTCATCAACTCTTTCACCAGTTGTGCCGTCAGATACTTTTATACCCTCGGTACCTGTGAATACACTATTTTTGCCTGTAAAATCTCTTAAATCTGCCATTGTTTTTCCCTATACATTTATTTATATTCACTCATTATGCTAATTCTAATAGTTTCCAACCTTGTGTTGCACCAGTGTAAACTAATCCTAAAGAAGCATTTTCTGTTGATATTACTAAATCAGCAGCTGCTCCCATTATATTATTTCCGTTTCTAGCAAGTGTTAAATTATTAGTGTCAAAAGTGCCTGCTAAATCTAAAACTCTTATTTGGTCTCCAGTTAAAGGAGAACTTGGTAATGTAATTGTAATTGCACCAGATGTTGTATCTGCAAATACTCTATCATTAGCTGCAATAGAATATGGACTATCTGTATTGTCAATACTAGACCAAGGATTACCACCACCTAAACCTGTCCATTGTGTTCCGTTGTAACCTTCCCAAGTAACTAATGATGAGTTATATCTAATTGCACCTGTGTATAAACTTCCACCTGTAGGTCTTTGTGCTGTTGTACCAGTTGGTGGAACCCAAGCACTTGTGCCTGCTTTATCTCTTGTTAAGTAACCAACAACAGCTCTTTCTGTTGGAACTGCTGTGTTACTATCATTTGATAAAGTTTCGTCTGTACTAAATTCGTTAATTGTAGCACCTAATTCTGCACCAATAGAACCAAGTTGTAATTCTGATAGACCAGAAAGGTCAAAAGCATCTGCGTTAAGAGTTGCAACACCAGTTGCCTGTTCAATTCTGAATAAATCACCAACTCTAAAGTCACCTTTTTGGTCAGTAGATGAGAAGTAAACACGACCACCGTTTAATTCTTCTACTTCATCCTCTTGTGAAGCAGGTTGTGTATTACCAACAGCGTCTGGATAATTTGTATCTGTAAAACTACCTGTACCAATATCTAAGAAATCGTGTCCTGTTAAACGAACATTTGAGAAGTTTGAAGTAACATCTGCTTCTTCATTATTTGCAATTGCATTACCTGTTGTAACACTTTCTGTCAATCTTATTAATGCTGTTTCATTACCTGTATTGGTTTCTGAAACTGCTGAAATTCTATAATATTTACTTGTATTACCTGCAAATACAACATTTGAACCAACTGTAATTACAGTTGCACTTGATAATGTTCCGTCTGAGGAATCAACTGCAATAAGTGGACCAACTTGTCCTGTTTGAGCAGCCGAACTATCACCAAATGAAGCGTCTAGTGTTGCTTGGAAAGTTGAACTGTCATCTTTTGTAATTGTAACAGTTTCACCTTGTTGGAAATTACCTGTTCTACCTGTGATATGAATGTAATCTAAAGATATGTTAACTCTAATAATTGTAGCAGTTGCACCTGAAGTGTCACCTACGATAGCAGCCGCTGTTGGTGTACCTGAAGTTGAAACTGTGTCTGCAATATCACTTTCAGTAGCAGCACCTAAAAATCCAGCAGTCGCATATTTTAACATTTCTCCACGAGCTTGTACTTCTACAGGACTTTCTGCAGCTAATGTACCGTTAGCTTCTGCACCTATTTCACCGTAAGCAGACGAACAGTTTAGACCTCTAATAAAACCACCGGATTCTGCAAAGAATGATTTATCACAATAATAAGTAAAGACTGAAACCATTTCGCCACGACCACCACCAATTGCGTGAACACCACGGCCGTCAGAATTGATTTGTGTAAAGTCATTTGCAAGAATAGATTTATTGCCTGAACTGTGTATTAATCCATCAATTTGAATACCTGTTGCGTTTGCGTTTGATGAAGTACAGTTTTGAATATAAGGTGAAGCGGTTGAAATTGTACCACTAGGGTCTAATGATACAACTGCAGCCTTAGTTGTACCACCAGCAGTTGGTGTACCAGTTAAACCTTTAAATGTCATTTGAGTAATGTTTGTTAGGTTATTAACCAACCACATATTAGAAGCATTATTGTTTTCTAATGTAGCAACTGTAACTGTAATATCTGTAGCGCCGCCTATACTTCCAGAAGAATCTGAAATTGTAATAACATCACCTACTTCGTGCCCATAACCTCCGTGATAAACTGTTACTGAAGGAGTAGATGAACCATCTAGTGTTATATTAAGAACTAATCCGTCTCCAGAACCGTCTGTTGAAGTTTGATGTATATAATTGTATGTACCTGGAGTACCGCCTGTTCCACCTGTAATTGTATTTACTGTAGCAATTTGAGAACCTGTGCTTGAAGCAGGTCTGATTTCAGTACCTCTTAAACTTTCACCTTGTACAGTTACACCAGCAGGAACTCTTAATGGTAAATTTTCTTTATAAACACCATTTTTAACATAGACAACATCACCTACTGATACTGATACAACAGTAATTGTAATATCTGTAGCACCACCTATAGACGCTGAAGGAAAAGTTATTGTATCACCTACTGTATGTCCTGAACCACCGTTTACTATTAAAACTGTAGGCGTTGATGAGCCGTCTGTGGTAACTCTAATTTGAGTACCTGTTCCTGAACCAGTAGAAGATGATTGAGTAACATCATAAGTGCCTGGAGTACCACCTGTACCACCTGTAACTGTATCAAAAGTAACAATATCACCAGATGTTGCTACAGATAAAGCTTTTTCAATTGTTAAAAAAGGTAAAAATTGTGTACCGGGATTACTGTCAGAACCAGAGTTTGCAACATATTTAACATTTGCTCCTTCAGCATTTGACCAAACTGGTTCTGTACCAGCAGTTGTTAAAACTGAACCTGATACACCAATAGGTAATCTTGTAGCTTGTGAAGCATCTTGGTAAAGTAAATCGCCTCTTGTAGATAATACAGCACCAGTATCTCCTTGTGCAATTAATTGCCAAACTGTACCGTCTGTGCCTGGAGTAACATTTGTTTGTCTATCTTTTAATTGTATATATGAAGATGAAATATATCTTACAACATCACCAATACTATATGAAAGAGCTGCGTCATATGTGCCTCTATAATTAAATCCTTCTACAACTAAATCCCAATAGGATGTATTTGTTGTTCCGTCTGTATTTGCGGGATATTGATTTGTATGATTTGCGTTTGCAACATATGAATTACCACCATACTTGACTACATCTCCAGTTTTGTATGTTGTTCCGTGTGCATAATTTCCTGTGTTGTTATAACCTGTTGTGATAACATCCCAATAACTATCATCTGTAGGTGTATTACCTGAACTTGGTGTTGAATTTACATAAACATATGTGTAACCACCATATGATACTACATCACCGTCTTGGTATGTTGTGCCAGCATTGTAACTATCTTCCCATTGCAATCCTTCAGAAAATACTTGCCAGTTTGAACCGATTGCAAAGTCTGAAGCTGATGTGTGTTGTAAAATACATCTATACTGATATGCACCGTATTTAACTAAATCATTTAATTTGTAGAATGTTGAACCAGCCCAATTACCTTTAAAGAAAAGGCCTTCAGTATGTAATTGCCAGTATGAACTTGATTGAAAATCTGTGTAGAAGTTAGCTTCTGTAGATTGAGATGTGTGGTTTGTAACACAGACAT
>Ga0222716_10002604_pt1 | contig 14619 bp, 13 predicted proteins | sample C33_13DmetaG_FD_165044 | JGI IMG/M metagenome (GOLD analysis project Ga0222716, IMG submission 165044) | Estuarine water microbial communities from San Francisco Bay, California, United States - C33_13D | ecosystem: Environmental > Aquatic > Marine > Unclassified | place: USA: California... | reverse complement strand
TAATACTTAATTCTACGGGTGCTTCTCGTACAGATCTGCCTTATGTCAGCAATGTTACGGATAGCAGCTTTACAGTAAATGGAAGCAGTTCTTTTGTAAACGAAAACACAAAAAGTCATGTCGCCTACATCTTCGCACACAATGACAGTGACGGTGAGTTTGGCCCTGATGGTGACCAAGATATTATCAAGTGTGGGAGTTACACTGGGAATGGCGCATTTGCTGGCCCAGTGATTGACCTAGAATTTGAACCTCAGTGGTTATTGATTAAAAATACATCTGCCGCCACTAGAGCAGGGCAAGACTCTAACTGGTATATCTTTGACACTATGAGAGGTTTGATCTCTAACTCTAGCAGCACCAATATCGCACAACCTACCCTATTCGCTAATAAGTCTAGTGCCGAAAGTACAAACATGGATGCTAATCCTGCGGCATATGCCCTAGGGGTTAGCTCTACAGGATTTCAGATTACACATGACTATGAAGGTATAAACTACAACGGCGATACCTACATCTACATAGCCATACGCCGTGGCCCTCTTGCTCCACCTGAGACGGCGACTGAGGTGTTTGATATTTCAGATAGAAAAAATGAGATACCAAGTTTTCCAAGTGGCTTTCCTGTAGACTTTCTTATAGGCCCACGAACTATAAACGGCGCTGATAACAATGAAGTCAAAACTAGGTTAATCTCAGGTGGTTATTTAAGAACCAACACCACTGGTGCTGAAAACGCTAGCAGTCAAGTGGCAAACTTTGCTCATAACGATGGATTTTTTAACTCCTCTGGGGCAAATGCAAATCAATACTCTTGGATGTGGAAAAGAGCGCCTAACTTCTTTGATGTCGTTGCTTACACGGGGAACGGATCAAAACAAACAATCGCCCATAATCTTGGTGTTGCACCTGAGATGATGTGGATAAAAGTGAGATCCACCACGCAGCATTGGGCGGTATATCATCCAGACCTCCCCGGTTCTGGAAAGTTTATATCTCTAAATAATAATTGGGATGGCAACAATACTAACTCTAACTTTTGGGATGGCGAAACTCCTACATCAACAACTTTTTCTGTAGGCGCAACAGGCGTAAATAATAACTATGTAAACGGCAGCCCCAACACCTACATAGCCTACCTCTTCGCAAGCCTAGATGGCATCAGTAAGGTCGGTTCAGTAACCCAGTCTGGAACAACAAACGTGGACTGTGGCTTTACGTCAGGTGCTAGATTTGTGCTTCTGAAGCGCACTGATGCATCTGGCGATTGGTATATCTGGGATAGTGAGCGTGGCATTGTGTCAGGCAATGATCCGTATCTTCTGCTAAACTCAACAGCGGCGCAAGTAGCAGTTCAGGATTACATCAACCCGCTTCCGTCAGGTTTTACGATTACTAGCAACTTTGACTTTGGCAACTACGTCTTCTACGCAATAGCATAACAAGGACAAAACACTTATGGAAAATGATAGCTGGCACTTAAACAAGTCTGTACCAATTACATTAATCTTTGGGTTAATTGTTCAGGGTGCAGCTATTGTATGGACAGTCTCCATGATGATGTCTGACATTGAAGATAACTCAGAAGAAATTGTAGCACTAGAAGAACGTATGGGTAGATTAGAAACATCTGTACATAATCAAGCAGTATCACTTGCTCGTATAGACGAAAACATAAAAGCAATAAGATCATCAGTAGAAAAGATGGCGAACAATGACCAATAGGATTTGCCACAATGATAGAAGTATTAGCTTTAGCAGGTGCAGTTACTAAGATAGCTGGTGCAGTTAGTTCTGCAGTTAAAGCTGGTAGTGATGTAGCAGACTTACTGCCTCACTTTGGTAAGTTAGCAAAGTTAGATAGTGAGATACAGTTAGCTGAAAAGGGTGCACATAAAGGCCCACTAGGTAGACTGAGTTCATCTGAAGAAGAAGGTTTTGCAATAGCACAAGCTAAGATGAAACATAAAGAGTGCATGGACGAGTTAAGATCAGCTTGTCAATTGTATGGACCTCCCGGTATGTGGGATTTAGTTGTAAAAGAACAAGCAGCGGCTAGACAAAGGCACAAAGAAGCGTTAGAATTACAAGCAAAGCAAAGAGACAGATTATTCTGGGGTATATCACTAGCAATAGGAATAGTAATATTCGTAGGTGGTTTAGCGGTAATGATCTGGGGTCTTAACGAAGTAGTAAATGGATAAACAATATGGCAAGATTTAGTACGGCACAAAAAGAAACTCTACGTAAAATGGCTGAAGAAGGTAAGCTCGCTACATCTCAGTTACAAAACATTATGCGTAATGCTCAAGAGTTAAAGAAGCTTAATAAGGGTGGTGTTGTAGGCTTTCAAGCTGGAGGTATACCCAATCCACAAGAAGAAGAGATGCAAAGGGGAACGGGTAATCCTCAAAGTGATACGTATCAAGCTAGTTTAGGGCCAGCAGGTACACCAGCAAGTACAATACCTACTTCTGGTTCAAGTCAGATAGATGCAGCAATAGCTAACGGAGGTCAACCACCTATTACTGGTGGCCCCGCATTGCCAATGCCCATACTTAAAGACCCTATAGACATCAGACCTATGCCTATGCCTATTACCCCACCAGAACTACAGCCACAGCCTCCTGTAGAACCCCCTTCTCTGTACTCAGGTGATATAACAAACCAAACCCTACAGGATATTTTAGCTATGTCTACGGGAAGTTCTACTGCAGACTTGCAGTATGACTTTAATGGTGATGGTAAGATTACAGCAGACGATGCCAGCAGGGCTATGAAAGCGGGTATAGGAAAAGGTACAGTAGTTCCAGATAGTGGTAGTGAAGGTGGTTTGTATGACCCATCAAAAGGTATGCCTAAAAAAGTTAATACTGATGGAATGCTTAAGGGTCTTTCTTGGTATGAACATTCTCAAAAAGGCATTGATATGCTTTTGGAGTCAGGTAAGTTACCTAGTGATGAAATGTTTGACAAGATGACATTTCTTGATGGTACAGAAAAATTAGTTCCTAATCCAGATAAGTATGAAGTATCAGGTGGTGCAAAGAACTGGATCTTTACTTTTGAAGATGGTACATCTACAGTTGTTAATAGACGCAAGCTGGATGATGCTAAGAAAACACTTGCTGATGAAATTACACCAGTTATATCTAAATTAAAAGAAAGTGGTTTTGAAGAAAAAAATCAACAGTTTAAAAAACAAGAGGAAGCATATCGTAAGTACATATCAGATAAAACTGCAGGTGGTGTAACTGGTGACATTGAAAACATTGAAGAAGAATACAATAAAGCTCAAAGTGCCTACAAACAAGAAGAGCTAGAATTACAAAGGCTAAAAGCACAGGCAGAGGCTAATCCAAATGATCCTTATTTAAAAGGACTTGTAGAAGAAAAAGAAAAAACAGTTACAGATCTTTCTGCTCGTATTAAACAACTTGAACCTACATTTAAAGAGTCACAAAAAACAATCTCAGATATAATGATAGAGAAGGCTAAAGATCCTGCTTCTCTAGTTACTAAAACTGATGTAGCTACAATAGATCCTGATACTGCTGGCACAATTATACCTAAAACTACAGGTCAATTAAAAGGTGATATCTCGTATGATCCTGTAGAAGGAGTAGTTACTACATCAGAAGGTGTAGAAAAAGCAGATGCTGCAACATATGATGCTACTACTGTTTCAGGTAAAGCTAAAAAAGAGTTAGATAAAGTTGAAGCTGCAACACTAGATGAGTTTTCTAAAGGTGTTACATTTGAAGGAGAAGAAGGGGAGCTATCTGATAGAGCCTATGCTGATGAGGCATTAAAAGTAGCTGCAGATCGTATCCAAAAGGTCAACGAAAAGGTAGACTTAGAGGTTACTAAACTACAACTAGCAGAAGCAAAAGGTAAAAACCTAAAAGCTATACGAACAAAAGTAGCAAAGTCTTCTGCCTTACTAGATGCAATAGCAGCAGCACATGTAGTTCAACCTAATGAGCTTCCTACTCCACAGCTTATTGCTGAAGAGGACATGGCGCAAGCTAAAGCTATGACTGACACAGGGTTAGACAAAGATGCTATCCCTATTGCTGCAAAAATGGCAAGCTTCTCTGTAGACAATGGTACATTAGCTAAGGCTGCACAAGGTGATGTAGATTCACTTGCTACAGTAGAAGGTCAGCTTGGTAAGCTAATGAAACAGTTTGACGATGGTACTCCTGCGTGGTCTGCTGGTGCTATTCGTGCAGCTAACGCAGCTATGTCCTCACGGGGTCTAGGTGCATCCTCTATGGCAGGTGCGGCTATCCTACAGGCAGCTATGGAATCTGCGTTACCTATTGCACAGCAGGACGCTAACACTTTTGCACAAATGGGTATGCAAAACCTAAATAATCGTCAGCAAGTTGCTGTTGCTAATGCTGCTGCACAACAAGGCTTGCAATTACAAAACTTAGACAATGAGCAAAAAGCTAACCTACAAAAAAGTGTTAATGCTTTTGGTTTGCAAACACAAAACTTGTCCAATCGTCAAGCTGCTGAAGTGGCAAACGCACAAATTCGTGCTACTTTGCAAGGGCAAAACTTAAGTAATAGACAGCAAACTAATATTGCTGAAGCAGCTAGATACGCAGAAGCAGCTAATATTAACTTAAATAATAAACAGCAAGCAGCAATGCAAGATAATTCAAATGCTTTGCAAACTAACTTAGCTGAACTATCTTCTGAACAAAGTGCGTATATCAATAGTGCTAATGCTGCAGCCGCACTGCAAGGTCAAGTTCTTTCTAATGATCAACAAGTATCTATCGCTAATGCTGCAAGATATTCAGAAGCTGCTAACATAGAGTTTACTGCAGAACAACAAAATGCATTGCATAACTCTAAGTTAATGTCATCCATAGGTTTAGCTGAGTTAAGTGCAACTCAAGCCGCTACGTTACAAAATGCTGCAACAGTTGCTAACATGGATATTACAAATCTAAACAATCGTCAACAAGCTGCAGTACAAAATGCTAAAGCGTTCCTACAAAAAGATATGACTAATCTGAGTAATGAACAGCAAACAGTAATCTTTAAGGCACAGGCTACACAACAGGCATTGTTATCTGATCAAGCTGCAGAGAATGCTGCCAAGCAGTTTAATGCATCATCTGAGAATCAAACTAATCAATTCTTTGCTAATCTTGAACAACAAAACAATCAGTTTAATGCTGCTCAAACTAATGCTATGGAACAGTTTAATGTCAACGCAGAAAATGCTGCACTAGAATTTGGTGCTAATATAAAAAACAATCGTGAACAATTTAATGCTTCTAATTCTCTTGTTATAGCTCAAGCTAATGCACAGTGGAAACAAAATGTAACTACATTAAATACAGCTGCTCAGAATGAAGCTAATGCTGCAGATGCAGCGGCTGCTAATGCTTTTACTTCTACGACAATGGATCAGGTATGGCAACGTGAGCGTGACCTTATGGATTATGCTTATAAGTCAAGTGAGTCAGATAAGGATAGAGCTTTAGATATTGTACTTGCAGATAAAAAGTATGATGAGTATCAAGAAGCTAGAAATGATCAAGAAGAAACTAACAAGTGGCGTTTAGCAACATCTTTACTACTAGGTTAAGGAAATAAAATATGTACGAAAAAAATTTACTTACAGCTAGAGAGGCAGCTGAGCTTAGATTTCAACAAAAAGGTTTGACTAACTCAAGAAAACCTAGTAAAATCTTAGGTGATCAAGATGCTGAAAAACTTCTACCAAGTTCTAGTCAAGGTTTGGTTCCTGATAGTCGAAATAAATCTGAAGGGACATCTTCTGGTGGTTTTGGTAGCCGTGTTTTTGATATGGTTTATGCATCTAATAAGGAACTAGACGCTAAAGTTTTGGAGAGACTAGAACAAATTAGTCCTTTACCGAGGCCAGACACTGAGGTATTTCCAGCTAAAGACTACCCTGAATCTACTTCAGAAGTAGGTGATGCTTTAGTTTTATCTGCTAAAGATGTAGATCTATTAGAGCGTGTAGTCTGGGCTGAAGCTGGTACTGAAGATGTAAATGGTCGTAATGCTGTTCGTGGTGTAATATTAAATAGAATTGCTTCTGATAGATTTCCTAATACACTCCAAGAAGTTTTAACAGAGTCAGGTCAATTTGAACCTGTAGGAAAAGTTGGTGGTGATATAGGTAAAATAAAAGCTCCTGCAACCAGATTAGATCAGCAATACTTTGAGTTACTACAGTACTTAAGTGATGGTACAGATGCCTCACAGGGAAGTACTTTCTTTGTAAATAAAACTACAGCTAAAAGAAGGGGTACAGATTTTAGTGGACCTAACCCTTTAGAGGTAGGTAGACATACTTTTTATTCTGGGTTAGCGGGGCAAGAGCCAGTGGTAGTTCCAAAGTATTCTCATAATGTTGTTATAAAAAGGTAAATAAAAATGTTTAACGCACCTATACCTGGGCAGTCTTTAACCTCAGAGCCTAAAAATTATGCTTGGGAAAGACCCCCTCAATACGATCTACCTGAAGAAGCTTTAATGTTTCATTTAGAGAAGTTAGATGAACCAAAAAAAATTGAGGCTGTTGTAACTCTTTTATCTTTAGGTCTTGACATAAAAACTTTGACAGAAGGTATCCTGAGAAATGGGGTAGCTGAAGGTAGGCATAGTATTGATGTCTCTCTATTAATCGCACCAGTAGTGCACGAATTTATTCTTGGTGTAGCTAAAAGTGCTGGGGTAGATTATGATGAAGGCCTTGACGAAGGCGAAGAAATAGACATCGAGGGTACTAGAAACCAGATTAGTAAAAAGAAAGCAGCTAAAATTCTAGCTGAGTATGAGAAAGAAGAAGAGATAGAACTACCTGAGGTACCTAAAGAGGAGCCACAGGTAGAAGAAGAGGTTGAAATAAAAGAACAACCTAAGGGTTTAATGGCTAGAGGAGTTGTATAATGGGATTTTATACAGGTGCAGTTCTAGGTCTTCAAGATATTAGAGAAGAAGAACAACGTAAGATTGAGAATGAAATAAGGGCAGCTAATTCAGAGAGACTCCAAAGAGCTGATGAAAGAGCTGAAGCTATGTTTAACTTAAATCAGCGTGCAGCAAAGTTTGAGTTGGCTAAATCTTTTTCAGAAAGATTAGGTAATTTTAGCGGGTCTGAGGCTTCTCCAGAAGATAAACAAAACTTAACTCTCCTTAGTTCAAGACTTAGTGGAGTTGAGGGTGCAGATAGATTTCTTGCTCCTTTTGTTACTAACCCAAATTTAGCTACTACTGCTATGAAATCAATTTTAGAGGCGGAAGAAAAGGGTGAAGGCAGAGTACAAATAGGTGGTGAAACTCTTATGAACCTATTAAATGTAGTTGGCCTAGAAAATCTTCAAGATACTGTATCTGATTACAGGGGTATGGGAGATATTCTGGCTGCAATATCCGGTAGTGAGGATGATTTTAATGCTTTAGTTAATGCTGCAGCTGAGTCTAGAAGTACATCCACACTTGCGGTTGATATAGATCCCAGCCTATATGAAACATCTGATATAAATGTACTTGAAGATCAAGAGAAGCTCTTTTTAACTCTTGTAAAAAAAGCAGCAGATGCGGATCTTAAATCAGGTAGATTAGGTGAAGATCCAATAACCTTTGGTAACGTTAATCAGGCTCTTAAAGACGCTAAACCTGATTATTTACCACCAATACTAATACAAATGTATGGTGAACCTGCGTATAATACTATGAGTGGTATGTCTGGCCCTAAATATCATGACTTAGAAAATAATGTTTTTCTACAAAATTATAAGAGCATGTGGCAGACGCAATGAACAAAACTTTAGATGAACTTTTAATGGAAGAGTTGGAAAAAAAGTACCAACCTGCATCTCCTTTAGATTTAAATGCTACTCAGCCTGAAGTTCAACCTGAACCTCAACCTGAACCTATAATTGAGGAGCCTCAAGAAAAACTTTCTGAGTTTGAATTAGCTTCGTCAAATGTCTATGATGAAATTATTGTACCCTACATGGAAGCTAGATGGGGTATGAGTTATGTGAACGAAGATAGAGAAGAAGTTGTTTCTAGATTTATGAACAACATGCGAGGTTTTAGTGGGGGTAATACTGTTAGGGCTGGTAAGGAACTGTCGTGGTTAGCCGGTGTATCTGACGAGGATAGAGTTAAGGCTGGTGCTGCTTATTCTTTTGTAGATCAGGACATGGCAAACCTATACAGCAGTGATACGACACTGGCTGAAAAAGCTTCAGGTACATGGGACTACCTAAGGCAGGGTGTATTGGACCCCATCAATATTGTTGGAGGTTTTGTAGGTAAGATTGCAGGGGGAGCTACCTTTAGGCTTGGATCAGCAGCTGCACGTAAGGCTGCTATAAATGAGTATGGTAGAAGAATAGCTAAGGGTGCTACAGAAAAAGCAGCTACAAGAGCTGCAAATAAAGTTTTCTTAAAAAGTTCTAAAGAGGCTTCAGAAGCTCTGGCAAAAGAAACCGTAAAAAAGAATGCAACAAAGGGTGCTCTTAATAAATTAGTTACTAGGTCTGGACTTGCAGAGGTAGGTGCAGCTACTGCTGTGGATATGGTAGCTGGTGCTGTTACAGACTATGGTTATCAAAAAGCTATGTTAAAAACTGGTGCTCAGGCAGAGTACAGTGAGCTTCAAACCTTCTTATCGGGTGCGTTTAGTTTTGCAGCAGGAGGAATCTCTGCAACTACTGTAGCACTGAGAGGAACATCAGGTTTAAATCTTGCTAGTAAAGCTACACCAAAGCCAACATCAGAGGGTATTGGAAACGAACTTGTAGCTTCAACAAAGTTTTTAGTTTCTAACATAAAGTCTTGGGATTTAAAAGTTACTTCGGGTAGACAGCTAGATGAAATACCAGATAGTTCTTTCTTCGCATTAATAAATGGAGATGAAGAAGGTGGTTGGAAGGGTTTAAAAGATATCTTTGCAGAACGTAATCTACAATTTACTAATCCAGATATGTATGAGAATAAATCGGATTGGATTACTGATGTAATCATGGACATGCCACAAGCAGAGGCTGATAATTTTATAAGTTCTTTTAAAGATATAACTGGTATCACTAAAGCTTATGATAATAAGGACTTAACCTTAGAAACTTTTGCTGATGTTTTTGCTAGAAAAGCTAGTGACTTAGGTAAGAACTTAGGTACTATAAGAAATGTTGGTACTGTTTTAGGTGATAGTAATATAGAAGAGTATACCTTTAATGATTATGCAAAAGCTCTAGGACTTACTGAAGGTAAAAAAGTAGACCCTAGAATTAATGAATCTTCTGATCTACAGAACAATTTAATTCGGGGTATTGTTTCTAACTTAGGTACGACAGCTTTAAACGTAAGGGGTTGGGGTCTAGCTACTGCTACCAACAGTGCATCTGATTTGGTACAGGCTCAGATGTTAGCTTTAACTGGAAATACTAGAGCTGCTTCACATCTAATTGCAATGCAAGGACAAAAAGTACGCAACCTAGTTGACAACAATACTACACTAGAAGTCTTTTTAGACTACTTAAATACAAGACCAGATGTAGGTAAAGCTATGTCTAGGGAAATCTCTGGTGGGGTTGAACAAAAAATAAAATTAGACTTTAATAAGTCTTTTGCAAACCAGAAGTTTACAGAGTTTGTAGACGGTGTACAAGCTATCAACATGGTATATGCTCAAGATACTATGACCAAAGCTCAAGAGTTTATGTATCAACTGGATAAAAATATACGTCTACAATTTGATATGACTTACTCAGAAATGTTAGCTAATGATGATGCCTTTAAAATTATGAGTAGCGATCTTTATAAGTTAGTTGAAAAAAAGGCTGTAGATGAAACAGAACGTGCAGTATTTAGTAGGTCTTTTAAAGACGCCGATAACCAATTCATTAGAGGCTTAGCCCGTGTCATAGAAGATGTAAGAAATGTACCTGGGATAGGATACCTTGCGCCTTTTGGAAAGTTTTTTAATAACAGCGTCTCTAACATATCAGATCATACAGGTATTACACTTGCGATGCGAGCTATAAAAAATAATAAAACAGATACCTATAAAGCTAGGACAAATCAAGAGCTACTTGCAAGGGGTATAGTAACAGCTACAGCTGTGGGTTTTATGGTACCTAAAGAGATTGAAAATATTGAAAACGGTTTGGACGTTTTTGAAAACCTAGATGAAACTACGGGTGAGGTAGTCACCTTTCAATATGATTTTCCTTTTTCGTATATAAAAGCTATGTCTAGACTAATAGCTAAAGGTAAATTAGATCAAGAGGTATCTGACAACGAACTAACTCAGATAGTTGATACTTTAGGTTTAGATCAGTTGACTAGGCAGCTTGGAGAGTCAGGTAAAAATGCCAGAGAAATACTTAAGGTAGTCGTTGGGTCTGAAGATGCTCAACCCATAGGGGATATTAGTTATGATATGTTCGTAGGTAGCATTGGCATGTTGTCTTCTGGTTTAACTAGAACCTTTGAACCTGTCAACGCAGCAATAGGTCTTGCTTTAGGTGATGCTTATGTGAACATCGACAAGAAGCAAGGTAATAGATCTATTAATGAAAGTTTAAAATACCTAGATCAAGTGTACGCAGTTATGGCAGGAAAACCCCTAGCACCAGAAAAATTTAGTGCTGTTGGAGGTACTAGAGATGTAGATGTAGGAAAGTTTGCAGGTTCTAGGGGGATAAAAATGACTGCCACTAAGCAGGTTTTAAACTATTCTGGTATAGCTGATTGGACTATAGAAGGTATGTCTAAAGTAGCCATAGCTGATAATGAGTTTAATAGGGCGTTCCACTCTATGATAGAATATAAATCAAAGAAATTATTAGCCAATAAAAAATTTATGGATGCTGATCAAGAAACTAAAAAGCTATTAGCCCGACAAGTATTTAACGAGGCAAGAGAAAATAGTATTGACTATATTTCACTAGGGCTTAGTGAGGCAGGTAGACCTGAGCTAGGTTTGATGTATAAAATACTAAGTAAAAATAAACGAAAGGTAGCAGAAGTCTTAGAAGTACTAAAAGAAAAAGGGTACCCAGAAGAGGTTGAGGATTTTGATCTTCAACAACTGAATACCCTAAATAATATGGTTAAAAGTTATAATGACTTTAAGCTTCAGTAGCTAGTCCTCATCATCCTCTAACATAAAGTCTGCCCAATCATATGACTCACGTTTTATATCTCCTTTATGAACATGTCCAGGAGATCTTGATAACAATGCAGCCATCGCTTGACCAGCTAAGTACCTACGAGATGTAAGTGCTTTGGTCTTAAGCGGTGGCTTTATTTTTTTCTGCCTGTAACTTTTGGCCTCTTCTTCAAGACTCTTTTTGTTTTTGCTCATTGAGTTTTACTCTCTCTAGATTACGAAAGTAAGCTTTATTAAAGCCCATCTCCCACTCCCTGCCTTGCTTTGAACCCAACTTGTAAGGGTTACCTAAGTTGCCAACTCGAAAGTCTTTTACTCCTTCTTCATATGGTCTCACTTGTGTTTTTCCTCCATTGCTTCTAACATCTTGTTTAAATACCATTCTGCTTTCTCCATATCCTGAACGGGGTTACCCTTGTACATATATCTGTGTTGATACTTGATCATATTACCGTGGCAGTAACCTATGAACTGGTCAAGGGTTAGTACCTGTTTAATATAATCAATGCACTCTATGCCACCACTTAACTTGTAATGTGCTGGATTGTTTACTGGGTCGTATTTCATTTAAACCTCTTTTGGGATTTCAAAACAATAGTATTTTACATCAGAATTAGATGAAGGTCTAGTGTCCATAAGTCTTTTTTTAAGTGGAGCTGCGGACTGGTGGCAAGCAAACTGACTTGGAAAGAACGTATCATGACTTTGGATCTTATACCTATCTTCAAAGAACATTATGAGCACTAGAACATACATCTTACATCTCCTATGTTATATCAACCATCTCACAAACATCACCTGTACAGGCCATTGTCTGCATTGAGACTGTATTATCTTCCTTCTCGTAGTTAGCTAACTCACTCCAAGCAATAGCAGATGGCATAGCAGAAAGCAAATCTTTATAGTGGTCTTTATTTATCTCTTGATAAGGTGCTTGTTGGTAGGTGTGCTCGTTGTAAGGTAAGAAAGATACACCTGACATCTCATCAAAGTATTTGTACACGAATGCACCTACTTCAAACCATTCATCCTTTCGTACATTTATCGTAACGCTAGGTTTATGTTCACACCATGATCTCTGATACATCAACCAAGTTTCAAGCTGCTCAATGGCTGTCATATCTTCAGTAACTACTGCACCTTCAGGTGACTTAACAGGGAAACTAAACACTGTTGTTTGATCTGGCTTCATAGCACAAGGCTCACTAGGAATACCTTGATCAGTCATGAACTGTGTTAGCGGATCTTTATTATCACCACGCACAGTACGGATATAATAGGGACTGTGGCGAGCATGTATGCCAGAGGCACTATCCACCAGTTGTGATACTGTTCCCGATGGTTTAACGCATGTAATCGCAGCAGCCACAGGTATACCAAGACGGTCAGACCATTCAGCATTAGTAGAAACACAGATCCCACGAAGATGTTCAAGAGTCTTCTCCAAGTGTTTATTCTTTATGGTCATTAAGGAGTTGTCCATTATCCCTGTGAGTGACACACCAAGCAAACGTTCTTCTTCTGTATTGTTGCTCCACACCTTACGCAAGTATGGAAACTTGGTGTAGGTTGATTGTATGGTTCCCAGAATCGTAGCCAACTTAACCTTACGCTCAAGATCTTCCATACTGTCTGTGGCACGTACAACAACTTCCGTAAGATTACAGAACTGATTTGGACGCAGGATGATTTCACTGCAAGGGTTAGTTCCAAACTCGTAGTTAGGATCACGCCGACCATTCTTTTCAGCTTGCTTTTTACTTGCTTGACGATTGAATACACCACGTTCTCCACTTCCTGATTCTACTAATGCCATCCACTCACGCATGAAGGATACAGCATCTGGTTTTTCTGTGTAACTAACAGAGTTATTAGCTAAGGCACGTTGTGGATCATTCTCCCACCATGCACCTGACTTAGCATGACGCATACGATCATCAGATAAGTTAGACAAACTAATCATAGCTGACCTACGTACACCACCCACTACAACTACCTCACCAATCTTACACATGATGTCGTGACACTCAATGCTAGATAACTTACGGTGTTGTGCATTCTTAAATGTAGTGATAACAAAGTTGAATAGCTCAACAAGAGGTGCTGGACCAGAGGCTCGACCGCCAAAGGTCTTAAGCTTTGCACCTGCAGGACGAACCTTAGACACATCCCATTGTGGAACTTCACCAGCCCAGAGGAGAGCAAGAACTTGACGAAGAGCTTTAGCCCAACCTTCCTTACTATCTTTGACAACGACTGTGGTATCACTGTAGAACAGCTCAGGAATCTCAGGGAGCTTACTGACAAACTGCCGCTCAACACTGAAGCCGACACCAGTACCACAGAGAAGGATGAACATAGCCTCATCGAAGGACTTAGGGTCATCTACGGGTAGGTAGCTGCAGTTATACATACAAGTATTATCACGTTCAGCAGCTGGACCTGCAGTCATCATGGCTCGCATAGAAGGCATAACCTCTAGGCTAAAGATAGATTGAGAGATCTCGTGTACGGTTTCTGTATCCACTTCAGACATACTGCCTACAACATTTTCTATATACCGTTGTACTGTTTCGCCCCAAGACTCTCGTCGCCCTTCGTCATCAAGCCACCGTGCATACCGTGAAGTATGAATGAAGGATTGGTAGTCTGTTGGTAGGTAGTTATTCATCTATTATCTCCGCTTCCCTTTAATACACCACGTTGCTCTCTGTCATCTAGCTTTGCCATGTTCATCTCCATAACCTTACGCAGGTTACCCCCGAAGATGTTTGCCAAAGCTACTGTGTAGAACAACACATCACCTAACTCTTTCAATAGATCTTCATCACTAAATCTATTCTTGTCACGAAAGAGTTTCTTTATCTTTTCAGATACCTCACCCGCTTCACCAGCAAGACCGAGGGTATTTTCTATAAGACGGTCACGCCCCTTAGTTAATATCTTGTCCTCTACAAATTGGCTATAGAAACGGACAGGATCTTTCTCATAGTCTGGACTGTTTTGAAACATATCAAAATACCCAAACGCTTCTAGATCACTTCGATTGATCATCCTTATCACCTTTTAATAGTTTAGTCATGTCTGTTTACTTCACATTCAGTTATAGTTATATCGTCTATATCATACAGGGCATACTCAATTAACTCCTTGAGTACCCCTGAGTTATCCCCAGATATCTCCAGGAAATTAGCATCTTTATCTACGAGTATTGATAGGTGGACTTCGTAGTTCATTCGGAAACCCCTAGTTATACTGACTCTTGACTATCAGTCAAGGTATTTAATGTTACTAGTTCAGCTTCTTTGTAGGGTATATGAAAAAACTTTTCGCCCTTCATGATGTACCTACCCTTAGCCTCACGAATAGTATCGTCAGTCATCTGAGATCCCCGTATCTTCCAGCAAGCAGTCAGATCATTATTGAACACAAAG